>Ga0066644_10001137_pt1 | contig 15368 bp, 12 predicted proteins | sample CryGeyCG2114_020_FD_62735 | JGI IMG/M metagenome (GOLD analysis project Ga0066644, IMG submission 62735) | Groundwater microbial communities from aquifer - Crystal Geyser CG15_big_fil_post_rev_8/21/14_0.20 | ecosystem: Environmental > Aquatic > Deep subsurface > Groundwater | place: USA: Utah...
ATTTGGTGTGCCTATTGTAACAAAGATCTTACCTGCACAAATTTTTTATAAAGCAGAAGAATATCATCAGGACTATTACAAAAAAAATCCTGAAAATTATCATCGCTACAGAAATGGTTCAGGCAGAGATCAATATTTAAATAAAGTATGGGGAAAAAAAGATATTAAAGAAAAATTAAAGACAGAATTTAAAATGCCTTCAAAAGATGAATTAAAAAGTAAATTAACGCCTCTACAATATGAGATTACACAAAACGAAGCTACAGAACCTCCTTTTAACAATAAATACTGGAACAATCATAAAGAAGGAATTTATGTGGATGTTGTTTCCTGGGAACCGTTATTCAGTTCAACAGATAAATTTGAATCCGGAACCGGCTGGCCATCTTTTACAAAACCTATTGATAAAGAATTTATTAAAGAAAATATTGATAATAAATTATATGAAACCAGAATTGAAGTTAGAAGTAAACTGGCAAATTCTCATTTAGGACATGTATTTGATGACGGGCCACGCCCCACAGGTTTACGCTATTGTCTAAATTCAGCTGCTCTTAGATTTATACCGAAAGAGGATATGGAAAAAGAAGGTTACGGAAAATACTTATCCTTGTTTGAAAAGAAATAGACTTATCTCAATTATTAATTTTATCTTTTTGTTAACAATTCAATTAAATTGTTCCGTACTTTATTTTAAATTTTTATAACCAATCCTCCAAATAATGAGCGAAATCAAAAATAAAATTCAGCAGCTTGAAAACATTTCAAGACAACTTGAACCTTCAACAAAAGAAAGAAAAAAAACAAGAGAAAAAATTGTAGACTACACAGAAGATTTTATTGAAAACATTTATAACATAAATGCTTTTAATTTATCTGATAACACAGGTGAAGGTTTATTGGAAGTACCCGTTTCAGAAGAGCCTGTAGAAATTGATAGATTAATAACACTCTTTAAAGACAATGTTGACTTCCCAAATTTAAATCCTGCTTCCGGCGGACATTTAGGTTACATACCCGGAGGAGGACTTTATAATTCAGCACTTGGAGATTATCTTGCCGATATAACCAACAGATATGCCGGTTTATTTTATGCAGGTCCAGGTGCAGTCAGAATGGAAAATATTCTTATCCGCTGGATGGCAAAAATTGTCGGTTTCCCTAAAGAAACAGTTGGAAATTTAGCTTCCGGCGGTAGCATAGCAAATCTAATTGCAATTGTTACTGCCAGAGATGCATTTAAAATAAAAGCAGAGCAAATACCAAACTCAGTTATTTATCTTTCAAAAGAAGTTCATCATTGTATTGATAAAGCAATAAGAATTGCAGGATTAAATGAATGTAAATTAAATTTTGTCGGTTTAGATGAAAATTATAGAATCAATCCCAAAGCATTAAAAAATGAAATAGAAAAAGATAAAAAAGAAGGAAAAATACCCTGGCTTATAATTGCATCTGCAGGTACAACAGATTTTGGAGTTATAGATCCCTTAAATGAAATTGCAGAAATTGCAAAATTAAATAATATGTGGTTTCATATTGACGGCGCTTACGGAGCATTTTTTGTTTTATCTGAAACAGGCAGACCAAGATTAAAAGGAATGGAAAAAGCTGATTCATTAGTGATGGATCCTCACAAAGGTTTATTTCTGCCTTACGGATTAGGTGTTGTACTTGTAAAAGATAAAAACAAATTAAATGCTTCACATTATTATAAAGCTAATTATTTGCAGGATGCCGTCGCATTAGAAGAAGAACCCTCCCCTGCTGATCTTTCACCGGAACTTACAAAACACTTTAGAGGATTAAGACTTTGGCTTCCGTTGATGCTTCACGGCGTAAAACCATTTAGAGCGGGACTGGAAGAAAAATTACTTTTAACAAGATATTTTTATGAAGAACTTAAAAAAATAGAAGGTTTTGAAATGGGTCCTGAGCCAGAACTTTCGGTTGCTTCATTCAGATATATTCCAAAAACAGGTGATGCAAATAAATTCAATCAATTATTGATTAAAGAAATTCACAAAGACGGAAGAGTATTTCTTTCTTCTACAAATGTTGACAATAAATTTATAATCAGAATTGCCGTGCTTGCTTTTAGAACACATCTGCAGACCATTGATCTAACAATTCAAATATTAAAAGAAAAAGTTTCTCTTCTTCTAAAAAATTGGATCTGATTTTTTTAACGAAGGTATTTATTTATCATTGATTTGAAGCTTTGGAAAAGTTAATTTAGCACAAAGATTGTCTTAAGTGCTATATGAAACTTTTTATAAAAACATTTATTCTCTTTTTTTTCAATTCTATTTTTCTGTTTAGTTTTACCGGAACAGATTCAACTTCAGCAGATTTCTATAAAGCAGGTTTAGATTTTGTTAAATCAGGTAATCTGGTTAAAGGTGAATATTATTTTAAGAAATCATTAGACATAAATAAAACCAGCAAAGCCGAATTTGAACTTGCAAAAATTTACATTTCTGAAAAAACAATAAGCGGGAGGGCAAAAGCAAGAATACTATTGACAAATGCAATTTACAGAGAACCCAAAAATATTGAGATTCGCCTGTTAAAAGCTGCGTTAATGGAATCGTTCAGTACCGGAATGGCTTTTAAGGAATATGAAGAAATATTAGAAATAGACACCATAAATGTAATTGCTTTGTTTCAGCTTGGAAGATTTAAAGAAAATGAATTTAATGATTATCACAGATCAGTATTTAAAGATGATCCTTTTAGTCCTGAACTGAGTTATGAAGAATTTGCATTGGAAGATTTTGAAGAATCTGAAAAATATTTTTTAACGCTATTAAAATATTATCCTGAAAATTCCCAGGCTCTTCTTCACTTGGGAATATTGTACGAGGATTTGGGAAAACCTGAAAAGGGAATTCCGCTATTAGAAAAATTAACTGAACTTGAACCTAAAAAATATTTGCCTCATCTTTATTTGGGACTTTTGTTTTACAAAAATTCACAAAACAGCAGAGCTTATAACGAATATAAAAAAGCTTTGGAATTTATGAGTCCAAAAGAGAGAGAGGATTTTACTTTTAACTCAGTTAAAGAATTAATAAAACCAATATTCAAAGATGAGATTAAAGATTTTACCGAGAAAGAATTCAGGCAGTTGATAGATGAATATTGGAAAATAAAAGAACCGCTTTATCTTACAAAATATAATGAAAGAATTCTTGAACATTATTCGCGTGTAGCTTATGCAAATTTAAGATTCAGTTTACCAAATGAAAATTTGATTGGATGGAAAACAGACAGGGGTGATACTTACCTTCGTTACGGTGAACCGATCAACAGAGTCAGATTTCGTCCACATATAAATGCTGGTGGAAGAACCCAGGTTAATTTAAAAACAGATGTTTGGTATTACACTGATATGGTATTCGGTTTTACAGATGATTTTATGAATGGTAATTTCCGCTTTAGTACTCCGACTCCGGGAAGCAGATATGTTTCTCAGTTTGCAGGTGACAGCTACAGATTTGCAAACTACGTTAAAAATGTAAGGAATGAGATTTATAATCCTAAATTTGATGGTCCAAAATTTAAAATACCTTATGATATTGTTCAATTTAAAGATCTTAACAATCCCGAAAAAACTGATGTTTATATTAGCTATGGTCTGGCAGCAAATGACACTTTAATTAAAAATGGGAATTATATCTATCCCCATATTGCCGGATTTTTTTACAGTGATTTATACTATAACTTAAAAAATTCAGTTGTTGATACTGTAAGTAATTTTAGCAAATCTGGACTAGTAAATGTTGAAAAAGATAGCAGCTTATTAGTTAACTCTTTAGTGTTAAAACTACCACCTGATTCAGGATATTTAGCTTTAGAGGTTTTGCGTAATATTGACAAAGGTGTTGCAGCTAATCGTGATAAAATTACAGTTAAAAGATTCGGTAACGAAAATCTTGAAATAAGCGATATTGTTCTAGCCTTGGATATTTCAACTAAAAATGAGAATTACTATACATTAAAAAGAAGAAATTTTAATATTCTTCCAAATCCTTATTCTATTTTCTCAGATGTAAATAAAATAAATATTTATTATGAAGTATATAATCTAAATTTGAATGAAAGTGGTATTGCAAACTTTGAACAAAAGTTGACAATTAAAAAAATAGAAGAAAAAAGCAGTATAAATAAATTCTTTGGTTCAATTCTAAAAGTTTTCGGAAAAGATGAAGATGATAATTCAATAACTCTGTCAACTAATTATAGAACATTAAATAAAAATCAATCAATTAATTTTATGTTGGATATGAGTAGTTACGATAGTGGTGATTATTTATTAACAATTAAGATTACTGATTCAAATAACAAAAGTATCTCAACAAATAATAAAAACTTTAAATGGATAAACAATAATTTAATTGAAAACGACTAAAGAAAAATATAATCATCAATATGGCTTTAAGATAAGTTTGATATTTTCTCTTTTAATCTTTATTTCATTATTTTCTTTTATTCCAATTGAAAATAAAAATAAGGAGATGAAAGTTGAAAATCTTTTTGATTTGAGTGATGTAATTACTATACCGCCTACTAAACAAGTAAATGAAAATATTGCCTACCCTAAATTACCCAAGATATTTATACCTGTTGAAGAGACTGAAGATTATATCCTAAGTGATGAAATTATTGCAAAATTAAATTTAGTTAAAAACGAAAAAGTAAACTTAAATAGCAACATTAAATTTATCAGTTATCAACCTAAACAAACATTAGAAGTTTTACCCAAAAAGGTAGGGGAAGATATTAAAGGATATGTTAAAATAAAAATAAAGATTGGAGAAAATGGTATCGCTCAAGATTATAAAATATTAGAGAACACTACACAAAGTAAAGAATGTATTGAGGAAGTAGTCAATGCTGTTTATAAATCCAGGTGGGAGGCATTCAATAAAACCACATCCGAAAAAGAATATTGGATCAAAAAAACTTATTGGTTCAATTAATATTTAAATTCTTCCTTATATTAAAACTTTCATAAATACTTTTTATTGTTTGCATAATAATGTCTGATAAGAAAAAATTCCAACATGGAAATATCATAACAATTTCATTAGCTCATTTTGTTCATGATACATTCTCTGGTTTCTTAGCTCCTGTACTTCCTTTGTTAATAGAAAAGTTAAGCATTTCTTACACGCTTGCAGGATTTCTTTCCGGTGTAAGAAATTTCCCTTCCCTGCTTAATCCTTTAATAGGAATAATTGCTGATAAAATAAGCATAAGATATTTACTTATTGTAGCACCATTAATAACATCAATAGTTATGAGTGTTTTAGGCGCAGCACCAACTTACACTATTGCTGTTATACTTCTTTTTGTAAGCGGAATAAGTGCTTCAATGTTTCATGTTCCCTCGCCAGTTATGATTAAAGATATTGCCGGCACTAAAATTGGAAAAGGTATGAGTTATTTTATGCTTGGCGGAGAATTTGGCAGAACCGTCGGACCAATTGTTATTTTGGCTGCTATTTCTATTTGGGGTCTTGAAGGAACTTACAGACTAATCATAGTAGGATTTTTAGCTACATTTTTTCTTTTCATAAGATTCAAAAAAATAAGAATCTCAGATAAACTAAAAAATCAGAAACAAGAACTCAGTGCATTTAAATCTTTAAAAGAGCACTCTCGTGTTTTAATTGTATTAACATTTGCTATTTTATTTCTCTCTTTTATGCGGGGATCTTTAAGAGCATTTTTGCCGACTTATTTAACTGTCAGAGGTGAAAGTCTTTGGTTATCGGGGATAGCTCTTTCCGTAATTTCATTAGCAGGGTCAGTGGGTTCTTTTTTTTCGGGCACACTTTCCGATAAAATCGGCAGAAAAAATACACTTCTTATAATCGGAATAGGTTCACCCATTTTATTATGGCTGCTTACAATTTCTAACAACTTCTGGATGATGCCCGTTCTTATAGTTCTTGGTTTATTCATTCTTTCTGCCAACCCTGTTCTGCTGGCAATAATTATGGAACTAAAAACCGAACGCCCTTCATTTTTAAATGGCGTATTTATGACAATTATGTTTATGATAAATACTATTTGTGTTTTTCTGGTGGGTGTTTTAAGTGACTTACTCGGAATGGTTCTAACATTTAAAATTCTTTGTCTGTTTGGCTTACTTGCTTTGCCATTTATTTTAAGTCTAAAAAAAGATAAAACTAAATTAGAACCATCTAAATAATTTAATAGCTATTTTTAAAGCATAATATTTTATAACCTAATATGATAGAAATAGAAAACCTGCATAAAAGCTTTGACGAAAAACAAGTTCTAAAAGGAATTGATCTAAAAATTGATACAGGTGAGACTATTGCTATTATTGGAAGCAGCGGATGCGGTAAAAGTGTTTTGATTAAACACATTGTCGGGCTGCTTTCGCCTGATAAAGGAGTTGTTAAAGTTGAAGACAAAGACATTTCAACTTTAGGACCAAATCAACTTTATCAATTAAGAAAAAAATTTGGTTTTCTTTTTCAAGGCTCTGCACTTTTTGATTCAATGACTGTTGAAGAAAATGTTGCTCTCCCTCTTGTTGAAAACAAAAGCAAAATATCAGAAAAAGATATTGAAAATCTTGTAGCAGAAAAATTAGAATTGGTTGGTCTTCAGGGTACACAAAAATTAAAACCGGCAGACCTTTCCGGGGGTATGAAAAAAAGAGCAGCCCTTGCAAGAGCATTAATTACTGTGCCTGAATATATACTTTACGACGAGCCGACCACCGGGCTTGATCCTATTATGTCTAACAATATTGATAATCTGATAAAAGATCTCTCTGAAAAATTAAATGTCACCTCTGTTGTTGTTACACACGATATGTACAGCGTAAAAAAAGTAGCTTCTTCTGTTGCTATGATCTATGAGGGAAAGATCTATTTTCACGGTAAACCAAAGGAACTACTCAATTCAAAAGATAAAGTAATTGTTGATTTTATTACCAGAACATGTAACTAATCTTTACAATTTATGTCTGATTTTTATTTATAACTTTAATTATTTGTCTAATTTCTCACCAAATTCATTATATTTAGTTACTTGTTTTTAGCTTAAACGGAAAAATTTTGGGAAAAGAAAAAATACTAGTTACATCTGCATTGCCCTATGTAAACGGAGCCATTCATTTGGGTCACTTAAGCGGCGCGTACCTGCCTGCAGATATCTATGTGCGTTACAACAGATTAAAAGGTAACGATGTTCTGTACATCTGCGGCTCTGATGAGCACGGCGTTCCAATTACAATTTCTGCCGAGAAAGAAAAAGTTACACCCAAAGTAATTATTGACAGATACCACAAATTGAATAAAGAAGCATTTGAAAAATTTGGAATGAGCTTTGATATTTATTCAAGAACAAGTCTTCCCGAACACCACAAAACTGCTCAGGAATTCTTTTTAAATTTCTATAAAAAAGGATTACTGAACGAGAAAAAAACAGAACAGTTCTACGATGAAAAAGCACAGATGTTTTTACCTGATAGATATGTTGAAGGCACCTGTCCGAATTGCGGAAATGAAGAAGCAAGAAGCGATGAATGCGAGAACTGCGGAGCTCTTTACAAACCTCACGAACTTAAAAATCCAAAAAGTAAAATTTCAGGTCAGACTCCTGTCTTAAAAGAAACTTCGCATTGGTTTTTCCCGCTCGGTAAATATCAGCATAAATTGGAAAAATATATAAATGAAATGAACAAAAAGTACGGCTGGAAAGAAAATGTACTTCAGTATTGCAGAGGCTGGTTCAAGAACGGACTTGAAGAAAGAGCGGTTACCCGTGATCTGGATTGGGGAGTAAAAGTACCGCTGGATAATGCAGAAGGAAAAGTTTTGTATGTATGGTTCGAAGCTGTTTTGGGATATATTTCCGCTACAAAAGAATATTCCAAACAGGTCGGAAAAAAAGATCTGTGGAAAGATTACTGGCAGAATAAAGACACAAAGTACATTGCTTTTATCGGGAAAGACAATGTTGTTTTTCACTGCATAGTTTTCCCAGCTATGCTGATGGCGTGGAATGAAAACGAAAAAGATAAATATATACTTCCGCAAAATGTTCCTGCAAATGAGTTCTTAAATTTTGAAGGCAAGAAATTTTCAAAAAGCAGAAACTGGGGAATTGATGTACACGAATTTCTGGAAATATTCCCTGCCGATCCTCTTCGCTACACTTTGGCAGCAAGTCTGCCGGAGACAAGAGATTCAGATTTTTACTGGAAAGATTTTCAAGCCCGCAACAACAGCGAACTTGCAGATACTTTAGGAAATTTTATTAACCGAACTTTTACATTTATAAGCAAGCACTTTGAAGACAAAGTACCCGCTAAAGGAAAATTAGAAAAAATTGATAAGGAAATGCTTGACCGCTCAAAAGCAAGTGCTAAAAAAGTAGGTGAATTATTTTCTACTTTTAAAATTAAAGACGGTGTTTTTGAAGCAATGCAGCTTGCAAGAGATGCAAATAAATACTTTAATGATTCCGAGCCTTGGATAACTGTTAAAAAACATAAAGAAAAATGTGCAACAACTCTTTATGTCTGCATGCAGTTAATTTATACATTGGCAGAAATATTTTATCCTGTAATTCCAAACTCATCAGAAAAATTGTTCAATATGCTAAATACTAAATCTACTGATTGGGATAAATGCGGCTATGAGAATCTGAAGCCAGGACACAAATTAAACAGATCTGAAATACTATTTAATAAGATAGAGGACGAAGTGATCGAGAAACAAGTTGAAAAATTAGGTAAACCTAATTCAGAATCAAAAACTGAAGATGGATTAATTTCAATTGATGACTTTTTTAAAGTTGAATTGAAAGTAGCTCAAATTTTAGAAGCTGAGAAAGTTGAAAAAAGTCAAAAACTAATGAAAATTCAAGTAGAAACTGATTCGGGTAAAAGACAGATAATTGCCGGAATTGCAAAAGATTACAATTCAGAAGATATTATTGGAAAAAAGGTTGTAATTGTAGCTAATTTAAAATCTGCTAAACTTATGGGATTAGAATCTCAAGGCATGCTGTTAGCGGCTGAAAATTCTGAGGATAAATTGAAGATCGTAACAGTGGACGAATCTATCAAAATTGGAACAAGAGTAAAATAAAACTTGTGTAAACTAAATGTTATTAATCAAATTATTTCAACTCAAAAATTAAATATGAAAAACAAAACAATTTGCAGAGAGAGGAATATGTATTCAAAGCTCACAAAATTTTTACTGATAATAATTATTGCCAGCAATATTATGTGGGCACAATCAAAAAAAGATGAAATAATTGTTGCAAAATTTAAAGGCAGCACTATCTCTTTGGATGAATTTGAAGCTGCTTACGCTAAGAATGTAGGCGGGATTGAAAATGCTAAAAAAGATTCATTATCCAGCTATGTAAAATTTTTAGATCTGTATGTTAAATACAAAATAAAATTAGCAGAAGCAAAGGAGAAAGGTTTTGATAAAGATCTGGAAATTCTTAATGAGTTAAATGAATACAAAGAACAAATTTCATCTGGATATTTAATTGAAAAATACATAATAGAACCCGAAACAAAAAAATTATATGAAAGAAGGAAATGGGAATATAGAGTAAGTCATATAATGTTTATTCCTGAAAAGGGAAAAGAAGATTCAACTTTTAAATTTGCTGAGACTGTTTTAAAAAGTATAAAAGATGGAATTGATTTTGTAACACTTGCAAAAAAATATTCACAAGACCATAATTCTGCTCTATACGGTGGAGATATATCTTATGTTACAGCAGGTTTTTTACCGTTAGATTTTGAAAATGCTGTTTATGAAACAAACCCAGGAGAAGTTTATCCATATATTGTTAAAACTAAATATGGTTATCACATAATAAAAGTAACAGATAAAAGATTAAGAATCCCTGAAATTCGTGCGAGTCATATTTTAATAAGTTTTTCAAATAATGGAAAAATTGATTCAGCAAACGCTTATAAACAAGCAATAATGATTTTGGATAGTTTAAAAGCAGGTGGCGATTTTGCTGAATTAGCTACTAAATATTCAAGAGATATAGGCACTTTGGAAAAAGGGGGGGACTTGGGATTCTTCAAACGCAGAACAATGGTAAGACCTTTTGATGAAGCTGTTTTTAATCTCAAAAAAGTTGGGGATATCTCTGATATAGTTATGACAAAATATGGATATCATATTATAAAATTAACCGGTAAACTTAAAACACCTACCTATGAAGAAGATAAACAAGAACTTACGGATCTATTTAAGAAAAACAGATACAATGAAGCAGTAAAAAAACTAGCTGAAAAATTGAAACCTAAATATGAATATAGTTTCAATACAACAAACTTTGTAAAATTAGTTGAAACAACTGACACTTTAATGGTTGGTCAGACTAATGATAAATTAGATAAATTAAAAAAACTTGAAATTTTTAAATTTAAAGATAAATCATATACCATCGAAGATGTTTTAAACATAATATACAGCAAACGAGAGAATTCACAAAAGAAAATGACACCTAATTTTTTATCAAATGAAATTGAAAATGCAAGTAATGAGAAAGTATTACATTTAGAAGCTTCAAGGTTAGAAGATTTAAATCCTCAGTTTGCTGATTTGATGAAAGATTACAAAAAAGGGATCTTGGTTTTTAAAATACAACAGACAGAAGTTTGGAATAAAATAAAAATTGACAGCGTAAAACTTCAAGATTTTTTTAACGCCAATAGAGATAAATATATTTGGCCTGATAGTGTTGATTTTACTGAAATTTTTTCAAGAAGCGATTCTTTATTAAAACATTATTTGAAATTATATAAACAAGGAGAGAGTTTTGACACTCTTGCTTCTAAATATACTGAAAGAGGTGGATTCAAAAAAAAGGGTGGAAATTGGGGAATGAGAAGAGCTGATTTTAATGATCTTACAAAAAAAGCATCTACACTAAAAAATCCCGGAGAAATTTCTGATCTTTACCAAAATTATGGTGGTTATTCTCTAATCAGACTAAATAAAAGAATTCCTGCACATAAAAAAACATTTAAAGAAGCCAAAAATGAGGTTGCTGCTGCTTATCAAGAAATACAGGCACATAATTTAGAAAATGAATATCTTAGAAAGTTAGAAAAAAAATATGAGCCAGTTATTTTACAAGAAAATTTAAGTGAAGCATTTAAATAGAAAATTATTAGCATCCCTATTATGTTGCATTTTTTTTGTTTACGGATGCAAAAGAGAGCCAGAACAAGTTAAATATGTAGCAAAAGTAAATAATACATACTTAACAGAAGCAGAGTTAAATTTTATATTGGATTCAAGTAAAGTAAATAATTTAACCAAAAATGAAATTATAAGAAATTGGGTTACCGATGAATTATTATTTCAGGAAGCCAACAAGGAAGGAATTTTAAAGAAAAAGGAATATAAAAATCTCATTAAAAATTCAGAGAAAAAGATTGCAGGTTCCTTACTATTACAAAAAATTTTAGCTGAAGATAAATTAAATATTACTGAAGAAAAACTAGAGAATTTCTATTTCGCTCATAAAGAAGTTTTCAAACTCTTTAACGATGCAACTGTTTTAAATAGAATTTCGTTTAGGGAGGAAGATAAAGCAATATTGTTCAGGGATACAGCAATTAAAAGTGATTGGGATAAAGCTTATCATGCTTTCATTAATGATTCTTCCTTAATAAATAATATGACAAATAATTTTTTGTATGACTATCAAATTCAACCTTTAATTTTATTAAGAATTAGTAATGGACTGAACAAAAATGAAGTAAGTATTGTTATTCATTATACTGAAAATAAATACGAAGTAATTCAATTGGTTCAAAGGTATAAAAAAGATACAATCCCTCCATACCCATTAGTAAAAGATAGGGTTAAGGAATTATATTTTGCTCAAAGACAACAATCATTCATTAAAAATTATTTGGATAATTTAAGATTAAATAACGACATTGAAATTATAAACTAGGTGATTATGAATTATAAAACAATACTTCTCTTTCTGCTTTTAACAGTTTCTTTATTTCCTCAAGAAGTTGTTGATAAAATTGTAGCTGTTGTAGATAACGAAATAATTCTACAGAGCGAGGTCGATTTTCAAACGAATCTATTAGCTGCACAAAGAAAACTTGATCCAACAGACCCTGAATTAAAAAGAAAAGTACTTAACTCAATGATTGAAGACAAACTTGTTTATGCGCAAGCTGATATAGATTCTATTAAAATAAGTGAAAGTGAAATTTCACAAAGGATAGATTACCAGATAAATGTTTTTACTCAGCAATATGGTTCATTAGAAAAAGTTGAGCAAGTTTATGGAATGAGCATAAGCAAAATTAAACGTGAACTAAGAGACGATGTTGAGAAAAATTTAATGGTACAAAAACTTCAGCAGAAAAAATTTGGTGATGTAAATGCAACCCGAAGAGAGGTTGAAGATTTTTATACTCAATTTAAAGACAGCTTAGGCATAATACCTGAAAAAGTAAGCATTGCACATATTTACAGATCTCCGGAAGCAACTAAAGAAACAATAAATAAGTACATTAAATTTGCTGAGGATATTAAAGATTCAATTTTAAAGGGAGCTGATTTTGGAATAATGGCAAAAAAATATTCTGAAGATCCGGGAAGTGCAGTAAAAGGCGGGGACCTCGGTTTTGTGAAAAAAGGTGTATTTTATTCCCAATTTGAATCAGCAGCTTTTGCATTAAAAGTAGGAGAAATATCTCCTATAATAGAAACTCCTGTAGGTTTACATATTATACAGTTGCTTGAAAAAAGAGGTGAATCTATTCACACAAGACATATTTTAATAAAAATTAAAAAAGGTGATGATGCTGATCTTAAAGCAATTAATTTTTTAACTTCAATTAGAGATAGCATTGAACGATTCGGAAAAAGTTTTAAAGATATGGCAAAAGAATATAGTGAAGATTATAACTCTAGTAATTTTGGTGGTGACCTGGGTACTTTTTATTTAAACCAATTGGATAAATCCACTCTTGATATTGTTACTAAACTTGGTGTTGGTGAGATGAGTTTTCCAAGAAGATTTGAATTTGGAAATAATAGTTATGGTTATCATATAGTTTTACTAAAGGAAAGAATTCCACAACATACCGCAGACCTTGTAAAAGATTATTCTGAATTAGCTAAATTGGCTGCAGAATATAAAAAACAGAAAAAATACGAACAATGGATACAAGACCTAAAATCAAAGATCTTTTGGAAAATTAATAGCTGATAATAAGGAAATTTTTTGAGTAACATAGAAAACAATAAAAAAGATATAGAGTTAGTTCATAGACTAAATGATTCAGTAAAAAATATTAAAACTGAAATCAGTAAAGTAATAATCGGGCAAGAAGATATTATTGACCAATTATTAATTTCATTACTTGCAAAAGGTCATTGTCTGCTTATAGGAGTACCAGGGCTTGCAAAAACATTATTGATTAAAACACTTGCCCAGGTTTTAGATCTAAAATTTAGCCGTATTCAATTTACCCCCGACCTAATGCCAAGTGATATTACAGGAACAGAATTAGTTGAAGAAGATCCGGTTACTAAAAAAAGAAACTTTAGATTTATTCCAGGACCCATCTTTGCAAATGTAATTTTAGCAGATGAAATAAACAGAACTCCGCCTAAAACTCAAGCTGCACTTTTGGAGGCAATGCAGGAACACAAAGTTACAACTGCGGGTGTTACTTCTACTTTGGAAGAACCATTTTTTGTACTTGCTACTCAAAACCCTATTGAGCAGGAAGGCACATATCCACTACCAGAAGCGCAATTAGATAGATTTATGTTCAACCTTTGGCTGGATTATCCTACCATTAAAGAAGAAAAAAAAATTGTTGAAACTACAACCAGCGAGTACGAACCTAAATTATCTTCAGTTATTACAGCCAAAGAAATTATCCAATTTCAAAACCTTGTAAGAAAAGTACCGGTTGCAGAAAATGTAATTGAATTTGCTGTAAACATTGTAAATCAGACAAGACCAGGCAACGGTGAATCACAAAAATTTATTAAGGACTGGATAAGCTGGGGCGCAGGGCCAAGAGCCTCACAGTATTTAATACTTGCAGCTAAAACAAGAGCAATTACTAATGGCAGATACACTCCAAACATTGATGATGTTAAATTTGCAATGCTGCCTGTTCTAAGACATAGAATTATAACAAACTTTAGTGCTGAGGCAGAAGGTGTTTCATCTGTTGATGTGATAGAAAAATTAAAGACTTAATTTTTAATTACCTATTTACTCTCTTTCATTTTAATCAAAAATTTTTCTATTTGTCTTCTGTGTCTTAGTATATGAACAATTGCGTGCTCAAATAATTGTTCTAAATTATATTCTGGACCCCAAGTTGTTATAATTTTTATTTTGAATAAATCATCATACTTCATATTCCATTTATCTTTCAGAGTTTCAACAGTGTAAAGCAGCATCATATCAAGTTCATTACAAGCCTTTTCAGGTAAAATCAATTCATAATCTTCTTTTCTCTCAATTAATTTTTCATTAAAATATTTCCGAATATAATTTGCATATCCGTATCCCGATCTAACTACATGATTCATAATCGTTTTAATTGATCTGCAATCAATATCTTCAGTTTCAGTATCAACAATTTTAATAAATAAATTTTGACCTATGGGTTTTAAAGTAACTTTAAGTTTTTCAGCTGCTTTTTCATATTCATCCATTAAAGCCCCAATAGCACCAACTCTAAAATCTTGTTTCATTAATTATTTACTTTAAATTATTTTAATTGCATTAGCATATACTTTTAATTATTTTAAAACTATTCAAGGAAATAATATGATTTTTACTTTATCAATAATTTCCATTGTAGTATGTTTTATAATATTGTTATTTTATTTTAAATTCCAGAATAAAGAGCCGATTAAAGAAAGAGAAAAACACTTCATTCCACCTTCAAAAAGAGCCACATCTTGTTTAGTATATTTAATAGTTGCTTCTATATTATTAGCGTTATTTCTTTGGTTACTCTATTTAAGAGTTATATAGCTTAACTCTTCTTATCAAATACTTCCTTTTTATTAACATTTTGAAACTCTTTTAGATTTCATTAATTTTACCACGCACCCATAGCTCAGTTGGTAGAGTATCTGACTCTTAATCAGCAGGTCGGGGGTTCTAATCCCCCAGGATGCACTAAAATAATTAAAAATGGGGGTTATAAAAACCTGATATGTAATAATCTTTTATATTGTATTTTTCCCTAATTTTAATTATTTAGAACAATTAATATTTTATTATGATTGGGAGATTGATATGGAAAATCATTTACTGAACCA
>Ga0066644_10001139_pt1 | contig 15351 bp, 13 predicted proteins | sample CryGeyCG2114_020_FD_62735 | JGI IMG/M metagenome (GOLD analysis project Ga0066644, IMG submission 62735) | Groundwater microbial communities from aquifer - Crystal Geyser CG15_big_fil_post_rev_8/21/14_0.20 | ecosystem: Environmental > Aquatic > Deep subsurface > Groundwater | place: USA: Utah...
TATGGCGGGTCAAAGGACAAGGCTGAAGCCGTTGCCGAAGAGATTCGCGGCATGGGACGGAAAGCCGAAGCGGTGCATTGCGATGCTTCAAAACGCGGCGAGACAGCCAAGCTGGTCGCGGACGTTGCCGCCCGCTATGGCCGGCTGGATGTTCTGGTCAATAATTCCGGCGTTTACCCGCTTACCTCGCTGTCGAAATGCACGGACGAGACCTGGGATGAAATGCTCGCGATCAATGTGACGGCTGTCTTCGAAGGCCTGCGGGCCGCCTATCAGGTGATGAAGCCGGGGTCGTCGATTGTGACCATCGGCTCGGTTGCCGGCGATTCCGCCCAGATGGCCGGGGTGGGGGTCTATTCCTCGTCCAAGGCAGCGGCGGAACTGATCACGCGCGCGGCAGGCCGGGAATTTGGCCGCAAGGGCATCCGTGCCAATGTCATCCAGCCGGGCCCGATTGATACAGACATGAATCCGGCTGATGGCCAGACCGCCGAATTACAGAAAATGATGGTGCCGCTGGGCCGTTATGGTGAAGCCGATGAGGTGGCAAATGCGGTGGCTTTCCTCTCCAGTGACGAAGCGTCCTACATCAACGGCACGACGCTGAAGGTCTGTGGCGGGATGACGGCATGATACGGGGCGTTCGAGGGGCCATCGCTCTGACCGCACTGGTGGCGGTCCTGATCCAGTACGTGACCTTCATGAGGGGCACTGATGATGGGCTGGCAATCGCGACCCTACGCTATTTCAGCTATTTCACGATCATGACCAATTGCCTTGTTGCAGCGGGCTGGGGTACCGCCGCCCTTTTGTCGGAAACAACAATGGGTCGGTTTTTCCAGAGGGACAGCGTTCGAACGGCGGTCACCGGTTATATTGTGCTGGTGGGCGTCATCTATCACGTCTTGCTGGCGTCCATACACAATCCGCAAGGCCTTGAATGGTATGCCAATCATTTGCTGCATACGATTGTGCCGCTGGCCGTGTTCTTGGAGTGGTTATTTCTGTCTGGCGCACGCTCGGCGCGTTTTACACAAGTCATTGCCTGGCAGGTCTATCCGGTCGTCTATACCGCTTACACGCTGATCAAGGGATCCATTACCGGGTTTTATCCCTATCCGTTTCTGGACGTGAATGCGCTGGGCTATAGCGGTGTAGCGGTTCAGCTGGTGGGACTGATCCTTACCTTCGTGCTGACCGGCATTGTCTTTGTAGCCATCGGGAAATTGCAGGCCCGCCTGATGCGTTAGGCAATCTCGAAAACAGCGTCGATTTCCACCACTGCGCCGAGCGGTAATACCGGGCAGGCGACTGCAGAGCGGGCATGTCGCCCGGCGTCTCCGAACGCCTCGACCATGAGGTCGGAGGCTCCGTTTATAACTTTGGGAATGGCTTCAAATTCCGGTGTGGCGCAGACAAATCCACCCAGTTTCACGACGCGGACCAGACGCGATAAATCACCATCAAGGGCGGCTTTTAACTGGGCGATCAGATTGAGCGCACACAGGCGCGCAGCCGACTGGCCCTGTTCGACATTCATGGTCTCGCCGAGGCGGCCCTTCACCAATCCGCCGGGGCCATTGGAAATCTGGCCAGAAACAAAAAGCTGATTGCCGGAGCGGACATAGGGTACGTAATTGGCGACGGGTGCAGCAGCCTGCGGCAGTTTCAGACCCAGATCCGCCAATCGTTTTTCAGCATCGGACATGTCATTCTCCTGTTCTGCCTTTCGCCTAGCGCGCTCTCAGTCTCATAGCAAGAGGCCCGTCATTTCGGCTTGAAAGCACGGCCTTTCATGATGGCAGCATCGCCGTATCTTGCGCGGGCCTTGTCCATGGCGCGTTCGGCGGCGGCACGTCTCGGCGCGTCCGGGTCCAGTAAATCCATAGAGTCCAGATTACCATCAATGAGGTTGGAGATACCAATACCGATCAGGCGGAATTTGCGGCCGTTCGCTTCCGGCTTCAAAAGCTGTTGACCGACCCTGAACAGGGTATCAGCGAGCTGTGTCGGGTCAGAGAGGGTGCGGCGGCGGGTGATGATCTTGAAGTCGTGTGTGCGCAGTTTCAACGTCACAACATAGCCGGAGACATTCTTCTGCTTGGCCGCATCGGCGACACGAACGCATTGCTGCCAGAGTCTGGACTCCAGCTCGGCAGAATCTGAAATGTCATCGAAAAACGTGGTTTCCGATGACACGCTCTTTCGTTCCCGGTCGGGGGAAACGGTACGATAGTCCTCGCCTGTGGCCAGCTTTGAGAGCCGGTAGCCACCATCGCCATAGCGGACAGCCATGGTCTTTTCGCCCACCCGGATTACATCGGCCAGCGTTTTGATACCGTCCTTCTCCAATCTGGCCGCAAAGACCGGGCCCACGCCGAACACGGCCCGGGTTGGCTGGGCTTTCAGGAAATCCGGTGCGTCGGCCTGTCCCAGCACGAAAAATCCGTTGGGCTTGTCCCGGTCGGAGGCCGTCTTGGCGAGGAATTTATTATAGGAGAGGCCAACCGACACGGTGATGCCGACTTCTTCATGTATCCGTCTTTGAAGGCGCAGCAGGGTCAGTGCGGGCGACGCGTGATGCAGGCGCTGTGTACCCGTCAGGTCCAGAAAGGCCTCGTCAATAGACAGGGGTTCGACAGCCGGGGTGACATCCTGCATCATCATGCGGATATGGCGGCCTTCCTCGGCGTAGACCTCCATCCGCGGCCGGATGACGACGGCATCTGGGCAGGCTTTCAAGGCCTTGAACATCGGCATGGCAGATTTTACGCCATAAAGCCGCGCCACATAACAGGCTGTCGAGACTACGCCGCGTTTTCCGCCGCCAATGATGACCGGTGTGTCTTCCAGCGCGGGATTGTCGCGTTTCTCAATCGCGGCGTAGAAGGCGTCGCAGTCAATATGGGCAATCGACAATGCGTTCAGCTCCGGATGGCGCAAGGGCCGCCTTGCGCCACATGCCGGGCAGGTATCGCTGGTCTCCAATGGTGTCAGGCAGGCCCGGCAATATCCCGGCATGGCGCTCATCGCAGCGGCCAGAGCCAGGCGGCCCCGCGCACGCCGGAACTGTCGCCATGCACATTTGTTACAACGCGCGTCGTCATCTGGTCGCTGAAGACGTAATCTGGCAGGCGGCGTTCGGTTTTCTCCGCGAGGTGAGGGATGTTTGACAAACCGCCTCCAAGCACGATCACGTCCGGGTCGACGATATTGATCACCGTCGCCAGTCCACGCGCAAGACGGTCCTGAAACCGGTCGAGCGAGGCTTTCGCGGCGGCATCATCTGCTTCAGCCAGGGCCACAATCCGGTCCGACAGAAGCGCGTTGCCCGTTTCACGTGCGTGATCGGCTGCGAAAGCCGGTCCGGATATCCAGCTTTCGATACAGCCGGACAGGCCGCATTTGCAGGGTGGGCCGGGAATTTCCTCAATCGAGGGCCAGGGCAAGGAGGTGTGGCCCCATTCGCCTCCAAGCAGGCCGTGTCCTTCATGTATCTGGCCATTCATCACCAGCCCGCCGCCCACACCGGTACCTAAGATGGCGCCAAAGATGGTTTTTGCGCCTATGCCTGCGCCATCCATGGCTTCTGAGAGCGCAAAGCAGTTGGCATCATTCGCACACCGGACCGGACGGCCCAGTACGGCTTCAAGGTCCTTGTCGAGCGGGTGACCATTGAGTTCGGCCGAGTTTGAATTGCGCATCAGACCGTTGACCGGATTAAGCGATCCGGGATGGCCAATGCCAACAGAGAGCGAATCACTTTCCACAGAATCTTCGGCCAATTTCACCAGTCCGGCGATCAGCCGGATTTTGGAGTCATAAAGTTTGGGCGTAGGTTCGCGTCTGGAATACCGTGTGTAGCCGTCCGAATCGACAATGGCGACTTCGGTTTTGGTGCCTCCCAGATCCACTCCGATTCGAAACATGCTTCCGCCCTTGCCCGGGTTATGGTTAACATTGCTGTTCTTATCTTGTTCCGAAAAGGGAGAAAAGTTCGGCACCGACTCATCCTTGATTAAGGATCATCTGCTCTAATCATCGCGGGTGGAACGGGGTGCGCAATGACGCGCCCAAGCGACGGGAATGCGGCGGCGACATGCTTCAGATCATGCCCAAAAAAGTTCTCATAGTCGAGGACAATGAGCTCAATATGAAGCTCTTTTCCGATCTGCTCGAAGCGCATGGCTACGAGACTGTTGGCACGAATAATGGCCTGAACGCGCTCGATCTGGCGCGTGAACATGCGCCCGACCTTATCCTGATGGATATTCAGCTTCCCGAAGTCTCCGGTCTTGAAGTCACCAAATGGCTGAAGGATGACGATGAATTGTCGTCGATTCCGGTGATTGCTGTTACCGCTTTTGCCATGAAGGGCGATGAGGAACGCATTCGCGAAGGCGGATGTGAAGCCTATATGTCCAAGCCCATCAGTATTTCTGTTTTCATCGAAACGATCAGAGGCTTTCTCGGTGAGGAGGCGGCATGAGCGCCAGGGTCCTCGTTGTTGACGACCAGGAAGCTAATGTCCGACTGCTCGAAGCGAAGCTGAGGGCGGAGTATTTTGACGTAGTGACGGCTTTCAGTGGACAGTCCGCGATTGATTGCGCCATTGGTGAGCAACCTGACGTGATCCTGCTGGATGTGATGATGCCGGGACTGGACGGTTTTGAAACCTGCCGCCGGCTGAAATCCGACCGCCGCACCCGCCATATTCCGGTTGTCATGGTCACGGCGCTGGATCAGCCAGACGATCGCGTTCGCGGTCTGGAAGCGGGTGCTGACGACTTTCTGACCAAGCCGGTGGATAATCTTCCCCTGTTTGCCCGCATCCGCTCCCTATTGCGCCTGAAAGTTCTGTTGGATGAACTGCGGCTGCGCGAGGAGAAGGCCGAGGAGCGCGGCCTGGCACCGGTCGATGCTCAAGAGGATGATCTACAGGACGTCCGTATCCTGCTCATTGCCGGGGAGGAACGCATTGCCACCCACCTCAGCAGCAAACTGCCGCCACAGGTCAGTGTTGAGGTGGAAATCGACCCTGCAGCGGCGATCAGCCGGTCGGCGGAAGGTTATGATCTGACATTGATTGATCTGACCACAAAAGCATTCGATGCCTTGCGCGTCTGTGCGCGTATCCGGGCAAATTCCGAGACGCGGCAAATGCCGATACTGGCGATTGTCGATCCAGACGAGGTGAGCCGTTCGGTGCGCGCGCTGGATCTGGGCGTGAATGATATTGTTCACCGCCCGGTGGACCGGGGAGAGCTGAATGCGCGGATATGGACCCAGCTCCGGCGCAAGCGCTATGCGGATACCTTACGGGAACGTCTGGAAGACAGTCTGGAAATGGCGGTGACGGACCCGCTGACCGGACTGCATAACCGGCGCTATATCTCATCACGTCTTCAACAGGTTACGGAAATCGTGGCTTCCGGCGATACGGCGGCATCGGTCGTGCTCGCCGATCTTGATCATTTCAAACGCGTCAATGATTCCTACGGGCACGAGGCCGGAGACTTTATCCTGCGTGAATTTTCCGAACGTCTTAAGTCACGTTTGCGGGCAGTTGATCTGGCAGCGCGCTATGGCGGCGAGGAGTTTGTGATCCTGATGCCGGATGCGCCTTTGATCGAAGCAAAAGCAGGTGCTGAGCGCTTGCGGGCGGTCGTTGCTGATACACCTTTCAGATTGCCGGGTGAGGGCGGTGTCCTGACCGTCACGGTTTCGATCGGTGTTGCCGAAATCCATCCGGGGGATGATGTCGATTCGGTTCTGCGCCGCGCAGATGAAGCCCTCTACCGCGCCAAGGCGGAGGGCCGGAATTGTGTGATGTCAGATCAGAAGGCCAATCAGGCGGCCTGAAAGCCCAAGAGTCGTCAGACTACTTGATTTTGCCTTCTTTGAATTCGACGTGCTTTTTGACGACCGGATCATATTTCCGGACGACCATTTTTTCGGTCATGGTCCGGGCGTTTTTCTTGGTCACGTAGAAATAGCCGGTCCCCGCCGTGGAGTTCAGACGGATTTTAATGGTTGTCGGCTTGGCCATGACGAAATTCCCTGATGCACACGACGGTCACGCCGGAAAAGCCCGGTCGTAAGAGGCGCGGAACATACGCACGCTCCGCAAAGTGTCAAGCGGGTCTAAGCTGTATAGGCCGCAGGGCCAGAAACACAAGGTAGATGACCGCGATGCCGCTGGTCACCCCCAGCACACCTTGCGGATTCATGGCATCCATACCCACACCGCCCGCCGCCGGACCTATGAGCGATCCCACACCATAGGCCATCACAAAAGCGGCGTTGGCGGCCGCCATTGATCCGCCATCAAAGCGCTCGCCAATCATTGCCAGACCCAGCGTATACATGCCGGTTGCCGTGCCGACATAGGCGAACATGACAGCATAGAGGGCCAGCGTATTGGCTCCTGCCAGAAAAATCAGACCCGGTCCGATAATACAGACGATGGTTGCCAAAACGGTGATCCGAAGCCGGCCGGCATGGTCAGCCAGCCGGCCAAGGGGTGTTTGCAGGGCAATACCGCCGAGCGCACCTGCCGCCATCATGAACCCGATGGAGGAATCCAGCAGGCCGATGCGTTCGCCATAAACCGGGAAAAGCGAGAAAAAGATGGTTTCAGTGGCACCAAACAACAGCCCGGCTCCAATAGCAGCCGGCGCATATCCCGCGGCTCGGATCATCGCCTTGAAGCTGGCCGATTCGGCATCGGGTTGTGCAATGCCCGGACCCCGCAGGAAAATGATGGGCAGGGTTCCGATGGAAAACAGGCAGAAGCCCGCGATCCATGGGCCGGGTCCGGAAGAGCCCAGAGCCGCGAGCAGCAGTCCGCCTGCGCCAAAGCCCGAGGCCAGCGCTGTGGCATAAAGACCAAGAATGGTCGCGCGTTTTTCCGCCGGTGCGATCTGGTTGATCCAGGTTTCTGACGACACAAAAATAATGGTGATGCTGAGCCCCATCGCAAAACGCAGGCCAAACCAGACGATCACATTTGGAATCAGGGGAAAAAGCGGAATGCAGAGCGCGGTAAAGACCAGACTGCGGATGATCAGGGACCGCCCAGCATAGCGCGACAGTAATCTCGGTATAAACGGCGTGACCGCGATAGTGGACAAAGCGGCGGCCGCTCCATTCAAGCCGACAATCAGGCCCGAGCCCGTCATTGCCTCCAGATTGAGCGCCATGACGGGCATGAGCAACGTAAATCCGGAGCCGCAAAGCGATGCGCAGATGATGGCCGCGATGAGCGACCGCAGGCGGCCATGCCGCTCGTGGAGGAGCCAGTCGGAAAACATCGCTCGCGGCTATAACGGATCAATCCGCATCCGTCTTGCCAATTCGCGGATATGACGCGGACGTTTTTCAGGGTCTGCCTGCCGCCGGTCGAGCTCGCCCAGAACAAAGCGTGTCACATGCGGCAGGGGTAGGGCTTCTGCTTCTGCGCTTGTGACCCAGCGGACATCTGTCAGTTCGTCTGTCTCGCAGCTTATAATGCCGACCACGGCCTCATCAGCATCGGCCTGGAAAAACCAGGCATCAAAGCGGCGGACGCGGCGCGGCGGGGTGATGGCACGAGCGATCAGGCGAAGCGGGGTTGCATCCGGCTGGATACCGGATTTGCGGAATGCGGCCCAGTTGGGATGGCGCGATGTTACCTTTCCCTCACAGCCGACCAGATAGCCTGCCTCTTCGGCCGTTTCGCGAATCGCGGCGGCTGCGGCGGCACGGGCGCGGCGCTCCGGCATGACCCGGCACATGCAGGCGAGGTCCTCGCCTTTAATCATTCCCGCCAGGGGCGCATAGCTGTCGGCACGATCGACGCGGCCGCCGGGAAAGACATATTGTTCCGGCATGAAGACATGGCGTGTCGAACGCTTGCCCATCAGGATTTCCTGGCCGCGCTTTGACTGCCGGGTCAGAATGAGCGTTCCCGCCAGCTTGGGCCTGAGTGATTTCTCAGGCACCGCCGTCATCTGCGGCGGCTCTTTTTGCGCGGTTGCCGCTTGAAACTTGATTGCGGCCGGTTCTGAGGCTTGCCACCTCCGCGAGGTGAATGGCGCGGCCCTTTTTCCGGCGGTGTCAGCATCTCGAAAAGGAGGCCGCCCGTGACCGGTGTGGCTTCTTCGAGGCGGACTGTCACAGACCGTCCCAGCCTGTACATATTGCGGGAATGCTGTCCGATCAGGGCATGCAGGGCTTCATCGTGAATGAAGCGCTCATCGCCCAGACGGCTGATCGGGATGAGACCGTCAGCGCCTGTTGCATGCAGGCGTACGAAAAGCCCGAAACGGGTAACCCCGGTGATGCGGCCTTCAAACTCTGTCCCGACCTGTTCGGCCAGATAAAGCGCGATAAAGCGGTCAGTCGCGTCCCGTTCGGCAGCCATGGCGCGGCGCTCAAGTGCAGTGATATCTTCGGCTATGGCGTCAAGCTGGCTTGCCTCGGCATCGGTCTGACCATCCTTGCCCAGCTTGCAGGCGCGGATAAGTGCCCGGTGGACAGTAAGGTCGGCATAGCGCCGTATGGGGGAGGTGAAGTGCGCATATTTGCGCAGATTCAGCCCGTAATGACCCGGATTTTCTGTGGAATAGACGGCTTGTGACTGCGACCGCAGAACAACTTCATTGACGGTCTCATAGTGATCGCCACCCTTAGCCTGTTCGAGCAAGCGGTTGAACCTGTCGGGACGCGGTGCTTCACCGCGCGACCATTTCATATCAATGGTCTGCAGGAAGTCAGCTAGGGCATCCAGTTTTTCCAGACTGGGCGGCTCGTGGGCACGATAAATCAGCGGTCGGCCTTTGTGCTCCAGCGTTTCAGCGGCGCAGACATTCGCCTGGATCATGCATTCTTCGATCAGTTTGTGTGCATCGAAGCGCTCGCGGGTTTCGATATCCGCAACCTTGCCATCCTCGCCGACGCGCACACGGCGCTCCGGCGCGTCGATTTCCAGCGCCCCCCGGCGTTCGCGTGCGGCCGAAAGAGCCCTGTAAGCGCCCCAGAGTGGCTTCAGAACGTCTTCGAGGAGTGGCTCACCCTTTGGGCTGTCACGGCCATCAATGGCGTCCTGCGCTTCACCATAGGCCAGCTTGGCGGCCGACCGCATCCAGCCGCGAATAAAGGCGTGAGACCGCTTGTTGCCATCCTTGTCGAACACCATCCTGACGGCCAGGCACGGGCGTTCCTCTTTTTCGCGCAGCGAACAAAGATCATTCGACAGGCGTTCGGGCAGCATGGGCACGACCCGGTCCGGGAGATAGGTGGAATTGCCGCGGCGCAGTGCGCCCTTATCCAGCGCCGATCCCGATGTAACGTAAGCCGAAACATCGGCGATGGCGACCAGCACTACCCAACCGCCTTCATTTCTGGGATCGTCATCGGCTGCAGCCCAGACAGCATCATCATGGTCGCGCGCATCTTCGGGATCGATGGTGATCAGCGGAATATCGCGCAAATCGGTCCGCTCGCCCATTGTGGCGGGTTTGAGTTTGGCGACTTCGGCCAGTTCTTCGTCCTTGAAGCCGGTCTCGATGCCATGAGAGTGGAGGGCAATCAGACTGCCCGCGCCGGGCGATTTCGCATCGCCAACGACCTCTTCGATAATGGCGGATTTCAAGCCGTGGCGGTGCTCCTTGCCGATACGGCACAGCACGAGGTCGCCATCCTTGGCTTTTTCCGCTTCGCCCTTTGCCGGGACCAGTTCGTGACGGCTGCGGCGGTCCACAGGCTTCAGACGCGGCGCGCCCTTGCCCTTGGAGAGCACGCATAGAATCTTGTGGGCGCTCTGGCCCAGCTTGCGGATGAGGCGGGCTTCATAGCTGCCATCGTCTTCCGGGATCAGGCGAACCAGCGCCCGATCACCGACGCCGAGGGCTGCGCTGCCGTGGCCGCCCGCGCCTTCTCCGGGGGCGAGCCGGATCATCGGCGGTTCATCGCGTGATTTCTCGGGGCGGGCGAGCAATTCGCCATCTGTATCGCGATCATGGATGACGACGACCATGACGCTGGGCAGGGCTTCTGTGAGGGCGAAACCATTGCGGCCTTCCTTGCGGATGATGCCTTCGTCCTGCATTTCCCGCAGCAAGAATTTGAGCGCAATCTTGTCATCGCCCTTCAGGCGGAGCGCGCGCGCTATTTCGCGTTTTCCAAACTCACCCCGGCCCAGCCGGATGGCTTCAATCAGCGCCTCACGCGTCAATCCGGTTATTTCGGATTTGTCTTTACCACTCACGCCTTCTTCGCCGCCGCCTTTTTCTTTGCCGGAGCTTTCTTCTTCGCTGCCGGTTTTTTCTTCGAGGGCGCTTTGCGGGTGCCCGCCTTCTTGCCGCCCTTGGCTTCTTTTTCTGCGACCAGCTTCATCGCGGTTTCCAGATCGATTGTTTCCGGATCAGCATCCTTGGGCAAAGTCGCATTGATTTTCTTGTATTTGATATAGGGACCATAGCGGCCGCTCATCACCCGCACGGGCTCACCCTCATGTTCGCCCAGCTCTTTCAGGGCCTGTGGTGCACCGCGTGTAGCTTTCTTCTCAGCCAGGACTGTGACAGCCCGGTTCAGGCCAATTTCAAAAACCTCCTCGATATTCGGCAGGTTGGCATAGAGTCGGCCATGTTTCACAAACGGGCCATAGCGGCCGAGGCCCGCTTCGATGATTTCGCCACCTTCGGGATGCACGCCGACTGTGCGGGGCAAAGAGAGGAGTTTCAGGGCGTTTTCGAGTGTCAGCTCATCCTTGGCCCAGCCTTTGGGGATGGAGGAGCGTTTCGGTTTTTCTTCACCTGGCAATGCGAGCTCGACATAGGGACCAAAGCGGCCCTCTTTAAGATAGACGGTCTCGCCGCTTTCGGGGTCCTCGCCGAGCGCACCGTCGCCTTCAACAGCGCCGTTTTCTTCTGTTGCGCCCAAGGGCCGAGTGAATTTGCAATCGGGATAATTATCGCAGCCGAGGAAGGCTCCGAACTTGCCAAGGCGGATGGAGAGCCGGCCCTTGTTGCAGGACGGGCAGAGGCGGGGATCTGATCCGTCTTCTTTCTCGGGGAAAATATGCGGTCCAAGGGCTTCATTGAGTGCTTCGAGCACCTCGCCAATCCGCAGATCGCCGATTTTGTCGACATCCCCGGAAAATTCTGTCCAGAAATCTCTGAGCAGGGCTTTCCAGTCTAGATCGCCGCGCGAAACCCGGTCGAGCTGATCTTCCAGCCCGGCGGTAAAATCATATTCCACATAGCGCTCGAAGAATTTCTCGAGGAAGGCGGTGACTACGCGGCCCTTGTCTTCTGGAATGAAGCGGTTCTTGTCCATGCGGACATATTCACGCTCCCGCAGCACCGAGAGTGTGGAGGCATAGGTTGATGGCCGGCCGATGCCGAGCTCTTCGAGGCGCTTGACCAGCGAAGCTTCTGTGTAGCGCGGGGGCGGCTGGGTGAAGTGTTGATCGGTGTGGGTTTTCTTTGCTTCGGCCGAGGCGCCATTGGTTACTTTCGGCAGGCGTGTTTCGCCTTCTTCATCCTCATCATCGCGGCCTTCCTGATAAAGCGTCAGGAAGCCATCAAACAACAGGACCGAGCCGGTGGCGCGCAAGGAGAGCTTTTTGTCAGCGGCCTCAATATCAATCGTGGTGCGCTCGAAACGCGCACTTTCCATCTGGCTTGCGACAGCGCGTTTCCAGATCAGCTCATAGAGGCGGTGCTGATCCTCATCGAGGTGCAAATCTTCCGGGGCCCGGGAAAAACTGGTCGGGCGGATCGCCTCGTGGGCTTCCTGGGCATTGCGTTGCTTGGACTTGTAGATCCTTGGGCTGCCTGGTGAATAAAGCTTGCCATAACGGGTCGTGATGACGTCGCGGACCTGGGTAATGGCTTCAGCCGCCATATCGACGCCGTCCGTCCGCATATAGGTGATGAGGCCGACGGTTTCTCCGCCGAGATTTACGCCTTCATACAGTTTCTGCGCGGTCCGCATGGTGCGCTGCGCATTGAAGCCCAGCTTGCGCGAGGCTTCCTGCTGCAGCGTGGAGGTGGTGAAAGGAGGTGGCGGGTTGCGCTTGGCCGGCTTGGCTTCGACCGCCGAAATCGTCAGGTTGGCCGCTTTGATCGCATCGGCTGCCGCAGTCGCTGTGGCGCGGTCATTGATGGACAGTTTTGACAGTTTCTTGCCATCGAACTGCACTAGACGAGCGCGGAAAAGCTGGCTGCCGCCAGAGACAAGATCTGCATCAACTGACCAGTATTCTTCAGTACGGAATTTCTCGATTTCCAGCTCGCGGTCGCAGACGATGCGCAGCGCAACAGACTGCACCCGTCCGGCAGAACGCGCCCCCGGCAGTTTACGCCAGAGCACTGGCGACAAGGTAAAGCCGACCAGATAGTCGAGTGCACGGCGGGCGAGGTAAGCCTCGACCAGTTCCATATCGACTGCGCGGGGATGGCGCATGGCTTCCAGAATGGCGGTCTTGGTGATGGCATTGAACGCAACTCGCTGGACTTCGACACCGTTAAGGACGCGGCGCTTGGTCAGCGCTTCCAGCAAGTGCCAGGAAATGGCCTCGCCTTCGCGATCCGGGTCGGTTGCCAGAACGAGGCGGTCCGCATTCCTGACAGCATCAGCGATCGCCTTGAGGCGCTTTTGCGACTGGGCATCGACTTCCCAAGTCATCGCAAAGTCTTCGTCCGGCTTTACCGAACCATCCTTGGGTGGCAAATCGCGGACATGGCCGAAACTGGCAAAGACCTCATAGTCCTTTCCGAGATATTTTCCGATGGTTTTGGCTTTGGCAGGCGATTCGACGACAACGACGTTCATTCAATGACTTCCGGATAAATCTGGCCGGGACGATAGCCCGGTAAATGGCGGCGGAAACTGATGGAGGCTAACAGGTGTGTCAACAGACCACTTTAACTTGCAATTATAAGTCGTTTACGTAATACATTCCCCTCTAAAGCGAGCTGGGGAGTTCCATGAAATCGCAACTGGCAAGTAAATGCGAATCTTTGCCGCCCCAACAGGCGGCCGATTTTGTTTCCGAATTACTCGGAGAGCTGGCAGAGCTTTCGCGTCAAGCAGGGTTGAACCGGTCCGGTGAGTTGATTGAGGCGGCAATTCCTTTGCTGGCACTGGAATCGGGTCGTCATCAATCCTGATCATCGGGATAGCATGTCTGGACCTGACCGCCGGGCAGGACGGTCGCGCGTCCCGCGAGTTCCAGCTCGATAAGAACACCATGCACTTCACCTGCGCTCGCGCCGGACTGGCGCACCAGTTCATCAATGGACACAGGAGAGGGTGAGAGTAAATCGGTAATACGGGCGCGCGCACCGGCATCCGGCTCTTCATTCAGCTCTGTCTCGTATTCAGGCGTATCAGACTCTGCGGCTACGGGCCGCTTGGCCTGGCGCAGGATATCGAGCACATCGCCGGCGCTCTCGATCAGCGCCGCCCCTTCGCGGATCAGCCTGTTGCTGCCTTTGGCACGCGGATCCAGCGGGGAACCCGGCGTGGCCATGACTTCACGGCCCTGCTCGGCGGCCAGCCGCGCGGTAATCAACGAGCCGGAGCGCATGGCGGCTTCGATTATGACAGTGCCGAGCGACAGGCCCGAAATCAGCCGGTTACGGCGCGGAAAATCGCGTGCGGCCGGCACGGCGCCAAGTGGCGATTCCGATACCAGAAGACCGCGGCGGGCGATGTCGTGATGCAGTTCAGCATGTTCAGGCGGGTAGATGTAATCAAGCCCGCTGGCGAGGACAGCAATCGTTCCCGTTTCAATCGAGCCGGTATGTGCCGCACCATCAATGCCGCGCGCTAGTCCCGAAACAATGGTGATGCCCGCGAGACCGAGCTCTCTGGCCATATCCCGCGCAAGCCGGACGCCGATGGCGGAGGCATTGCGGGAGCCCACAATGGCGCAACAGGGCGATGCGTCGGGTTCAAGGCGGCCTTGAACCGAAATCACTGGTGGCGGAGGATCGAGAACCGCCAGCAAGGACGGGTAATCCGGCTCGCACGCCATCAGCATGCGCGCGCCGAATTCTTCAGTGGCGGATAATTCGGCTTCGGCCTCATCACGGCTGACGATTTTCAAGGCGTTGACGCGGCCGCCCTTGGCTGCCAGTCCGGGCAGGGCTTCAAGGGCCTCGCTCGCTGTACCGTAGCGTTCAATCAATTTTGCAAAAGTGACCGGACCCACCTGCGGTGTGCGGCCAAGACGCAGCCAGTCGACGCGCCCGGCATGGGTCAGTTCGCGGTGTTTCACGCTTTCTTTGCGCCAATGACTGGTTCCTCACCTGCAAGAAGGCGCGATATATTCGCACGATGCCGCCAGAAGATAAGGAGTGCCAGAAAGAGGCACAGGATCGCAACATCCATCCGGCCGAACGCATAGGCGATTAGTGGAGCAAGGGCAGCGGCCACCAGTGCGCTGAGGGATGATATCCGCAACATCAGCGCCATGCCGATCCAGGAGAGTGCAGCCAGAATGGCGACCGGCCAGGCTGCGGCAAACAGCGTTCCGTAGAAGGTGGCAACGCCTTTACCGCCCTTGAATCCCAGCCAGACCGGAAAACAATGTCCCAGAAACGCCGCGCCGCCCGCGACGAGCCCGGCGGTTGTCCCAAAAAGCGCGCTGAAGATCAGGGCTGCGATACCGGCCTTGGCAGCATCAAGGATGAGGGTGGCGGCGGCAAGGTCCTTGCGGCCTGTGCGCAGGACATTGGTTGCGCCGATATTGTTTGATCCGATTTTACGGATATCACCCAGTCCGGCGAGCCGGGTCAGAACCAGGCCAAAGGGGATGGAGCCCAGAAGATAGCCCCCGATGGCGGCAATCGTGATTGCGATGATTTCCCAGCCCGTCATAACACATTACCCTTTCAGGTTGTATATAATGCCCCCATCGACCATTGTCATCAAGACCCGGCCCTGAAAACGCCTGTTGTGCCAGGCCGAATTACGGCGGGCGGAGGCGCTGCTGCGTGTGTTGAACACCCAGGGCGCATCACCATCAATCAAAACGAGGTCAGCCGGAGCGCCTTCTTCCAGCCGCCCTTGCGGCAAGCCCAGCAATTCGGCCGGGCCGTTGGTCAGAGGACGCAAGGCGGAGGCCAGATCCAGTTCTTCTTCATGAACCAGGCCCAGCATCGCGGCCAGCAGGGTTTCGATGGAAATCGAGCCTGGGGTGGCTTTGGCAAAAGGTTGGGCTTTCCGGTCCAGATCCAGCGGACGATGGTCGGAGACCACGGCATCGATGAGCCCGCTTTCAATCGCGGCGACAAGCGCACGGCGATCATCCTCGTGACGCAGCGGCGGGGACAGACGGAAGGCCGGATCGAGGCCGTC
>Ga0066644_10001145_pt1 | contig 15310 bp, 14 predicted proteins | sample CryGeyCG2114_020_FD_62735 | JGI IMG/M metagenome (GOLD analysis project Ga0066644, IMG submission 62735) | Groundwater microbial communities from aquifer - Crystal Geyser CG15_big_fil_post_rev_8/21/14_0.20 | ecosystem: Environmental > Aquatic > Deep subsurface > Groundwater | place: USA: Utah...
AAGAAATGAATGACATCTTTCCTGATAATGGAAGATGGCATACTGTCTTTGAAGAAAAAGACTCCGTAACAATTGATGGCAAGCAGATTTGGAAAAAAGATCCAAACAAGTGGACATAGTTCTGTCATTTATACGGCCATATCATCGCAAGAACAATCTTTAGATTATATTTGAATTCAAATACTAGATACTATTGACTCGTAATTTCCAAGTTGTAGTTACAGGAGCTAGCGGTTTTGTAGCAAGACATGTGCGGAAATTCCTTTCTGAAAATGATATAAAAACAATATCTGTATCTAGAAAAGATTTTAAAAAATTTAAAAATGAAACAAAAATAGTTTCCAAAAATTATGATGAGAAAATTATTTTGCCAAAAATACAAAATTCTACGGCATTAATTCATCTTGTGGGTATTGGAAAACAAACTGTCAAAGATGATTATTTTCTAGTAAACTTGGAATTTACAAAAAAAATCATCAACATTTGTAGAAAAGCAGGAATAAGAAAAATTATCTATGCTAGTGGATTGGGCGTTTCAAAAGACACCACATTGGGTTATTTTATTTCAAAATACAAAGCTGAGCAACAAATCATTAATTCAAATCTAGATTTTACTATATTTCGTCCGTCATATATTGTGGGAAAAGATGATCATTTTACAAAATATCTAAAATCACAAATCAAAAAGGGCGTTATTGAAATACCTGGAACAGGAAAATACTCTATCCAACCTATATCGATAGATGATGTTTCTAAAGTTATTCTCAAATCTGTTCAAGACAGGAGGTTTGCAAAGAAAATTCTGGATCTTGTTGGTCCAGAATCAATCACGTTTGAAAGATACGTTAAAGAATTTTCTCGAGGCACTGGGACAAAAATCAAAAAGATGAGCTTAGAATCTGTATATCATAAAGCCATTTCAAATCCCAAAAGCAACTTTGGTGTTGATGATCTAAACCTTCTTGTAGGAAACTTTACAGGAAATCACAAAAAATTACAACAAATATCTAAAATGAAGTTTCAGTCTGTTATTGAGTTGTTAAAGTCCGGCAGCCTTCTTTAATGCATCTGCCTTGTCTGTTTTTTCCCAAGTAAATTCTGGTTCATTTCTTCCAAAATGGCCATATGCAGCTGTTTTTCTGTAAATCGGTCTTTTCAAGTCAAGATGCGATATTATGCCTGATGGTTTCATATCAAAATTCTTTCTTACCAATTCCTCAATGTCTTTTTCTGGAATCTTGTTTGTTTCAAATGTGTTGACATAAAGCGACACTGGTTCAGCCACACCTATTGCATATGCTAATTGAACTTCACATCTGTCAGCCAATCCTGCGGCAACCAAATTCTTTGCAATGTATCTGCACATGTAGCATGCAGATCTGTCTACCTTTGATGGATCTTTCCCAGAGAATGCGCCACCACCATGTCGTCCAAATCCACCATACGTGTCTACAATAATTTTTCTTCCAGTTAATCCTGAATCACCATGAGGTCCGCCTATTACAAATTTGCCGGTAGGGTTAATGTGAATTTTAATTTGATCATTCCATAGATTTCCCAAAACTGGTTTGATTACTTTCTCAATTACTTGTTTTGAAATATCTTCCTGAGAGATTTCGGGTGCATGTTGCGTTGAGACTACAACTGTTTCAATTTTTGTAGGTTTATTGTCAACATATCTAACCGATACCTGTGTTTTTCCATCTGGTCTTGCCCATGGAAGAGTGTTGTTTTTTCTAACCTCTGCTAACTTTTGTGCCAATTTTTGTGACAGTAAAATTGGCATTGGCATAAGTTCCAGAGTTTCATTTGTTGCATACCCGAACATCAATCCTTGATCCCCTGCTCCTTGTTCATGATCCCCAGTGGCAGTTATTCCTTGACTGATGTCTGGACTCTGGGCATGAAGTCGTAACGTTACTTCACATGATTCTGTATCAAACTTTAGTTCTTTGTTGTTATATCCAATATCTCGAATAACTTTTCTCACAAGTTTTTCTTGCGACTCCTTGTCAAAATTTGCCCTAGTTGTAACTTCACCTACGACTGCTACAAAATCTGTTGTAACTAAACTCTCAACTGCCACTCGTGAATCGGGGTCTTGTTTTAAAAATTCGTCTAAAAACGCATCTGAAATTTGATCGCATATCTTGTCTGGATGGCCTTCAGTTACCGACTCTGATGTGAACAGAAAATTGTTAGTCATAAGAACCACTAGCCACTAGAGTTCATTTTCAAGTTTGATAAATAATACGTTGTTGCCTCTTACAATTACTCTGCCATAATTTGCAATCGTTTTACCATCATGCAATTCTTCAGCATCTGTCATAATCAAGTTCATGTAAGAATCAACATTATCCATTTTACCTTTGTATTCTACTTCATTTTTCAGTCTAACAGTTACTTTCTTCTTTGTACTTTTTTGAAGAGTTGTTAATGGTCTTTTTGCACTCGTTTGCGACACTAATTATTCACTTGTTTTGCATACGTTGTTCTCTAGAATAAAAGCCTTACCTCGTTTGAAAATCCTGAAATTCTTTAAATTTTTTCATTGATTTTAGATGATTAATCAAATGATCTCCACCGGATTAGAAAAATTAGATGAATTTCTTTTAGGTGGAATCCATAATTGTGTAATTACTGACATTTATGGTGGCAATGGAACAGGAAAAACTCAACTATTGTTGCAAATCTGCATAAATTCAATCAAAAATGGCGGAACTGTTCTCTATCTAGACACAACAGGAAATTTTAGACCTGAAAGAATTATTGAAATGCAAAAAAATTATAATTCAGATGATAACCTGCTTGAGAGAATCACAGTTCTAAGAATAACAAATACTTCTGAGCAAATCAACTCCATAGAAATAATGAAAAATCAAAGCTTTTCTTTAATAGTGATTGACAACATTACTGATTTGTTTTCATATGAATACCAAAGTGAGGATCTGATTTTTGAAAAAAACATGCTATTTATGAGATTTATGAGAGATCTTTCACATGTATCATTGACTAAGAAAATTCCGATTGTCATTACAAATATGGTTAGAAGTATTGAAGGTAACGAGATGGAAAACCTGAAATCTGCAATTGATCCATTTACGCATATCAAAATTAAGCTCTCAAAAACATCCTCAAAATTCCAAGGTGAAATTAAATGGCTAAATCATAGCAGTCAATTTTCTTATAAAATTAACACATCAGGATTAACTCATAATACTGAAGATATTTAACATCCGTCTGTCTAGTTTATGAATGGCAGGAATCTTTGATTCTATTCCAATAATTGTTGTAGTTTTATTTGCAATAGGTTTAGCTGGCGTAATGGTTTATGAAAAAACACGAACAAATCCAACCAAAGAATCTGATTCTTGATTTAAAAGTTGATTCTTTATTTCAAAATTTTGGATTTACAAATTTAACAGAAATTCAAAAACAAGCTTCACCAATAGTTCTACAAAAAAAAGACTGTCTGATTATTGCCCCAACCGGTTCTGGAAAAACTGAATGCTCGGTAATTCCAGTTTTTTCTATAATAAAAGATTCAAAGAAATTGGGAAAAATCAAAGCGCTATACATAACTCCACTTAGGGCATTAAATAGAGATGTATTTCGAAGAATCACCAAGTATGCCCAAGCAAATGATCTGTCTATAGAAATTAGGCATGGTGATACAACTCAAACTGTCAGAAGAAAAATCACTGAAAATCCTCCTGATGTCTTAATTACAACTCCAGAAACACTGGTAATTTTACTTACCCAACAGAAAATGCTTGACGCACTGTCTGAACTGGAGTGGATTGTCATTGATGAGGTTCATGAACTACTTGCAAGTGAAAGAGGTTCTCAACTATCTCTGAGCATAGAGCGACTGCAGATAAACTCAAAAATCCCTCTTACAAAAATTGGCTTGTCTGCAACAGTGGGAAATTTTGAAGAAGCAGGGAAATTTGTGGTAGGTTCAAAAGGAAAATGTCACATAATTCGAGATACATCTGTCAGAAAATATGATGTTGAAGTCAAATTCGTTGACGGTACAATTTCTGACGTGGCTGATAAAATTATCGAATATGTTGAGGAGCAGAATCTGGATTCTCCTGTACTTCTTTTTACCAATACAAGAGGAGAGTCAGAATTTTTAGCTTCCATTCTTAAAGAAAAATCCACCATCAACATAGAACTTCATCACGGATCATTATCCAAAGAGGTAAGAGAAGACACAGAATTATCGTTACGGGAAGGCAAACGAGGAATTGTTGTGTGCACGTCTTCTCTTGAGTTGGGTCTTGATATTGGTTCAGTAGAACTGGTCATCCATTATGGTTCTCCCAGGCAAGTATCCAAATTAGTTCAAAGAATTGGTCGAAGTAGACACAATAGAGACGCTTCAGCAAAAGGTTTGATTATAACCAATAATGCTGATGATGAATTTGAAACACGAGCCATTCTTGATAGAATTCAAGAAGGATCCATTGAAGAGCAAAAAATTCATGATGGTTCTTTGGATGTTCTTGCACATCATTTAGTGGGAATGACAATGCAGTTAGGTGAAATACCGATAAGCTTTGCATTTGAAACCGTTACCAACGCATACCCTTTTAGAAATTTACAAATTGATGAGTTGATTGGTGTCTTGGATTTGTTGGATTCTAATTATCTGATCTTCTTTGATAGAAATAAAATGACTTTTTGGAAAAAGGGGCGCTCCTTCAAATATTATTTTGAAAACCTCTCTACCATACCTGACATCTTAAAATTCAAGGTGTTTGACAGTGTGGGGAAAAAAATCATTGGTACTTTAGATCAAAGATTTGTGGGTGATTTTGGCGACTCTGGAAACATTTTTGTTCTAAAAGGCTCTCAGTGGAGGATTCTCAATGTTGATGAAAAATCACTGTCTGTGAATGTAGAACCTTTCCGGGGAGGCGGAATTACCGTGCCCTATTGGGAAGGTGAGAGCATTCCGATTGACTATAGAACCGCTAAAAAGGTTGGTCATTTTCGGACCAAGGTAAATTCTGGCTCATTGAATTTAATCAATAAGACTATTGAAAATCTGAATTTTCAAATCCAGAATGAAAGTGATGTGATCATTGAATCAAACAGATCACAAGGCTCTATTGTAATTCATTCATGCTTTGGAACAAAAATTAACGCAACACTGTCTGCATTACTATCATCCATGCTGTCTTCGGTATTGGGATCCTTGGTGGACTCGAGAAGCGATGGGTATAGAATAGTCTTGTCTTCAAGATCTAGAATATCTGAAAAATTATTTTTAGAAGTTCTAAAAGACGAGTATGATCTTTATTCGATAATTACTGCTTCATTGGCTGGAACTCACAATGTTAATTGGAGAACTTGGTGTGTTGCCAAAAAATTTGGTGTAGTTGGGAGGGGTGCAATCTATGAAAAAAAATCTGCCAGATTTTTATATGAAAGATATTCAAAAACACCTCTTGTTGCAGAAGCGCTGCGAGAACTATTCCATGATAAATATGATTTGTCAAATACTGATAAAATTCTAAGAAAAATCCGGGATGGTAAAATTTCCATAGTTTGGATGGAAGTAGATGCGTTTTCCAAGCTTGCAGAGCCAATATTAGATCATACTGCAAAATACTATTCTGCACCTGCAAATCTTGACAAAGGAATACTGGATCTTGTTAAAGCAAGACTCGCAAAAACAAAACACCGGCTAGTTTGTGCAAGATGTGGGAAATGGGAACGAGTTATTGAAACAAGTGAGGCCAAAAATATTCTTGTCTGTCCTTATTGTAAGGGCAGGCAAATAACGGCTACTTTCTATTCTGACTATGATCTTCCAAAAATTATTCGCAAGAAACATGAGGGAAAAAAGCTGACTCCTGATGAAAAACACAAGTTTGAGCGTGCCTGGAAGGTATCCTCATTGATTGAGAATTTTGGGAAAATTGCAATAACAGTAATGTCTGGATATGGTGTAGGCGCAGATACTGCAGCACGAATTTTGCGCAACATGGTAGATGAGGAGCATCTTTTCAGGCAAATTTACGAAGCAGAAAGACAGTATGTTGTTACCCGGGGATTTTGGGATTCCTAATTTTTCTTTGTAATTTTTGAAAATGGGGTCAAAAACAGCTCTATTCTTCCTTCCAAACCGGCTTTTGCATTCAGTGCAGTTACAGAAATGATCTCTCCAAGCTCGCATTTGTCAACGAGTCTTGCTTGATTTCTCCAACCCTTGATCCATATCTGGCCCGTATCATCTTCTACAAACATTTCTGATAGTGAAATTGATTCGCCTGATTTTGTTTGAACTTCTCGTCTCTCAGGAACTTTCAAAATTATGGCTTCTATGCAATAATTTCCATCAACTTTGACATCGTTAATTTTTGTTCTCAATTGAGATTTTGATGGAATAGATTCATCATTTTCTATTTTTCTTACAAATGAGTTCTCATCAAGAGTAACAGAATTGCCATATACTTTTGATGGCATACACTCAATCACGTCTCCTTCGTTGCAAATTGCAGTTGAATTGGAAAGATCAGCAATGTTGTAAAAGTTCTTCTTGCTGTCTACAGCCAAAATCATGTTTTTTCCATTCTCTGACGTTGAGATTGAGATAATCCTTGCAATAATTGGCTCAGCTTCTTTTCCGCCTTCTATGTCTATTAGTGTGGAATCACTGCCGTGAATCTCTAGTCCCTGGTTTCCTCCTCGTACCTTAACTCCCAATAGTCTTACTTTTGCACCTTGCGAAATCATGTTGGGTATCTCTGATTCGTCCTTTCCCCAAAGTACTACCCTCATGGCATTGCCATCCTTGCCTTTTAGCCTCATTCTTAGCGCTTTTCCAGGCTGTCCTCGTGAGTTTGTAAATTCCATGCTGCTGATCAAACCATCAAGGATTCCAGATACTACCAGATCTTTCTGTCCTTCCTTTAACTCACCAATATCTTTTGTAATTTTTTCAATAGTTGGAATTTCACTATTGTTGTCAATTGCTTCAATATTGGAACCTGAACCAATATTGATTGTTGGTGTTCCATTTAGATCTGACTTTACATATGCCTTGATAATTTTGATCAAATCACCCGGTTTCAAATTTTCAATTCCAGGCAGGTTTGCTTTTTCATCCCACAGCTTTACGCTTGCTGTAGAGTCTGAGTCATATACAGTCATGGTTCTAAGATAAAATGGCGATCCGTCTTTTCTTGAAAATTGTTTAGCCGGTGATAAATTCAAAACTCTTGTTTCCAGAGAAATTTCCTTAGCACCTGCATAAAGATCCTTTAATCCCATCTCAACTTTTAATGGCTCTGATAGCGTTATTCCAAAATCTGATGCTACTAAAAACAGTGCACCTTGATCAGTCAGATATCCTGCGCCGATCTTTTCTTTCTTCTGCTTGATCTGCTCTTCAATATCGCTTTTGGTAAGTTCAGGTTTCAACTCTAATAATTTTTCCACCAGAATATCAAATTCAGACAACTTAATGTGGATAAACTGGATGTATTAATAAAAATTTCATTACTGTCATCAATTACTAAATTAAGATCGCAAAACCTGTTATGTTAATCTATGATGGGAATGATTATCTCATTAACTACATTAGTGGGCAGATCGCATTTTCTTTATGTCTTGCATTGAGGGAAAAAATCTATCAAAGTCATACGGCTCCACAAAAGCAGTTGATAATATTGCATTATCTGTAAAATCTGGCCAAGTTTTTGGATTTTTGGGTCCTAACGGTGCTGGAAAATCCACTACCATAAAACTTCTGACAACCCTGATTTCTCCTTCGGAAGGATCGCTGACAATTTTAGGAATTGATGCTGTTAAACACCCTCTTGCAGTCAGGCACAAAATTGGGGTGGTTTTACAGCAACCAAGCTATGAACCAACACTGACTGTTGAAAAATCACTTGAAAAATATGGTATGATGTGGAATGTGCCAAAAAATGAATGCAAAAAGAGAATGGAGATTCTTTTACAGGATTTTGATCTAGCTGACATCAGAAAAAAGAGAAACGAAGATCTTTCAATTGGTCAGCGAAGGCGAGTACAGGTTGCAAGAGAATTTATGCATGACATGGAACTTTTGTTTTTAGACGAACCTACTGTGGGATTGGACCCAAGTGCCAGAAGAAAACTGTTGGATTTCTTGAAAAACAAGGTAAAGACTGGCTTGACAATTTTTTATACGACGCATAATCTCAGCGAAGCCGAATACCTCTGCGACGAAATTGCAATTATAGACAAAGGTAGAATTCTTACTGTTGATTCGCCTGATGCGTTAAAGAAAAGATTTGGAAAAGAAAAAACTATCAAAATTCACCTGCTGGAAAAACAACCCATTGTGGTATCATTACTATCAAGAATACCTGAATGTGTGGTTGATCTTGATAATGGAACCACAATCACAATTCATTCGGAACAATCCGAACTAGTTTTGCTACAAGTTTTAAAAATTCTCAGTGAAAATAAAATAGAACTTGAGGATCTTTCAGCGGTCCCTACTAATTTAGAAGAAATATTCCTTAAGGTGGTAAGAGATAATGCATCCCATAATTAGACTCGTTAATCGAAATCTCACAATCTCCATCAATCCTGGATTTTTAATCTGGCAAGTGATTTTCCCTCTTATCTATATTTTTGTTGCAGGTTTTGCATACACTTCCCTCATACAGCAAGTCCCATTTGGAAGCAAGAGCCTTGACTATCCGTCATTTCTTGCATCAGGGATGATTGGATTTAACATAATGAACAGCACCCTGGTTTCTGGCATTATAATTTGGAATGATCGACGTCATGGGATGTTTGAACAGATTATGTCTGGGCCTTTCACTAGGGCTCATTACATCCTCAGTAATATTGCTACAATTGGAATAGTGGGATTGGTCAGTGCATCACTAATAGCACTAGTGGGATATCCTGTGTTCTTTGAGTCTGTTGAATTTTCTTTCATTACTGTTCCTGTGATAGTTTTTGCAGCAATCACTGGCTCTGTTCTGTTTGGCTCCATTGCCTCGATCATATCCACAAGATTACGATCTAGTGAAGGATTCAATGTGATAATCAACACTGTTTTTCTCTTCTTTGCTTTTGTTAGCACTGCATTTTATCCAGCAGAAGGCGCACCAGAGCCTCTCAGAACTTTGTTTTATCTAAATCCACTGACTTACTTGGTAGATATCATACGTGCTGGAATATTTGGGAATATTACCGAGTTTGTAATTGTTGAAATGATGGTTTTAGCGTCACTAGCTTCTGTACTTTTTGTCGTTGCAACAAAGTTACTTACAAGATTAGACTTTTAGAAAGAGTAGCCCGGCCCAGACTCGAACTGGGGTCAAGGGCTCCAAAGGCCCCTATGCTTGACCGCTACACTACCGGGCTGCTAACACGAGCACTTTATTTCCCTTAATGAACTTTTTATTTTACAATTATTTGTAAAACCTCTGCGTGAGTATAATGTCATATAACTTGATTCAATTTGGAGATGGGGTCTTCCATAGAATGTAAAAATTTTGAAGCTCTGGCTTTGCACTCTTTTTTTGAATTCAAATACGCGTCAATCACCTTAACAATTTTTTTAGGATCTGTTTCTCGTTTTGCAAGATTGTTTTTTACTAGGTATTTTTCAACGATGTTTGGTACAGCATTATATGAGATAGTCGGCACACCCAATAACGCTGATTCAGCAGTCATTGTTCCTCCCGAACCGATAAAAATATCTGTGTTATCTAATAATGTTTTTCCATCAAATGACATTTTCAGCACTAGTATTTTTTTGCCAAAAACTCTCTGCAAATTTTTAATCTGCTTGTCATATCTTCCAAGAATTACAATGTTTTCTTCATTGTATTTCTTAATAATTTCATTCACCATTGGAATAAACTTGTTTGGTTTAGAGGCGTATGCAGCTTCCTCCTCCACTGCTCTGATTAGAATATTTTTTTTGCCTGATTTTTTGAAAGGACCGTTCTTCTGAATATTTTTTCTCTTGATTGTCACATATGCATCAATTGCCTTGTATTGAATAATGTCTTTTTCATCAATTCCATATTTTGCAAATTCTCTTTTTGGAATGATCCACGGGATAAGCAATTTCTGCACAAAAGGCAATGTCAACTTCATTACGGCACTGGCATGTGGGGAATCACAAAATGCAACATGTCTGATTCCCAATCCAAATGAGATTCTGGCAGCCTCGGGGGAGCAGAAACTAATTGTCAATTCTGGAGAGAACCTGCTAATCAGTGGAATGAGTTTTTTCATACGTAATATGCTGGATTCCAGCTTTGATGATTTCTCACTTCCACCGTGTCTTCCAACAGGAGTTAGATCAAAATTCCTAATCTTTGCTAGTTTTAGTACTTCAGTGTATGTTCTAGATGTACACAAAATTTCATGTTTTTTACCTAATTTCTCAACCAATGGCTCCGAAAACAGTAATTGTTTTGGAGTAAGAACGTCAATCCATATTTTCAAGCATTTTTCATAATTATGATAAGTTCAATAAGTTTTTCTTAGTCCATTACCTACCACACGTAATGGGGGGAGCAAAAGTAGTTGTATATGGATTAAGTACTGAAGGATATTCAATTGCATCCCAAATGGCAATCAAGGGTGCAGATGTTTCTATTATTGATGAATCTACCCCGTCTGCAATATCTCTAAAAGCTGAAGTTGCAAAGACATATCCAAACGTACTATCGCTTAAAGAAGATGAACCGTTATTGGCTATGGAGCCAATTGATGTGGCTATTTCAAAAGCTCAGTATCTTTTCTTTACACCAAGAATCAGGAAAACCGGCCAAGACATCAAAACTGAGATCCATTCAAAATTCAAAGACGCCACATCATCCCTGAAAAAAAACAGTTCTGTAATCTATACACTGCCAACAGGATTTGGCGGAAATAATGAAACTATTTCGCTTTTAGAACATGTTACGGGCTTGGAGGTTGGAAAGCAAATCTCGTACTTTTATTATCCCTTGGAGGATCTTAATGCACAACCAAAAATCATTGGTTCATACAACGGCCAAGAGGATCTAAAACTTGCCGAATTATTAACTACAAAAAAGGAGAAAAAATTTGTAGCAATATCATCATCTGAGCATTTTCATGCTATTGATATCTTGTCTAGGTTCTCAAGCCTCTGCAGCGTTCTTGAGGTCTGTAAATACGCCCAAGATGACATAACAAAAAAAGATCTTTCGTCTGATGACTTTCAGGAAATTTATCTGGATAACATGGTCAGTGGACTGTTTGATCTAAAGTCATTAGGTTCATCGTTTGAAGGCGCAAATACACTGATGTATTTGATCAACGGGAGTGTCAAAGGAATTGACGGATATATTAAAAGATTAATTGATGAAATACGCTCCACGCTTAAGAAAAACGATCTTAAAGCCAGCCGTACAAAAATCGCTCTTTCGTGGACCCTTGATCAACACGAAATGCGCGGAGACAAGATTGAAATGCTGCAAACTCTGACTTCCAGACTTCGGGATTACATTGGTGATGTTGAAGCGTTTGAAGATCCCAACTTTGATCTCTTTCACAGTGAAAAGACCACCATAGTTGTTGCTTGCTCAAAAACTGATTTTGAAAATATTCAAAAAACAAAACAAGGTTCGGATCTTATCATAGTGAAGGCAAATCCTTTGTGTGAAATTATCTAATAAGAGTATAAATTAGCTTAACAACTATTCTGTTTAAAATGTCTGATGAAAAAAATTCAGATGAGATCCCGGTAAATGTAATATCTGATGACGAAGAAAATTTGGAACATGATTTGACAGATTCCAAACAATACATTGAAAAATTGGAAAATCTTCTATCATTAGAAAAACAAAAAGTCGTTGATTATGAAGAAAAAATCAAACACGTCCTTGCTGACTATCAGAATCTTAATAGGAAGACACAATCTGATATTGAAAAAGGCGTTAATTCAAAAATTGATGCATTTATGCTGGACTTTCTAAACATTTATGATGATTTTGTTAGGGCCAAGGAAGCGTTTTCTAGAAATAAGATTGATACTACTGGCCTGGATTTTATTTTAAAAAACATGGATTCTCTTTTGGCAAAGTATAACGTGACTCCTATAGAAGCGCTGGGCGAAATTTTTAATCCGAACCTTCATGAGGCAATTTCAATCATAACTGATTCTCAGCTTGATGAGAACACCATCACAAAAGAAATCAGGAAAGGATATATTTCTCATGAGAGGGTTATTAGACCGACACTGGTTGAAATCTCAAAAAAAGGATGAAATGATATGGCAAAAGTAATAGGAATTGATCTGGGAACAAGCAACTCTGCTGCGGCAGTTATGATGGGCGGAAAGCCAACCATAATCCCTGCAGCTGAAGGGGCCACAGTAGGCGGTAAGGCGTTTCCATCTGTTGTAGCCTTTACCAAAAGCGGTGATCTTTTGGTTGGCGAGCCGGCAAGAAGGCAGGCAGTTACCAATCCTGATAACACAATTGTGGCTGCAAAGCGGAAAATGGGCTCTGATTATACGTTTAAAATCCAAGATAAACAGTACAAGCCTCAGCAAATCTCATCGTTCATTCTTCAAAAGATCAAGAAGGACGCCGAAGCGTTTGTTGGTGAAAAAGTAGAAAAAGCCGTAATTACAGTCCCAGCATATTTTGATGATAATCAACGTCAGGCGACAAAAGACGCCGGTACCATTGCTGGACTGGATGTAGTGAGAATCATCAATGAACCCACTGCTGCTTCGCTTGCATTTGGGTTGGATAAGGCAAAAGAAGACATGAAAATTCTTGTTTTTGACTTTGGTGGAGGAACTTTGGATGTCACCATAATGGAGATGGGCGGAGGCGTGTTTGAAGTTATGAGCACATCTGGCGATACACAGCTAGGTGGAACTGATATGGATAAAGCGATAATTGATTACATAATTGATGAATTCAAGAAAAAAGAAGGAGTGGATCTCTCTAAAGACAGTACAGCGATGACTAGAATTAGAGAGGCAGCAGAAAAAGCAAAGATTGAGCTATCAACTGTAATGGAAACTGACATTAATCTTCCTTTCATTGCTCATGATCCTTCATCAGGTGCAAAGAACCTTGAATTGAGATTGACTAGAGCCAAACTCGATGAACTAATTGGACCAATCGTAGAGAGATGCAGATCCTCCATCGAAAAAGCCATCGAAGATGCCAAACTATCAAAATCTGATATTAATAAAATTGTCATGGTTGGCGGTCCTACAAGAATTCCTCTGGTAAAAAAATTCGTCAAAGAAGTCATTGGAAAAGAGCCAGAGTCTGGCGTAGACCCAATGGAGGCAGTTGCCATGGGTGCGGCAATCCAAGCAGGAATCATAGCTGGTGATGTTACCAGCGACATTGTATTGCTGGATGTTACTCCGTTGACACTAGGAATTGAAACTCTTGGTGGCGTCAGAGAACCTTTGATTGAAAGAAATACTACCATTCCAACTTCTAAAAGCAAAGTATTCACGACCGCTGCTGACAATCAGACTGCAGTTACAATCCATGTTGTTCAAGGCGAAAGGCCAATGGCTACAGACAATGTTTCACTGGGAAGCTTTAATCTGACAGATATTCCTCCGGCACCAAGAGGAATTCCACAAATTGAAGTGAAATTTGACATTGATGCAAATGGAATAATCAATGTAACTGCCAAAGATCTTGGTACTCAGAAGGAAGCCAAAATTACAATTGAATCTACCTCGAAACTGTCTAAGGAAGAGATTGAAAAGCTAAAACAAGACGCTGAGAAATTCTCCGAAGAGGACAAAAAGAAGAAAGAGAAGATTGATCTCAGAAATGAGGCAGAGAGTTATATCTATACCACTGAAAAGCTGGTAAACCATGATCTTAAAGACAAGATTTCGCAAGAGCAGGGAATCAAAATCACTGATTCTGTTAAAGAGGTTAAAGAATGCCTTGACAAGGACTCTGGAGAACTAAAACTAAAACTGGATGCTTTGAAAGCAATAGTAAACGAAGTCACAACAGAGCTTTACAAAAATGTCACACCTCCTCCGGGAGCGGAAAGCCAACAGGGTGCAGGGACAGATCAAGATGCCTCTAAATCATCTAGTGATGAGACAAAAAGCAACTAACTTTACATTACTTGCTTAGATTATAATTAAAAGGATGAATCATGGCTGCAAAAAGGGATTATTATGAGGTTTTAGGCGTCTCCAAAACCAGCTCAACTGATGAAATAAAAAAACAATACAGGAAATTAGCCCTAAAGTTCCATCCGGACAGAAACCAGTCATCTGATGCCGGAGAGCATTTCAAGGAAATCTCTGAGGCATACGGAGTCCTCTCTGATCCTGAAAAAAGAAGAGTGTATGATCAGTATGGACATGCAGGCGTTGATGGGCGATATAGCAGCGATGATATCTTTCAGGGCGCAGGATCTGACTTTAGTGATCTCTTTGGAAGAGGAGGTGCGGGATTTGACTCGATTTTTGAATCGATTTTTGGAGGCGGTGGATTTAGATCAAGACAGCAACGGGGCTCTGACATTCTTTTTGAAACATCAATAACTCTTGAGGACGTACTGCATGGAAAAAAGATGGAGATTGACTTGCAAAAAGAGATTAAATGTGATACGTGTAATGGGACTGGGTGCAAGCCTGGCACTAGCAAGAAGACCTGCTCCTCATGTAATGGCCAGGGTCAAGTTAGAAAGAGCAGGAGCATGGGATTTGCGTCTTTTGTTACGGTAGAGCCGTGTTCTGCTTGTAGGGGAAAAGGCTCTATTATAGAGACGCCATGCAGTGAGTGTAAAGGACACACCAAGAAAAAAGGGCATAAAAAAATATCATTTGATATTCCACCCGGTGTAGATTCTGGGGATTACACTATTCCAAATGAGGGAAATGAAATTCCTGGAGGACTAAATGGTGATCTAATTGTAAGAATTAGAGTTCAACCGCATTCCAAGTTTAAGAGGGATGGGATGGATATTTTCTATGATCAGGATATCTCTATGGTTGATGCAGCTCTGGGGCGTGAAGTCACAGTCCCGACTTTGGATGGCAGTGAAAAAATCAAGGTAGAGTCTGGCAGTCAGCCAAACACCATCATTAAACTCAAGGGAAAGGGAGTCCCTCACTTGAATTCCAAGAGTCGTGGAGACCAATATGTCAGGTTGGTTGTCAATATTCCAAAAAAGCTCAGCAAGCATCAAAAATCACTCTTGGATGAATTTGAAAAATCATTTGAATAGGTGCATCACTGGAATCGCTTTAGGTAGGATGACGTTCTTGCAGATGTCACTGAATCAGACACGGAACAAACAT
>Ga0066644_10001158_pt1 | contig 15203 bp, 12 predicted proteins | sample CryGeyCG2114_020_FD_62735 | JGI IMG/M metagenome (GOLD analysis project Ga0066644, IMG submission 62735) | Groundwater microbial communities from aquifer - Crystal Geyser CG15_big_fil_post_rev_8/21/14_0.20 | ecosystem: Environmental > Aquatic > Deep subsurface > Groundwater | place: USA: Utah...
GGCTTCTTCCTCGGCGCTGCCGCCGATTTCGCCGATCATGATGATCGACTTGGTTTCCTCGTCGTCGAGGAACAGGTCGAGCACGTCGATGAAGTTGGTCCCGTTGACCGGGTCGCCGCCGATGCCGACCGCGGTGGTCTGGCCGAGGCCGACCATGGTGGTCTGGTGGACGGCTTCATAGGTCAGCGTGCCCGAGCGGCTGACGACGCCGACGCTGCCCTTCTTGAAGATCGAACCGGGCATGATGCCGATCTTGCATTCGCCGGGCGTGAGCACGCCGGGGCAGTTCGGGCCGATCAGGCGCGACTTCGAACCCTGCAGCGCGCGCTTGACGCGGACCATGTCGAGCACTGGAATGCCTTCGGTGATCGCGACGATCAGTTCGATCTCGGCATCGATCGCCTCGAGGATCGAATCCGCGGCGAAGGGCGGCGGGACGTAGATGCACGAAGCGGTCGCACCGGTTTCGGCCTTCGCTTCTGCGACGGTGTCGAAGACGGGCAGGCCAATGTGCTCGGTGCCACCCTTGCCGGGGGTCACGCCCGCAACCATCTGCGTGCCATAGGCGAGCGCCTGCTGCGTGTGGAAGGTGCCGGTATCGCCGGTCATCCCCTGGGTGATGACCTTGGTGTTCTTGTCGACAAGAATGCTCATGTTGATCCTCTCGATGTGATCCTCCGCGAAAGCGGAGGTCTCAGGCAGGTTAGTCGGAGCGTGCCGACTGAGGCCCCCGCCTGCGCGGGGGCTCGCGAATTACTTCAGGCTTTCGTCCAGCCCCTTGCAGGCTTCGAGCAGTTCCTCGACCGCGTCGGTCGAGACCTTGAGGTTCTTGGCTTCCTCGTCCGACAGCTCGATTTCGATCACTTCCTCGGTGCCGCCCGCGCCGATCACGGTGGGGACGCCGACATAGAGGCCATCGAGGCCGTACTTGCCTTCGACATAGCTGGCGCAGGGCAGGATGCGCTTCTGGTCGCCGAGATAGGCTTCGGCCATCGCGATCGCGCTGGTGGCCGGTGCGTAATAAGCCGAGCCGTTGCCGAGCAGGCCGACGATCTCGCCGCCGCCCTTGCGCGTGCGGTCGACGATTTCGTCGATGCGGCTTTCCGACACGCCCTTGATCTTGGCGTAGTCGTTGACCGGGATGCCGTTGATCGTGGTGTAGCTGGTGACGGGGACCATGGTATCGCCGTGGCCGCCGAGGACGAAGGCGTTGACGTCCTTCACCGAGCAACCGAATTCCCAGGCGAGGAAGGTGGCGAAGCGGGCGCTGTCGAGCACGCCGGCCATGCCGACGACCTTGTTGTGCGGCAGGCCGCTGAATTCACGCAGCGCCCAGACCATCGCGTCCAATGGGTTGGTGATGCAGATCACGAATGCGTCGGGGCAGTTGTTCTTGATGCCTTCGCCGACCGACTTCATCACCTTGAGGTTGATGCCGAGCAGATCGTCGCGGCTCATGCCGGGCTTGCGCGGCACGCCGGCGGTGACGATGACCACGTCCGCACCCGCGATGTCGGCATAGTCGTTCGAGCCGGTGATTTTCGCATCGAAGCCCTCGATCGGGCCGCACTGGCTGAGATCGAGCGCCTTGCCCTGCGGCATGCCTTCGGCGATGTCGAACAGGACGATGTCGCCCATTTCCTTCTTGGCGGCGAGATGGGCGAGCGTGCCGCCGATCATGCCGGCGCCGATAAGGGCGATCTTCTTGCGTGCCATGGAGGTAGGGTCCTTGTTCCTGCCGTGCGGGACAGTGATGATACCCGGACCGATGCTGGGCCATGCATCAAGTGTCCCGCAAAGGAGGCACGGCACCCGGTCGATTGCGAGAGGGGCACTAGGACGGCACAAGGGTGAATGCAACCGCCAATGATCGGCGGCACAAAACTATCTTTGCAAATGGTTCGCAATTGCAATAATTGATTCTGCGGAGCTTTGCCCGCGCGCGACGGATGGCACGCGACAGCGCCGGCGGCAATCGCCGCCGCGCCGTCAGTGCGTCAGCAGTTCGCGCATCGCAAGCGAGCGTTCGAGGCGGTGGGCAAGGCGCCCATCGAGCGTTCGGCACACTTCGAGCCACCAGCGGCAGGCGTCCGCCTCGCCGGCGGCATGGGCCTTTTCGGCTTCCTGGCGGGCCATCCCCGCCGCCGCCAGCCCATGCGCGGCGAAGTGCCTGAGCGCGGCACGCATTGCCGGATCGATGACAGAGCCGCTCGCGGCATAGGGCATGTCGCCATTGTCGTTCGCGGGACGGCGCAGTGCCTTTCGCGCCAGAACACGGGCAATCGCCGATGTCGCGGGGGTGCGAGCGGCGGCAAAACGGAGCGGCATGCCTGGAGTCCTCGTGAAACGACCGGGGGTACCCGGCGCTTCTAGCGGCGCCGCGCTAAGCATCGGTTTTGCGACATGGTTGTGGAGGCGTAAAGGATTAGGGCCCCGGTAGGCGCGCCTATTGCTTGCCCGGCTGGCTGATCCACTTGCCCGAATTGGCATATTCCTCGCGCACCCGGCCCGATTGCGGAAGCTTGCTGTTCGCGGGCGCAGCCGCAGCCGACGGGGCCGGGGTGGCGGCAGGGGTGCCCACCGGCGGTTCGGCTGCGCGGCCGAGGCCGATTGCCTCGTTCGAGGGCGGGGTGGGGGCCACCGGTCCCGGCACCTGCGCTTCGGCGCGCCGGACGTTGGGCGCGGCCAGCGGTTCGCTGCCGGCATAGGCATCGGTGAAGGCGCCCGCCGTGCCCGCGCCGCCTTTCCAGCGATAGAAGCGGTGCGCGCCGATCGCACCGATATAGTCGAGGCTCGCCGCCCAATAGGGGTTGACGTAATTGGTGTGATAATGCGTCGCCAGCCCGATCGGCTTGTAGACCTCGCCCGCCAGTGCCGCGAGCGCTACCGATTGCGCCACCGCCCAGCCGCGCCGCGAAGGCTTGCGCGCCAGCGATCCGTCGCAGGTGAAGCTGAACTGGCACCCGGTCTTGCGCTCCGAACCCTGGAAGACCACGCCGCACACGCTGGCGGGATAGGCCGGGTGCGCCACGCGGTTGAGGACCACCTGCGCGACCGCCTGCTGGCCCGAATAGCTCTCGCTCGCCGCCTCGTAATAGACCGCCATCGACAGGCACTGCAGCGCGCGCGCCTTGTCGAGCCCGCTGCCCGCCTGGCGGAAGGCCTGCGCCGCCGCGCCCGCGCCGTGGCTCTCGGCGAATTCGACCGTTTCCAGCGTGCCTTCGCTTTCGCGCAAATCGGCGAGGTCCATCGTCAGCCGGGGGGCATCCTCGAGATAGTAGAATGCCGAACCGGGGAAGCTCTCGCCCGCGGTCTCGAAAGGCATGGGAGCGAAGGCAACGCGCTCTTGCTCGAGGCCCAGGACGCGACCCAAATCTTCCCATTCGCCCTGCGCGGCAACGGTCGGCAGGGCGACGGCGCCGGCCAGCAGCGCGCCGCGCGCGATCAGCTGGCGGCGGTCGCGCCGTCGCGCCTGGCGACGTTGAATGCGCGGCGAGGGGGCAGGCGCCCCGCGCCGTGCCTTTCGATTCCTCGCGTCGATTCCGGCCAATTCGCTTCCTCGCATTGCAGCCCGAACATAGGCATTCCCGCGCCAGTTCGGTAGGCGCAGGGCCGCATCATCCCGTTGCGGGACGGTGCCACGAGCCGGTCCTAGCACGGCATCGCTTAACGAAGAGCGTCTTGTGCGAAGCGAAATCGGGGGGTAAGCGCATCGGCGTGTCACGGGTTGGCCTGTTCGCGCAGGCCCGAAGAGGGAAGAGGGTGGAGACCTGTCTCCGTAGGCCCTCGCTGCCCCCGCAACTGTGACCGGGGAGCGATCCCGCCACAGGCCACTGGGCGCATGTCCGGGAAGGCGGCGGGAGAGCGTCGATCCGGGAGCCAGGAGACCTGCCCATGACCGTCGTTCGGCCGCGGGCGGGGTGTACCGGTGGCAAACGCGGAAAGGCGCAATTCCGCCCTTTCCCGTCATGGACGGCACTTCGTCCATGATGGGAGGTTTTGTGCGTAAATATCTGTTTCTTGCATCTGTTTCATTGTTTTCCTCGACTGCTTTCGCGCAGTCCCAGGAGAGCGAGGATCCTGCGATCGTTCTGGCCGACACGGTCGGGCCGACGGTTACCGTCACTGCAAACGGGCTGGGCACCAATGTCGAGAATACCGGCCAGGCGGTTACCGTGCTCGATCGCGCGGAAATCGTAGGCGTGCAGGGCGCCGATGCGACGCGCGTCCTCGAACGCACGCCCGGGCTGTCGTTCAGTCGCAGCGGCGGCGTCGGCGGTTTCACCGCGGTCAACATCCGCGGAGCCAATGGCGAACAGCTGCTGGTGCTGGTCGACGGCGTGCGCGTGGCCGACCCGGCTGCGCCGGGCGGCGGATTCGATTTCGGCAATCTGCTGCTCGGTACTGCGGGCAAGCTCGACATACTGCGCGGGTCTAACAGCACGATCTGGGGCTCGGACGCCATCGGCGGGGTGATCGACATCTCGACCCGCGGCGAGACCGGCGCCAGCGGCAATATCGAATATGGCGCACGCGACACGCTCTTCGCCAGCGCGGCGGGCGGGCTGAGCGGCAAGGGCTATTACGCCGGCCTGACCGGCTCGTGGTACCGCACCGACGGCTTCTCGACCGCAGCCTCGGGCAGCGAACCCGACGGGTTCGAGCAGGTCGCGCTCGGCGGCCAGCTATTCGTCGACGTCACCAGCAATCTCGAGGTCTTCGCCCACGCCAACTGGAGCGAGGGCGCTCTCGACCTCGATGGCTTCCCGCCGCCGACCTTTGCCTTCGCCGACACGCTCGAAACGCAGAAGACGCGTCGCCACTGGGGCGATCTCGGCTTCGCCTTTTACGGCAACGATCTGACGCTGCGCGGCGCCTACAGCCTTTCCGACACCGAGCGCGACAATCGCGACGCGTCCGGGGCGACCACCTTCGCCTCCGACGGCCATTCGCAGCGCGTGAGCCTGCGCGGCGAATACCGCGCGATCGGGCCGGTCACCGTGGCCTTCGGCGCGGAGCAGGAATGGACCGACTATGCAGCGAGCTTCAGCCCCGCGGGCGAAGCCGACATCTTCGGCGCCTATGTCCAGCTGGGCTTCGTCATGGGCCGCGTCGCCGCGCATGTCGGCTCGCGCGTGGACGACCATTCGCTGTTCGGCAGCAACGCCAGCTATGGCGCCGATCTGTCCTATGGCTTCGGCGACGACTGGCGGCTGCGGGCGAGCCTGGGTGAAGGCTTCAAGGCGCCGACGCTGTTCCAGCTGCTGTCGGATTTCGGCAACCCGCTGCTCCAGCCCGAGGAGAGCACCAGTTTCGACCTCGGGCTGGAAAAGGGAACGCGCGGGCGCGGCACGCATCTGGCGCTCACCGCTTTCCGCCGCGACAGCGAGGATTTGATCGGCTTCGTATCGTGCTTCGGTCTGAACGGCGGGATCTGCACCGACCGACCCTTCGGCACTTATGACAACACCGCGCGCGCGCGGGCGCAGGGGATCGAGGCAGAGGCCGGCTTCGACCTCGCGCCGGGGCTGCGCCTCGCGGGCGTCTACAGCTTCATCGATACCGAGGATCGCACGACGGGCCTCGAGCTTGCGCGCCGGCCGCGCCACACCGCGACGCTCTTCGCCGATTACGAGGCGCCCTTCGGGCTCGAGCTCGGCACCGACCTGCGGCTGGTCGGCGCAAGCTACGACGATGCCGGCAATGCGGTGCGGCTCGATGGTTACGAGGTGCTCGACCTGCGCGCTGCCATGCCACTGTCCGAGGCGATCGAGATCTATGGCCGGATCGAGAATGTCTTCGATGCCGACTACCAGACTGTTGCCGGCTACGCCTCTCCCGGCCGCGGCGCCTTCGTCGGGGTGAGGGCGCGGATGTGAGCCGCCTGCTGCCCGCGCTGGTGCTGCTGCTTGCGGGATGCGGGGGGAGCGAGCCGGCGCGGGTTGCGCAGGGGGATCGGCCGACCATCGTCAGCCTCAATCCCTGCACCGACGCGGTGCTTGCCGAAGTCGCTGGGCCCGGCCAGCTGCTCGCGATCTCGCATTACAGCAAGGATCCGCGTTCCAGCTCGATGGATGCGCGCGACGCCACGCGCTTCGCCGCGACGGGCGGCACGGTCGAGGAAGTGCTCGCGCTCGATCCCGACGTGGTCGTGGCAGGGAGCTTCCTCGCCCCCGCCACGCGCGTCGCGCTCGAGGACTTCGGGGTCGATGTGGTCACGTTCGACATCGCGCGCGACGTCGCGGCGAGCCAGGCGCAGGTGCGCGAACTCGCGGCACTGGCGGGCGATCCGCAGGCGGGCGAGGCGCTGGTTGCGCGGATCGAACGCGCACTGCGAGCGGCGGCACCCGGTTCGGCTGAACCGGTCGAGGTGCTGCTGTGGCAGCCCGGCGGGATCGTCGCGGGCGAACGGGAACTGGTGAGCGACCTGCTGCGGCGTACCGGCTTCGCCAATGTCGCGCCCGCGCGCGGGCTGGGGCAGGCCGACTACGTCGCGCTCGAGGAAGTGGTCGCCGCGCCGCCGCGCGTGCTGCTGGTGGCGGGTAGCGAAGCTGGCCAGCGCCATCCCGTGCTCGACCGCCTGCCGCGGATGCGCCGCGAGAGTTTCGACACCAGCCTGCTCTATTGCGGCGGGCCGACGATCATCCGCGCCGCAGAACGGCTGGCCGAAATTCGGAAGTCCGTGAGTCCCCGCGAAGGCGGGGGCCGCAATCGGCAGGCGCTCCGCCCGACAGACGGAGGCCCCCGCCTGCGCGGTGGATCGGGTTCATGAACCGCGCAATGTGGATCTTCGCCGGCCTGCTCGCACTGGCCTTGCCTCTCTCGCTACTCGCGGGGCGGGTCTGGCTCGATCCCGCGACCACCCCCAACGCCGCGCTGATCCTCGCCGATTTGCGCCTGCCGCGCGCGCTGCTTGCGGTGATCGTCGGTGCGGGGCTGGGCGCGAGCGGCGCGGCGATGCAGGGCTATCTGCGCAATCCGCTCGCCGATCCCGGCCTGTTCGGCATCGCTCCGGGTGCCGCGCTGGGCGCGGTCGCCGCGCTGTGGTTCGGCTATGCCGCCGCGCCCTTCCTGCTGCCGCTCTTCGCACTTCTCGGCGCGGGCGGGGCGATGGCGCTGCTCGCTGCGATCGCGGGGCGCACCGGCGGGATCGCGCTGTTCACGCTCGCCGGGCTGATGGTGGCAAGCCTCGCGGGCGCGCTCACCGCGCTGGCGATCAGCCTTGCGCCCAATGCCTTCGCCATGAGCGAGATCGTGATGTGGCTCAACGGCGCGCTGACCGACCGCAGCTGGCGCGAGGTCTGGCTTGCCGCGCCGCTGGTCGCGCTTGGCGTGCTGCTGCTGTGGCGGAGCGGGCGCGCGCTCGACGCGCTCACGCTGGGCGAGCCGGTGGCGCGCTCGCTCGGTGTCGATACCGGGCGCCTGCTGTGGTTGCTCATCGCCGGTGTCGGGCTCACGGTCGGTGCCAGCGTGGCGGTGGCCGGAATCATCGGTTTTGTCGGGCTGATCGTCCCGCATCTCGTGCGTCCGCTGACCGACCGGCGCCCCTCGCAGCTTATCGTGCCCAGCGCGCTTGCCGGCGCGCTGCTGGTGCTCCTCGCCGACAGCGTGGTACGCGTGCTGCCGCTGGTCACCGAGCTGCGGCTGGGCATCGCGCTCAGCCTGCTCGGTGCGCCCTTCTTCCTGTGGCTGCTGCTGCGCCTGCGCCGGGGGCTCGCATGAGGCTGGCGGCGCATGACCTGTCGGTCGCCGAGCGGCTGGCGGGGGTCTCGCTCGCGCTTACCCCCGGTTCGATCACTGCCATCTGCGGCCCCAATGGCGCGGGCAAGTCGACGCTGCTCGAAGCGCTCGCAGGGCTCCTGCCAGCGGATGAGGGCAGCGTTTCACTCGGCGACACAGACCTTCTCTCGCTGCCTGCCAAGGAGCGCGCACGACTTCTCGGATACCTCCCGCAAGCGCATGAAATCGCGTGGGATGTCCCCGTTCGCAGCCTGGTCGAACTCGGCCGGATGCCGCATGGCGACCGGCGCGCGGAACCCGTCGATGCCGCGCTCGCCGCGCTCGACATCGCGCATCTCGCGCAGCGCCGCGCGCAGTCGCTCTCGGGCGGTGAGACCGCGCGCGTGCTGCTCGCGCGCGTGCTTGCGGGAGAGCCGCGCTGGATCCTTGCCGACGAGCCGCTCGCCGCGCTCGATATCGCGCACCAGCTCGCGCTGTTGCAGCACCTGCGCAGGGCGGCCGACGCCGGTGCCGGCGTGGTGCTCGTGCTCCACGATCTCGCGCATGCGATGAACCACGCCGATCGCGTGGTGGTGCTCGACGAGGGCCGCGTGGCCGCCGACGGCGCATGCGAAGACGCGCTCGACCACCGGGTGATCGAGCGCGTCTGGAAAGTGCCGGTGCGGTGGATCGGCGAACCGGGCCACCGCGCCCTGGTCAGCGGCTGATTATCCGGTCACATCGGTGCCCGCATCGCCGACTTCGGCCGGACCGTCGTCCGAGACCGCGCTGTCGGCCGCAGCGTCGCCGCCGACCAGCCCGCGTGCTTCGAGCATCGGGGTCACGTCGGGCGCGCGCCCGGCGAAGTTCTTGAACATTTCGAAATAGTCCATCGTCCCGCCCTGGCTGAGCACGGTGGCACGGTAATGGTCGCCATTGGCGCGGGTCAGCCCGCCATTGTCGAGGAACCACTTGCGGCTGTCGCGATCGAGCATCTCGGTCCACAGATAGCTGTAATACCCCGCCGAATAGCCGGCCGGGCCGCTGAAGATGTGGTTGAAGTAGGTGCTGCGATAGCGCGGCGGAACGAGGTCGATCTCGAGCCCCAGCTCGTCGAGCGCCTTGCGTTCGAAGGCATCGACCTTTTCCGGCGTGTCGATCGCCGCGGCCTCTTCTTCCGACAGCGCCGCCCACTTCATGTCGAGCAGGGCGGCCTCGACCACTTCGCCGAAGTCGTAACCCTGGTTGAATTTCGAGGAGGCCTCGATCTTGTCGATCATGGCGGCCGGGATCGGGGCGCCCGTCTTGTAGTGCTTGGCGTAGTTGGCCAGCACTTCGGGATAGGTGGCCCAGATCTCGTTCACCTGGCTCGGATATTCGACGAAGTCGCGTGCGGTCGCGGTTCCCGAGAGGCTTTCATAGCGCTGGTTGGCGAAGAAGCCGTGCAGCGCGTGGCCGAATTCGTGGAACAGCGTGTTGACGTTGTCGAAGCTGACCAGCTGCGTTTCGCCCGCGGGGGCCTTGGGGATGTTGAGCACGTTGTAGATTACCGGCTTGGTGCCCCACAAATGGCTCTGGTCGACGAAATTGCTCATCCACGCCCCGCCGCGCTTGGATTCGCGCTGGAACGGGTCGAAGTAGAACAGGCCGAGTTCGCTGCCGTCGCGGTCGTAGACGGTGTAGGTCGACACGTCGGGATGATAGACGGGCAGGTCGGTGCGGCGCTTGAAGTTGAGCCCGTAGAGCTTGTTGGCGGCATAGAACACGCCGTCTTCCAGCACCTTGTCGAGCTGGAAGTATTCGGCCACCGCGTCTTCGTCGAGGTCGTAGCGCTCGGCCTTGACCTTGTTGGCATAGCGGTACCAGTCCCACGGCTTGACTTCGTAATCGCCGCCATCGGCCGCGATCGCGGCATTGAGCATGGCCGCCTCGCGCCGCTGCGTGGCGGCAAGCGCAGGCACCATGCGTTCCATGAAGCCCAGCGCGGTGGCGGGTTTTTCGGCCATGCGGTCCCACATCGCATAGCTCGCCCAGTCGGGCTCGCCGAACAGCGCGGCTTTCTCGGCGCGCAGCGCGGCGATCTTCGCCACCAGCGGGCGCGTGTCGATATCGGTGGTGCCGTCGGCGCGATGGTAGCTCGCCTTGAACAGCTTCTCGCGCGCGGCGCGATTGCTCATGCTGGGCAGGAGCGGCTGCTGCGTGGTGTTCTGCAGGGCGATGGCATACTTGCCCGGGAAACCCTTCTCGGTAGCGAGATCGGCGGCCGCCTTGATGTCGGAATCGGACAGGCCGGCGAGCTCTTCGCGCGTATCGAAGATCACCGGCTGGTCGGCCATGGCGTCGCGTGCGGCCTGGCCGAATTCGGTGGTGACTTCGGACAGTTCGGTGTTGATCTGCTTCACGCGCTCGCGTTCGGCCGCGGTCAGCAGCGCGCCCGCATGGACCATGCCGTCATAGGTGTCTTCGAGCAGCTTGGCGTCTTCACGGGTCATCGTCATCGCCGCGCGCTGGTCATAGACCGCCTTCACCCGTGCGAAGAGCGCCGGATTGAGGGCGATCGCGTCGCCATGCGCGGTCAGCTTGGGGCTGACTTCGGTATTGATGTCGTCGAGCTTGTCGTTGGTGTTCGACCCGGTCAGCGCGAAGAAGACGCGCGCCACGCGGCCGAGCATGCGGCCCGATTTCTCGAGCGCGACGATGGTGTTCTCGAAGGTCGGCGGGGCGGGGTTGTTGACGATCGCATCGATCTCCGCCTGGTGGATCGCCATTCCCTTCTCGAACGCCGGGAGATAGGCGTCCTCGGAGATCTTGGTGAAATCGGGTGCGTGGAACGGCAGCACGCTGTCATTAGCGAAATAGGCGACCGCCCAGTCTAGCGACTGGCTGTCCTGCTTGCTCTGGGCCATGGCGGGAGTTCCCGCGAATGCGACGAGCGACAGTGCGGTTGCGGCGGTGGTGGCCAAAATGCGGGCCTTCATGCTTTTCCCCTCGAGTTCGTATGGGTGCGCCCGACGGACGCCGGGCGCAGGAATGCGATAATGGATGCGCGCTTGGACCGCTTCGCACGGCTAGGCAAGCGCGTGCATGTCGCCGGTCGGCGCAAGGGTGACGTTAGTCGAACGGGAGCGGGTCGCCCTGGTTCCGCTCGGCCTGCTCGCGCGCGGCCTCGAGGGCTTCGTCGAGCGCCTGCCGGTTGACCGTCATCAGCCGGGGCCGGCCACCGTTTTCGTCGACTACAAGCCACAGCGCGCCGAGTTCGAAATAGCCGCCCTGGTCCTTCGCCACGCTCATCCGCGACAGGTCGAGCCGCTGCAGCAGCGCCAGCATGGCGGGGTCGAAGATCTCGTCGAATACGGCATCGACCTCGGCGCGGTCTTTTATCTCGCGGCGTTCGCCCTGCGCGTCGATATAGAGCAACGGCAGGCCGAGCTGCTCGAGCAGCCGCGCCTTGTTGCCGCTCTTCGCCGCTTCGCGCAGCGCCCGGATTGCGGCATCGAACTGGCTGGCGCTGGTTCCGGTGGCACAGGAAATCGCCCCGCCATCGACGAAATCGTGGTCGCGGTCGAAGCGCGCGTCGCGTTCCTTCTGGTTCGACCACACCAGCAGCAGGCAATCGTCCGGCTGCGGTTCCGCGATTTCGGGCGTGTCGGAAGTTCGCTCTGTCGCAGCCTCGTCGGCGGGTGCGCAGCCGGTGATCAGGGCAGCGAAGCAGGCAGTGAGGGCGAGAGACGTGCGGGTCATGGTGCGGGTTCGAGCGAATAGCGCAGGACGGGTTCGTAAAGCGAGCCCTCGGGACGCAAGGTGCTTTCATAGAGGATATAGGAATCGACCGGCCAGGGTCCCAGCCGCAATGCTGCGGTCTGCGCGAGAAACGGGCCGAGCGGGCCCGATGCGCGGTTGAGCCGCGCCAGCGTGACATGCGGATGGTATTTGCGCGGCGCGGGTTCGAGCCCGGCAGCGATGCACTGCCTCTCGACGCGCTGCTGCAGCCGGGCGAGGGCCGACGAGGCCGCCACGCCCGCCCACAGCGTATGCGCGCGCCCCTTGCGTTCGAAGATCCCCGTTCCCTCGATCGCCAGGTCGAAGGCGGGGGTGGCGGCGGCGCGCAGCCTCTCGGCAAGCTCGTCGGCGGTGTGGCTGTCGACCTCGCCGATGTAGCGCAGCGTCAGGTGCAACTGGTCCTCGTCCTGCCAGCGGGCATCATCGATCCCCTCCATCAGGTCGATCAGCGCGTCGCGGATCGGGGCGGGTGGGCGAATGCCGACGAAAAGGCGGTGGGACATGGTCGGTGGGGCGCCGTTCTTCGGCGCATGGCTGGAGTATCAGGCGGCCTCGCGGCAAACCCGGTTGCGGCCGTCGCGTTTCGCCTGATAGAGCGCGTGATCCGCGCGATGCAAGGCATCGCAGACCTGCTCGCCGCGATACATCGGCGAAATGCCGATCGAGGCCGTGCCCAGCTTGGGCGGCAGGCCGAGACCGATGGCGATGCCGCTCATCGCCAGATGCAGCTGCGCTGCGATCCGGTCGGCCTCCTGCTCGTCCGAAACGGCGAGGAAAACGGCGAATTCCTCGCCGCCCAGGCGCGCGGCGAAATGGCTCTCCCCCTGCGCCTTTGCCACGAAATCGCCGAGCACTTGCGCCACGCCGATCAGCACCCGGTCGCCCGTCTCATGGCCGAAGCGATCGTTGACCTGCTTGAAATTGTCGAGATCGATCAACAGCATGTGGTGTTTGTCGCCCGGCGCGTCGAGGTGCATCTGCCGCTCGAACAACGCGCGGCGGTTGAACAGGCCGGTAAGCGGATCGTGCTCGGCGAAGAATTCGGCCCGTGCGAGCGCTTCCTCGAGCTCCTCGGACAGGCGCTGGTTCTCGACCAGCGTATCGGCTGCGTCGAGCCGCTGGCGCGCGCTGCCGATGCAGAAGGTGCCGATCCCCGTGGCAATGAAGGTGAGGCCGCCGATCAGCCACACCGCGGTGTTCCACGGCGTAAAGGCCGCCGCGACGAGGAAGGTCACCACGAAACCGCCGGCGAAGGGCAGGGCGATACGCTTGATCGCCGCCGAGTTGGTCAGGATCAGCGCGACCCCGATGAACACGCCCGTGGTCACGATGTAGGAGGCCGGGTGGAGATAGGGTTGCATGAATACCGGAATGATCAGGCTGGCCCAGCTGGCTCCCCCGAAGGCCGCCATCACCCCTGCAAGGCGCAGGGGCACTGGTGTACCGGCGCTGGCCCGCATCCGCTTGCGAATCCTGTCGTACAGCAGCGCGTTGCACAGGATCGCGATCAGGCGCAGCAGCAGCGGCACGAGGAAATCGCGCGCGTTGGGCAACCACTGTGCGGCCGCCACGATCAGGACCGTTCCCACCACATTGGCGATGATAGTCCGGCGTTCGAGCTCGGCGCTCGACTCCATGAGCACGCGCAGGCGCTCGCGGCGCCACTGGTGATCTTCCGTTTCGTCCGTTCCAGCTTCGGACATAGCTTACCCCTTGAGATGCTCTCGCAACCCATAGACCGGGATAGGTAAAGAGGGAGTAAGCTCGCTCCGATCAGGCGGAAGTGTCGGCGTTGCTCGTGCGCGGGTCGTCATAGACCGCGCGCGAGAAAATGCGTTCGCGCCGGTCGCTACGGTGCAGCAGGCCGCGGGCGAACTGGCCGCCGGCATGCGTGTAGTTGAGCTCGGCCGCGATCGCCTCGTAGTCGCCTTGGGCGATCGCCGCGTTGAGACGCGGGCTTTCGCTCCGGGCGACATTGCCGAAGCCGACATTGTAGACGAGGTCGAGCAGCGCATCGAATTCGTGCTGGTGCAGCGGCAAGTCACCCACCAGCCGCCGCACGCCCCGTTCGGCCTCCGCCAGATCGGCCGCGAGGAATTCGAGCATCTGCTTCTCGCTCACGCGGTCGCCCACCTCGAGGTCGTCCTCGGGCCGAACCAGGTGGCCCACCCCCACGGTCTTGTATCCGGCGACATCGCGATAGACCGTGTAGCGCACGCCTTCTTCCTCGATCAGTGCCTGCTTGAAAGCATCGCTGGCCTTGAGCAACGCGGCGGGCTTGCGTGCGCCCTCTACCTCGTCGACGACCAGCTGGGCGGCGTTTTCGGTACCGGGCTTGCGCGCCTTTGGCGGACCGGTGAAGGCCGTGAGGCCGAGTGCGCCCGCACCGAGCATGAGCGTGGCGCGCCTGCGGGCGGAAAGTTTCGGGCGCACACCGAAGGCCTTTGCCGCGGCCTTGCGCGCGCGGCGCAGTTCGCGCCGGTGGCGCCGCTCGCGCCCGATCCGGGCGATGATGCCGGGCGAGCTTTCGTCGCTTGCCCGTTGCGGTTCGTCCGACCACTCGACATCGTCGAGCGGACGATCGAGTTCGGCGAGAATGGAGCGAAGCGCATCGCTCGAAATGTCTGTGCGCGCCGGGGCCCGGCGTGACTTGTCGGGCTGGTTCCCTGTCCGCGCGGGATCCGTGGCCATGGGCCGGGTTCCTTTCGTCGGATAATCGGGTCGCCGGACCGGCGCCGCGGCGTTGGGGAAGCGAATTCGCACGTGCGGCGCGGGGGGCGGGTTTCATGGGGACAACGGTCGACCGGGGCAGATCGGTCCCCGCTTCGTCGCTGCAGGGCAACGTCCGGGCGGCAGCGCCTGCCCGCTCAGGCGGCGCGGCGCACCCGGTTCCGACCGTGATCCTTGGCCTGGTAGCAGGCGCCGTCGGCGCGCTGCAGCGCATCGTCGAGGCCTTCGCCGAAGCGCCATCCGGTCAGCCCGAGCGAGGCCGAAATGGCGATCTCGGGGTGGTCGGGGAAAAGGGCCCCGAGTTCGGAAATCTGCGCTCGGAGCTGTTCGGCGGCGTCGATCATCTCGGCGTCGTCCATGCCGCGCGCGAGAACGAGGAATTCCTCGCCGCCGAGGCGGAAGGCCTGGTGCGTGCCGTCTTCGCCGAGCGTGCGACACCAATCGCGGATGGCGTTGGCGGCGGCGATCAGCACGCGATCGCCCACGGCGTGGCCATAGGTATCGTTGATCGCCTTGAAGCGGTCGAGGTCGATGGTCAGGAGGTGCCGGGCAAGCCCGCTGTTGTCGAGCCGCGTTTCCTCGAACAGCTTGCGACGGTTGAACAAGCCGGTCAGCGGATCGCGCCAGCTGAGGAATTCGGCATGCGCCAACGCGTCGGCAAGGTCTTCGGACAACTGCCGGTTCTCGACCAGGATCCGCGCCGAACTGCGCATGTGATGCCCGGCCGAAGCGCTGTAGATTCGAATTCCGAGAATCAGGAGGGTGAGAACGCCGATCATGACGGGGTCGCCGCCCCCCGGATGGAACAGGACCAGCGCGCAGGCCGTCGCCCAGAAGGTCGCCAGCATCGCGTCGACCGATCCGGGCAGCGCCGCCAGGGTAACCGCGATCAGCGTGACCGCGACGACCACCACCAGCTGGATCATGCGCACCGCGCCGAGCGGGCTGTCGGGCGGCTGCGGCCACAGCATGAG
>Ga0066644_10001159_pt1 | contig 15194 bp, 15 predicted proteins | sample CryGeyCG2114_020_FD_62735 | JGI IMG/M metagenome (GOLD analysis project Ga0066644, IMG submission 62735) | Groundwater microbial communities from aquifer - Crystal Geyser CG15_big_fil_post_rev_8/21/14_0.20 | ecosystem: Environmental > Aquatic > Deep subsurface > Groundwater | place: USA: Utah...
GGTGTGCAGATGCGCTCTGACTGGGTCTTGCCGATCTGCTCCGGCGGCGAACGCATCAAGGCCAGTGATGGCAAGAAGGCGCACCCGACGCAGAAGCCGGAAGCCCTGCTGCACCGCGTTTTGCTGGCCACCACCTCACCCGGCGATCTGATCCTGGATCCCTTCTTCGGCACCGGCACGACCGGCGCGGCGGCCAAACGCCTCGGCCGCAAATATATCGGCATCGAGCGCGAGGACGCCTATGTTCAGGTCGCGACCGAGCGCCTGGAGGCAATTAGGCCTGCAGCCTCTGAATCGCTGGCTGTCACCAAATCCAAACGCGCCGAAGTGCGTATTCCCTTTGGAAATCTGGTCGAGCTCGGCCTCGTGAAGCCGGGCGACACGCTCTATTGCCCCAAAGGCAAGCGCACCGCCCGCGTGCGCGCTGATGGCTCCATCCTGTCCGGCAAGATTGAAGGCTCCATCCACAAGGTCGGAGCCGAAATCCAGAATGCGCCTTCCTGCAATGGCTGGACCTTCTGGCATGTCCGCACGAAGGGTGCTTACGCACCGATCGATACGCTGCGTGCTGAAATCCGCGCCGCCATGGAAGCCTAGACAACTGCCAGAACCGCCTTTTTCATGACACTCGGCAAGGCCAGCTGATCAATCTGGCTGACCGCATACCAGCCGCCCGCCTCCGGTGCCCATCCGGCGTCGGCCTCGCGCCGCCACATCTGCATCTCGAGCGTGAAATGCGTGAAGACGTGGCGAATGGACGCCCTTGCCTGCCACCCGCCGGAAAACGGCGCCAGCGCCAGCGCCGCCTCATCGCTCCAGCTTTCCGGCCGCCAGTCTGTCGAAGGCACTTCCAGCATACCACCCAGCAAGCCTTTAGGCGGACGTTTGCGCAACCAGATCCGGTCACCGCAGAAGACCGCAAACCCCACTGCCATGCGATGCGGCTTCGCAGCCTTTGCGGATTTCACCGGAAACGCCTCAGGACGGCCTTGTACATGAGCGGCGCACTCTGTTTGCCACGGACAGGCGGCACAGACCGGTGAGCGCGGTGTGCACACCGTCGCGCCCAGATCCATGATCGCCTGCGCATAATCGCCGGGCCGGTCCGGGTCGGCCAAAGCCGCTGCGATCCGTTTGATCAACGGTTTCGACGTCTTTACGGGGTCGGGGATGGCGCAGATCCGCGTGATCACCCGCTCGACATTGCCGTCCACCACGCTGGCAGGCAGGTTGAACGCCGCTGCGCGAACCGCCGCCGCCGTATAGGGGCCAATACCGGGCAGAGCCAGCAGGTCCTTTTCAAGAGCCGGGAAATCCCCGCCAGCCTCCGAGACCGCCCGTGCGCAGGCGAGCAGATTGCGCGCCCGGGCATAATAGCCCAGCCCCGCCCACGCCGCGAACACCTCGTCCTCATCGGCTCTCGCCAGATCCTGCACACGCGGCCAGCGCTTCAGGAAGGCATGATAATAGGGCGTTGCGTGCGGTACAGTGGTTTGCTGCAACATGATTTCAGACAGCCAAACCGCATAGGGATCGGCTTTCTGGCCCGCTTCGCGATCTTCCGGCCGAATCCGCCAGGGCAGGCTGCGGCCCCCGGCCTCATACCAGGCGAGGAGCCGCTTTCGCATGCTGGCAATCGGAAAATCGGAGTCGGTTTTCATGGCGAACAGACTTGTCTTGCCAGCGCTCACAGGCAACGATGATTGTCATGTCCACCTCCCGCCGCCCCACCACCCTGGAAACGCTGGCTGCGCGCTATCTCAATGAGCGCAGGGGCAAGGCGGCGTATCGCGGCGCACCGCCTGCCGGACAGGCGGCGGCCAAAATCCTGAAACCGCTATCGCTCAAATTCGGGCCCGGCACCAACCGGCTGGCCGAACACTGGAGCGAAATCGTGGGTGACCGCCTCGCCGGCTGGTCGGCCCCCGATGCCATTCGCAGCGGCACATTATATATAATAGCCAAAGGACCGGCCGGGACGCTGATCGAAGCCGACGCCCCACGGATTCTGGAGCGTTTGAGAACCCTGTCCGGCCCATCGGCACCCACCCGGCTTCGTGTCAAACAGGGCAATCCCAGTAAAACCGTGGCCGGTTCTCACACGGTCACGGACCGCGAAGTGAAAAAAGACATGAGTGAAGGGGTAGAGATTGACCCGGATGCACGTCTATCCTCTGCGCTGAAACGTTTCGAGCGGGCGAATGAGCGCCGCGAACGGGGAGAATAAACGCATGAACATTACCCGCCGGGCCCTGGCCCTCACCTCGATTGCTTCGGCTGCCCTTCTTGTCGCATGTGGCGGTGGTGGATCTTCGTCCTCGGGCGGAGGCACACAGTTCGAACGCGCAGGCGACCGCGCGCTTGGCTCTGCCAGCGCGCCGGTGACCGTGATCGAATATGCCTCAACCTCTTGTCCGCATTGCGCAGACTTCCACGAAGAGGTCTATCCGGCGATAGAATCCCGCTATATCGACACAGGCCAAGTGCGGTTTGTTTTCCGCGAAATGCTGACAGGTGAACCCCGCTTGGCCCAGGCCGGCTTCATGCTGGCAAGGTGTGCGCCCGAAAACCGCTATTTTGACGTGATTGGCCTGCTGTTCAACCAGCAACAATCCATCTTCCAGGCCGCCGGCAGCCCGTCCGGGGCGCGGAACGAGTTCTGGAACATCGCCCAGACGGTCGGCATGACCCGCGATCAGTTCAATGAATGCATCACCAACGCCGAATTGCGTGAAGCGGTTAATGGCGCGCATAATCAGGCCATCGAGGACGGGATCGACGGCACACCGCGCTTCATTATCAACGGCCATGTTCTGGATGCCGACCGCACCGGCGGACAATTGGTCTATTACTGGAATGGCGGACCGCTGATGATCAATGGCGAAACCGTTCCTGCAACAGTGGATGAGGAAACTTTCATTCGCATTCTGGATCATTTCGTGGCCGAAACCGGCGGCGCAACGGCAGCGGAAACTCCGGCGGAGGATTAATGTTTATCAGACTTCTTGCACTTGCATTTGGCGCGCTTCTGATTGCCGAAAGCGCTTCAGCACAAACACCACATCCGGGCGAAGAGCGGCTGGACGATCGGGCGGTCGGCGAAGCCGATGCGCCAATCCGGATGGTGGAATATGCCTCCGTGGCCTGTCCGCACTGCCGGTCTTGGTATGAAACCGTCTGGCCGATAGTGCAGGACGAATTCATTTCGACCGGCGAGATGCGCTTCATCTACCGGGAAATGCTGACCGGCCAGCCGCAACTGGCGGCCATCGGCTTCATGATTGCGGACTGCGCGGCGGACGAACAGTATTTCAACGCCCTGCACCTTTTGTTCGAAACCCAGACAGAGATTTTTAGCCTCGCACAGGAGCAACAAAGCACAGCTCCGGTCTATTACCGCGTCGCCGAGGCTCTGGGCCTGAGCGAGGAGGAAACCAATGCCTGCATCGAGGACGAAGCCATGCAACAGCGTGTGCTGGCGCGCCATCAACAGTCGGTTGAAGATGGCGCAGGCGGAACCCCGGCCTTTTTTATCAACAATTATCTGCTGACAACTGATCCGGCTGCGGACGGATTAACTTATGTATATCATGTAGATGGTGAACCATTGATGCTGGATGGCCAATTGGTGCCGTCTACACATGATGCAGACACATTCCGCCGAATCATTTTGTATCTGGCCTATGAGCACGGTGAAAACGCCGGCGAATAGGATGGGTTAGACGGCAGCCACTGGGCGTAGGACCGTCATAAAGGGACGGGACTGCGTGGAATTCAACTCACTCAGGCTGACCGGCTTCAAGTCGTTCGTGGACTCGACCGAGCTTTCGATCGAGCCCGGCCTGACGGGTGTCATTGGCCCCAATGGCTGCGGCAAGTCCAACCTGCTCGAAGCGCTGCGCTGGGTGATGGGAGCCACTTCCGCCAAGTCCTTGCGCGGTTCCGGCATGGAAGATGTGATCTTCTCCGGGACCGATGCCCGCCCCTCCCGCGAGCATGCCGAGGTCAGGCTGATCATAAGCAATGAAGACCGCACCGCCCCGGCCCGTTTCAATGACAACACCATACTGGAAGTCGTCCGCCGCATCGTTCGCGGCGCCGGGTCAAGCTACAAGGTCAATGGAGAGGAAATCCGCGCCAAGGATGTGCAGCTCCTTTTTGCCGATGCCGGCACCGGGGCCAATTCCCCCGCCCTTGTCCGTCAGGGCCAGATCAGCGAGCTGATCAATGCCAAGCCGGAAAATCGGCGCAAAGTTCTCGAAGAAGCCGCCGGTGTGTCCGGCCTGCGTGCCCGCCGCCATGAAAGCGAATTGCGGCTCAAGGGCGCGGAAACCAATCTCGACCGCCTTCAGGATGTCATTGACGAGCTGGAATCACGGCAGGCCGATCTCGAACGCCAGTCCCGTCAGGCGGCCCGCTACCGCAAGCTCTCCTCCGATATACGCGGACTTGAAGCGGCCTTGTGGCTGCGCCGTTGGCGCGAAGCGGAAACAGCGGTTCTGTCCGCCTCTGAAGCACTCGAAATCTCCGGGACAGCCGCCAATAAAGCCGCAGAAACAGCGGCCTCTGCCAGCCTGATCGCGGAAAAGGCCGCAGCAGATCTCGATCCCTTGCGCCACGCCGAAGCCGAAGCCAGCGCCGCGCTGCGCCGGATCGAACGCGAACGCGATACGCTGGACCGTGACGCCGCCGACGCAGAACGTCAGATCGAAACGCTGGAACAGCGATTGCGCGATCTGCTGGCGCAAATTGGTCGTGAAGGCTTGATTGGCGAGGATGCGGAAGCCGCAATTAGCCGCCTTCGCGACTCGATTGCCGCGCTCGAAGCCGAAGCAGATGGCGAAGCCGGGGCCATGGAAACAGCCGCCGCACTTCGCGGTACACGGGACGCAGACCGTCAGGAAAAACAATCCGCACTGGATGATGCCTCCAACGCCTTCGCCGCCATCCGCGCCGAACGTGATGCTGCTGCGCGCAACAGGACACAGGCCGAGCAACGCGTTTCCCGGCTCTCCATGGAACGCGACCGCGCCAATCAGGCCTTTGCTCTGCTCGGTCAGGGCGATGAAAGCGGGCTTATGGCCGTCATCAAGGCGGCTGAAACCGCCGAATTGCAGGTCGAGACTGCCCGCAAGACGCGCGATGAAGCCGAAGCCGCCCGGCTTGAGGCGGAAAGCACAGAACGCACTACGCAGGATCCCTTGAATGCCCTGCTGTCCGAAGCCTCCGCGCTGGAGCGCGAAATCGCCACGCTGACACGCCTTTTGGAACAGAACCATGTCGAGGACCGTGCGCTCGATTCCATGCGCGCTGCGCCGGGTTATGAAAAGGCTCTGGGTGCGGCACTCGGCGACGATCTTGAAGCCTCGCTCAATGAGGAAGCCGCACGCCATTGGGGCGGCAAGGCCCGGCGGGCCGGTGATCTGCCGGAAGGCTGCGAACCGCTGACCAGATTTGTCGAGGCACCCGATGCACTGTCCGTGCGGCTGGATGCCATCGGCGTCGCCAGTTCTGACACGGCAGCAGATTTCGCCACCCGGCTCCAGCCCGGTCAGCGCATCGTCACGCAGCAGGGCGATCTCTGGCGCTGGGATGGCTATGTCTCACGCGCCGATGCCCCGTCTGCGGCAGCGGCGCGTCTTGAACAACGCAATCGCCTCGAAACCGCGCGCCGGGAAGCCGCGGCTCTGGAAGAAAAAATCCAGGCCGCGTCGGATGCTGTCGATGAAGCCCGGCTGGCTCTGGCACAGTCACGTGAGTTTGAACGCAAGATGCGTGAGCAGGCTGCCGAGACTGAACGCGCCGCGCGCGCCGCTCAATCGAAAGCCGCCGGGGCGCGCGAAAAAGCTGCCCGCGACAATGAACGCCGGGCAGCGCTTACGGCAGAAATAGACCGTCTGACGGCTGAGTATGAAGACGCCCGCACCCAGTTGAAAACTGCTGAGGCCTCGCTGCAGGATGACACCCGGCTGGCCCGGGCGCAGGACGATCTGACCGCCGCACGTGCAGCCGCCGATCAGTCCCGCGCAAAGTTCGATGACGCCCGTCAAGGCTATGAAGATCTTGCGCGGGCGGCGGCGGACCGGCAGCAGCGAATCGCCGATCTCGGGCGGGAGCAGACAGAATGGCAAAGCCGGGCGGAAAGCGCAGGAAATCGTCTGGCCGAATTGAAAGAGACGAAATCCGGCACTGAAAAAGAACTTGAAGCGGCGCGCCTGAAGCCGGGCGAGATCCACAGCCGGTTGTCGGCGATTGGCGAAACCCTGTCCGAAGCGGCACGCCACGCAGAAGAGGCCCGCGACCGTGCCGTCGGTGCCGAAACCGCAGCCAAGGCGTCTGACGCGGCGGCACGCAATGCCGAGCGGGATGCCTCCACCGCACGCGAGAAACGCGCCGCCGACGAGGCCCGTCTGGCGGCGGCGCGAGAGCGGCTGGATGAAACAGATTCGCGCCTGAAGGAAGCAACGGGTGAAACCGCTCTGATCCTTGCCGAGCGCGTCGAACCGGCCTTCGAAAAACTTGATCTGGACGAGCTGGGACGCAAGCTGGACGGCGCGCGCCAGACCCGTGAGCGGCTCGGCGCAGTAAATTTGCGCGCTGATACAGAAGCCGCCGAACTGAAGGAAAAGCGTGACGAGCTGGTCACCGAGCGCGACGATCTGCTGGCCGCCATCGACCGCCTGCGCAAGGGCATTGATGCCCTGTCACGCGAAGGCCGCGCCCGTCTGCTGGAAGCTTTCGGGCGAATCGACCAGCATTTCCGGCAATTGTTCGAAACCCTGTTCGAGGGTGGCCATGCTGAGCTCGCCCTGACCGAGAGCGATGATCCGCTCGAAGCAGGTCTGGAAATCTTTGCCTGTCCGCCCGGCAAGAAGATGGAACGCATGTCGCTGATGTCCGGCGGCGAACAGGCGCTGACGGCTTCGGCGTTGATTTTTGCGGTGTTTTTGTCAAATCCGGCACCGGTTTGCGTGCTCGATGAGGTCGACGCTCCGCTGGATGATGCCAATATCGACCGCTATTGCCGCATGCTTGACGAAATGCGGCGGCTGACGGCGACACGTTTTCTGGTGATCACCCACAATCCGTTGACCATGTCGCGCATGGACCGGCTCTACGGGGTAACGATGGCGGAACGCGGTGTTTCACAGCTGGTTTCCGTTGATCTCGCACGTGCCGAACAACTCATTGCTGCTGAATAAAATAATATAATAAATACAAAATGATAGGTGGCGCACACCTATGCTTGACTTGCCCTTCCCCCTTGTCTAGCTTGCGCGCGCTTTCCGGGGGTCCGGGAGGCGCCATGATCATGATGTCCAATCGCGACGAACCAGACCGGAGCAATCCTGAAGATCGCCTCGCCGATTTCGAGAAAAGGCTTTCCGCCCGACTCGAAATCCGGAATGCGGAAGATCGTAAATATGACCGCCCCAAACAGGGCTGGGCCATCGGATTGCGTTACGGAACTGAGTTCATGGTGGGTGTGTTGGTAGGGGCGGCAATCGGATTTCTGATTGATCGCATTTTCAACACCCTTCCTTTCGGACTTCTGATCGGGACATTTTTGGGTTTTGGCGCGGGCACGATAAACGTCGTTCGCGCTGCAAAAGAACTGAGCGAACGCGCTTCGCGCGATAAATGAGGGGCCGGACGTGGTAGACACGAACCCGATCAAACAGTTCGAGATTCATGAAGTCGCACCGCTGGAAATTGCGGGCCTCAATCTGGCGTTTACGAACTCTGCATTTTTCATGTTGCTGGCAACAGCAGCGGTGACCTTGCTGATGGCATTGGCCACCAACAAGCGTGCGCTGGTTCCCGGACGCGGCCAGTCGATTGCCGAAATCCTGTATGGTTTCGTCGCCGACATGGTCCGGTCATCGGCCGGAAATGAAGGTCTGCGCTTCTTCCCCTTTGTGTTCTCGCTCTTCATCTTCATTCTTGCGGCCAACATGTTCGGCATGTTCCCCTACATGCCGCTGCCAATCCCCGGCGTGGATTTCCACGGCTTTACGGTCACCAGTCACATCATTGTCACGCTGACACTGTCGATGATGGTGATGACCATCGTGGTCGGCTTCGGCATCTACAAGAACGGCTTCAAATTCCTGAAGCTGTTTGTGCCTGCTGGTGTGCCCCCGATTCTCTACATCATCGTGACACCGATCGAGGTGATATCCTTCCTCTCGCGTCCGATTTCCCTGTCCGTACGTCTGTTTGCCAACATGCTGGCCGGCCACATTCTTCTGAAAGTGTTCGCAGGCTTCATTGTCATGCTCGGGGCTGCCGGGGCGGCCTGGGGCATCGTCGGCATCCTGCCGTTTGCTATGGTCATCGGACTGACGGCGCTGGAATTCCTCGTGGCCTTTCTTCAGGCTTACGTCTTCGCCATTCTGACTTGTATTTACCTCAACGACGCGCTTCACCCGGCACACTGACGGGCAAAGTCACTTTATCTAACCGGACCGCTTACAAGGAGCTCCAAAATGGAACAGGGTCTTATTGATCTCGGAAAATACATCGGCGCTGGCCTCGCATGCCTCGGCATGTTGGGTGCCGCCATGGGCGTGGGCAATATCTTTGGTTCCTTCCTTCAAGGTGCCATGCGAAACCCTGCGGCTGCTCAACAGCAATTCGGCACGCTGATTTTCGGCTTCGCCGTGACAGAAGCCCTCGGCATCTTCTCGCTGCTGATCGCGCTTCTGCTTCTCTTCGTCGTCTAGGACGGCTGAACCTCTTTTAACCGCGGGCGCGTCTGCCCGCGGTTAACGGTATTGTGCTAACGGAAAGAGTCGTCCAATGACGCTCATTGCGCTGATAAATATGGCGGTCACCGCGGCTCAGGAAGCCGGCGGCGGAGAGCATGAAGCCTCCGGCGCCTTCCCGCCGTTTGATCCGACCTATTTTGCCTCGCAGATATTCTGGCTCCTGGTGACATTTGCAGCACTTTACCTGCTGATGTCACGGTGGATCCTGCCGAGGATTGGCGGAATCATTGAGGAACGCCGTGACCGGATCGCCGACGATCTCGATACGGCACAGCAAATTTCATCGGAAGCAGATGAAACCCGTTCAGCTTATGAGCAGGCTCTGGCTGATGCACGGGCCCGTGCCCACAATCTGGCAGCCGAGGCCAAAGCCGCCATGGATCAGGAAATCGCGGACGAGACCGCTGAGGTCGATGCCGAGATTGCCGCGAAGTCCGCAGAGGCTGAGAACAAATTGGCAGACGCCCGCACAAAGGCGCTCGCGGAAGTGCGCGGCATTGCGGCTTCGGCAGCAACTGAAGCCGTCAACCTGATTGGCGGACTGACCGTCACCGAAAAAGACGCGGATGAAGCCATCAAGGCCCTCGAAAGCCGGCAGGAGAAAAGCGTATGACCTATCTTCTGCAGGACACGTCTTTCTGGGCCATGCTCGGAGTTATCATATTTTTCGGCATTCTGGTCTGGGTCAAAGTTCCCGGCATTATCGCCAAGCATCTCGATACCCGCGCTGAAAAGATTCGCAGCGATCTGGATGATGCGCGCCGCATGCGCGAAGAGGCACAGGAATTACTGGCCAGCTTCCAGCGCAAGCAGCGAGAGGCCGAAGCCGAAGCCGAAGCCATCATCGAACAGGCCAAATCAGACGCGAAACATCTGCGTGAAGCAGCCCGGACAGAGCTGGCCACCCGTCTGGAACGCCGCACGGCACTGGCGGAGCAGCGTATTGCCCAGGCCGAGGCCCATGCTGTCGCCGAGGTCAAGGCCCTCGCCGCCGATCTGGCAATTGATGCGGCAGTCCGGCTGATCGCCGAGCACACAAAGAAAGCCGACCATACCAGCCGTCTGAAAGCGGATCTGACCGATCTCGAAACCAAACTGAACTGATCAGCCTTTCCAGCAAAACAAAAGCCCCGTTTTTCCGGGGCTTTTTTATGTTGAATTGGCCGGCTTTTCGTCTTCCGGATCATCCTTGTCGCCAAAGAAGTGTTTGATACGCCTCCAGAAACCGGGGTGCCGTTTCAGATACCCGGTGATCATGCTGTGGGCACGGGGTGAACTGCCCGCCAGCATCAGCGTGCCGATGATGAAGAGCGGCACACCAAGAGGAATCGGCGTCACCGCCAGCGGTATCGCAATAACCATCAGCGCCAGACCAAGCGCAATCCCGACCATGCGTAGAACCGTAGCAAGGGCGCTGCCCAGCGGCGTCTTGCTCATATTGTTCAACGCGTCATTCATTCGGGTCTTTCCTGCTCCGTGACATAGATGGCCCTGCCTGGAGCACGATCAAGATCGGCACTAGGTCCACACGGACACAATAGCAGTGAAAACGACCGAATTCGGGCAAAACCCGGTGCTAACTGTTGATTATTCTGCGGCTTCCGGAACCGCTGGTGTCCAGCGCAGCACCGGTTGACGGGCCGCCCGTGTCTCGTCCAGACGCCGCATCGGCGCATGCACCGGGGCGGCCTTGAACCGGTCCGCATCACCGGCGGCCGCCGCAGCGGCAAGGCCCAGCAGGACATCACAGAAACGGTCAAGACCCGATTTCGACTCGGTTTCGGTCGGCTCGATCAGCATGGCGCCATGCACGACCAGCGGGAAATACATGGTCATGGGGTGATAGCCCTCATCGATCATCGCTTTCGCAAAGTCGAGCGTGGTCACGCCGGTGCCCTTCAGGAAGCGGTCATCGAACAGGGCTTCGTGCATGCAGGTTCCGTCAAAGGCGGGCGTCATCACGTCTTTCAGACGGGCCAGAATATAGTTCGCATTCAGAACCGCATCCTCCGACGCCTGCTTCAGCCCGTCCGCGCCATGGCTCATCATATAGGTCAGCGCCCGTGTAAACATGCCCATCTGGCCATGAAACGCGGTCAGCCGGCCGAACGGGCGGGCGTCACCACCGCCATCACCCTCATTCTCAGCCATTTTCAGCTGCGCGCCATCCGCCGTTTTCACGATGAAGGGCAAGGGTGCAAACGGAGCCAGCGCTTCAGAGAACACGGTCGGACCCGAGCCCGGACCGCCACCGCCATGCGGCGTGGAGAAGGTCTTGTGCAGATTGATATGCATCGCATCAATGCCGAGATCACCTGGACGCACGCGCCCGGCAATGGCGTTGAAATTCGCGCCGTCGCAATAAAAATAGCCGCCCGCCTCATGGATCAGATCGGCAATCTCCTTGATATCCCGTTCAAACAGCCCGCACGTATTCGGATTGGTCAGCATGATGCCGGCGACATCATCGCCGAGCTTGGCCCTGAAAGCCTCCATATCGACCCGGCCGGTCTTGTCCGCCGGGATCTCGTCAGTAAAAAAGCCGCACTGGACCGCCGAGGCCGGATTGGTGCCATGCGCCGATTCCGGCACCAGCACCCGCCGTCGCCCGGTTTCGCCCCGTGCATCCAGCGCGGCCCGGATCGCCATCATCCCGCACAATTCACCATGCGCGCCAGCTTTCGGGCTCATCGCCACGGCTGGCGTATGGGTCAGCACCATCAGCCAGCGGGCCAGCTCCTCGATCAGCTTGTAAGCGCCCTGCACTGTCTTTTCTGGCTGCAGCGGGTGAATATCGGCAAAACCCGGCAGGCGCGCGATTTTTTCGTTCAGGCGTGGATTATGCTTCATCGTGCATGATCCGAGCGGATAAAGGCCCAGATCAATCGCATAATTCTTGCGCGACAGGCGCACATAATGGCGCATCGCCTCAGGCTCGGCGAGACCCGGCAGGCCGATCACCCCCTCGCGCTTCACCGTGCCCAGACGGTGCTGGCCGCCCTTCGGCGTGGGCAGGTCCACACCGGTAACCTCCAGCGAGCCGCGCTCGAACAAGAGCGGTTCGGCCTGGTCCAGACCACGCGAACCGGAGAGCGTTTCATAGCCACCGGGATCGGTGTCGTGTTCCATGCGGGTCGGACGGCCGTGTGTGTTCATGCTCATGCCAGCACCTCCCTCAGGGCGGTTTCGAACGCCGCCAGATCCTCTGGCGTATTGGTTTCCGTGGCCGCGACAATGAGAACATCGTCCAGCCCCTCGCCCGGATAGAGACGCGAGGCCGGCACACCGCCCAGCACGCCTTTATCGACCAGCGCGTCCACCACATCAGCAGCCGGCCGGTTCAGGCGCAGGGCAAATTCGTTGAAGAAGGTGTCCGTGAGCAGTTCGGCCCCGTCCACCCCGCTCAGACGATCCGCCAGATCACACGCCGTTTCGTGATTGAGCTGTGCCAGTGTCGTCAGCCCCTTCTCGCCCAGAAGCGTCATGTGAATTGTAAAAGCAAGCGCGCACAGGCCGGAATTGGTACAGATGTTCGAGGTCGCCTTGTCACGGCGGATATGCTGCTCACGTGTCGACAGGGTCAGCACATAGCCGCGGCGGCCATCGGCATCGACGGTCTCGCCGGCCAGACGTCCCGGCAGGTTGCGGATGAAATTGCGATCGTTTTTACAAGCGAACAAACCAACATACGGCCCGCCGAAAGTGAGCCCGACCCCGATCCCCTGACCTTCACCAACAGCGATATCCGCGCCCATTTCCCCGGGTGATTTTACCAGTCCAAGCGAGACCGGCTCGGTGAAAACCGCAATCACAAGCGCGCCATGTTTATGGGCTTTTTCGGCGATTTCTGTCAGATCATGCAAACGCCCGAAAACGTCCGGCGTCTGGATCACAATACAGGCGGTCTCATCATCAATCGTCCCGGCAATGCCCGACAAACCCGAAAGGTCCGGCGCGGTAGAGGCAATGGCGATATCCATATATTTGGCCAGCGTCTTGGTCGTAGCCGCATAATGCGGGTGCAGCGAACCGGCGAGGACAGCCTTCTTGCGCTTTGTAACGCGGGCCGCCATCAGCACAGCTTCGCCGCACGCTGTCGAGCCGTCATACATCGACGCATTGGCGACATCCATGCCGGTCATCAAGGCCACCTGGGTTTGGAATTCGAACAGCGTCTGCAGCGTGCCCTGGCTGATCTCTGGCTGATACGGCGTATAGGCAGTCAAAAATTCCGAGCGCTGGATCAGATGATCCACAGTGGCGGGCACATGGTGCTTGTAAGCGCCTGCCCCGACAAAGAAGGGCAGGCTCGAGGCCGGCGTATTCTCGTCCGCCAGCTTGGACATCGCCCGCTCCACCTGAAGCTCGGTCTGAAGCAGTGGCAGATCGACCGGCCCGTCGAGACGGGCGGCCTCGGGCACATCGGTGAACAGCGAGTCAATGGATGCCGCGCCGATCCGCTTCAGCATGTCTTGCCGGTCAGCCGGCGTCAGGGGGAGATATCGCATCCGATTGTCCTGCCAGAGTTTTAGGAGATATGGGCCTGATAAGCGGCGTCATCCATGAGACTGTCGAGTTGGCTTGTGTCGCCCAGTTTCAGCTTCACAAACCAGCCATCGGAATCTGGGCTTTCATTGACCTTTTGAGGCTCGCCTTCGAGCCCGTCATTGACCGCAACCACTTCGCCGGAGACCGGCGCATAGACTTCCGAGGCCGCCTTCACCGATTCGACCACCGCCATTTCATCGCCCTGATCGAACGTTTTTCCGACGTCCGGCAGCTCGACAAAAACCACATCGCCAAGCTGTTCGGCCGCATAGGAGGTGATGCCGACAGTGGCGGTGTCGCCGTCAATTTTCACCCATTCATGGTCCTTGGTGTATTTCACACTCATCGCAGTCTCCCCTGATGGCTATTCGCCCCGATAATACCGTTGTTCGACGAAAGGCATTTTCGTCACCTGTGCCGGCCGCGCCTTGCCGCGCAGCAGAATTTCAATCTCCGTTCCGGGTGCTCCGAATTCGGTATCGATATAGGCCATGCCCACCGGACCGCCCACACTCGGACCAAAACCGCCGGAGGTGACCACGCCTATGGTCTGCCCGTCCTTGACGATTTCCGCGCCTTCCCGGGCAGGTGCGCCAGTCATGGTAAAGCCCACGCGCTTGCGCGCCGGTTTATCGGCCAACATCTGCATGACACGGGCAGCGCCCGGAAAATCAAGCCGTTCGCGGCGCGGCTTTGCCACCGCCCACATCAGCACCGCCTCGACCGGGGTCGTTTCTTCATTCATGTCATGACCGTAAAGGCAGAGCCCAGCCTCCAGACGCAGCGAATCGCGCGCACCCAACCCGACCGGCTTCACCCGTTCATCGTCCAGAATTTTCTGTGTGATCTCCGCCGCGCGATCCGCCGGAAGGGAAATCTCGAACCCGTCCTCGCCGGTATATCCCGAGCGCGAGACCCAGATCTCTGTTCCGTCCAGCGTGAATACGCGACACTGCATGAATACCAGCTTCGCCGCGTCCGGCACCAGCGCGCTGAAAACATCCGCCGCCTGCGGCCCCTGCAGCGCGATCAGTGCCCGGTCCCCGATGACGCGAAGCTCACCCTTTCCGGAGGTGTTTTTTGCGATATGGGCAAAATCATCGGCCTTGGTCGCCGCATTCACGACCAGGAAAAGACCGTCATCCCCGAACGGTCGCGAGACCATCAGATCATCGCGGATCCCGCCCTGCTCATTCAGCAGCAGCGTGTATTTCTGCTCACCATGCGCCAGCGCCGAAAGGTCCGCCGTGATCAACTTTTCCAGCGCCGCCTCCTCGCCGGTATAATGTGCCTGGCCCATATGGGAAACGTCGAACAGGCCAGCCGCTTCGCGCGTGTGCTTGTGCTCGGCCATGATGCCATCGTATTGCAGCGGCATGTCATAGCCCGCAAACGGCGTCATCTTCGCACCCAGTGCGGTGTGAAGGTCATAAAGCGGCGTCCGCAGCGTATCGGTCATGGTTTCGGGCCCCGTTACCGGCATGTCCGGATGGTCCGGACGGCCCCCGCTGTCTCTATAACCTGAGAGATTCCGCAAGAAGAGGACACATCCCTCTCTTGCTTGCTCCGTCGGTGGGACGCTCTTTCAAACGCCCGCTTTCCAGCGTTTCGTCATCCCGCGGTCCATCTGCCTGAGCGTTTCCGGGGCGGTTGCGCCTTCGGCGCCGGCCTTGTTTGCCGGTCTCTCCCGCGGGGACGGGAAGTGATGAGGTTTAGAGCGCGTGTATACAGAGTCAATCGCGATCGACTGATGAGATCGTCGAACTATTTCGGCCAATCGATTTCACGAATGAAATCGGCATGCTCCTCGATTTCAGATGCAATCTTATTTCCAGGCAGCCTTACAACGACAATTTGTCATGAAAAACCCCCAAG
>Ga0066644_10001161_pt1 | contig 15171 bp, 12 predicted proteins | sample CryGeyCG2114_020_FD_62735 | JGI IMG/M metagenome (GOLD analysis project Ga0066644, IMG submission 62735) | Groundwater microbial communities from aquifer - Crystal Geyser CG15_big_fil_post_rev_8/21/14_0.20 | ecosystem: Environmental > Aquatic > Deep subsurface > Groundwater | place: USA: Utah...
GCCAATCCACCACGCAGCGAAAGTCCCTGGATAACTCGCGCTGAATCATCCAGATACATATCCCGACTCGATTTACCAGGTGCTTTCTCCCGATAATCAATGGCTGCCATGCGACCATCGGCCATGCGAATCACCATAAATCCACCACCGCCGATATTTCCGGCCTGGGGATAGGTTACTGCGAGTGCGTACGCAACAGCCACTGCCGCATCAATGGCATTTCCACCTTGCTCCAAAATCTGTTGCCCCGCTTCCGCTGCCAGTCGATCATGGGCTACCACCATCCCTTTTTGACCGAAGGCAGGCGGATCCCAGCCCCATGTGACATTGGAGAGGAAAAACAGGAAGAGCAGGGCTGCGAAAAGCATGTCGCAGGTTTTTCGGAATCCGGTGGAATTGGAAATGGGCTTGGGTTCAATTGTGGTCATTGAAAGGTCCTTGTGCAGCATCATATTTCAGGCCATTTATCAGGGCGAAACATAAACGCCATAATCATTTTTCCAATCTGATTCCGGGTTAATATGGCAAAAACGCATCGGCGAATTGGGTTAATTTTGGTTTCCGATTACTAAAATCGACGGTGACAATATCAAATCTGCTTTCGGGTTCGGCCGGATATTTAGTTCGGTAGCTCTCATTGGCATAAAAATGTTCAGCCGTTTCGGCAATGGTTTTCTGCTTGGCAGGTGTCACCCGGTAATGCGCCGGTTCTGCTTCAGCTGGTCGGAGGTAACTTTTCACTTCGATGAAGACCACCTCCCCTGCTTTTAGTGCGATTAAATCAATCTCACCGTCCCGACTACCGTGATAACTGTGCGCCAAAAGTTGATACCCACTGCGGATGTATTGCATACCCGCATAGATTTCACCCAACCAACCTGCGCGTTGGGCATTCTGCTGTAACCTGAATCTTGTATTGGGTGTGTCAGAGATTGGCCTAAAACTTCTCCGGTGAATAGGGCATCTGCCGAATTCCCGTAAAGCCTCCATGTGCTGAGCCGCGCCGTAACCCTTATGTTTATCAAATCCATATTCCGGGAACAGGAGATGATAGGAGCGCATCATGTCATCGCGCGTGGTTTTCGCTAAAATGGATGCTCCGGCAATGGAAACACTCTTATCATCACCATCAACAATGGCCGTCTGATTCCCGGCCTGATTGGGAATTACAAATTTACCATCAACAAGTATGCGTTGGGAGTTAAGGTCCATTTGCCCCATCGCCTGTCTCATAGCCAGGAAAGTAGCCTGGAGGATATTCTTTTTGTCAATCTCCTGTTCATGGATAATCCCGATCCCGAATTGAATCGCTTGAGATTTGATGAGGGGCGCTAATTTTTCACGCTGATTTTCACTGAGTTTTTTCGAATCCCTAATCCCCGGTGGCACCTTCTCCGGGATGAATTGAACTGCGGCAGCGACTACCGGACCAGCCAGGGGACCTCGTCCGGCCTCATCCACGCCGATTACAGCAATTCCCTGGTGCCAGAAATCATTCTCATAATTGTTGAGTATAGTTGGATTGCTCAAAATTCGTCTTCCGTTTGACAATTTATCTGGCGTGCTTTAAGCGCTTGCGTGAGCAATCCGTCACCGTCAATAAGGGTTCGGCTGAATTCACCATTATAAATTTTCCCGCAACCACAAGAAGGACTGCGCGCTTTCAGTACCGCCTGGTCAATCTGGAATTCATCCACAATTTTCAGGGTGAGGTCAACACCGGTTTTGAATGCCCTCGTCACATCGGTTCCATCGGCTCGCAATACCCGTTCACCCACAATTTCTGCTGGTGGACGAGGTGTTCCCAGCCCGCCGGCGACTTCAGGACAGACACCGACGTACGCTTTCCCCTCCAAAAATTGAGAAACTTTAGGAGAAATTTTCCCTTGGCCATCAAATCGGCATTTTTCACCCAGCAAGCAGGCAGAGACGAGGATCAAAACTTAATTACCAGCGATCATATTTATAAAATTCCTCCTGTTCCAGAATCGCCTTGGTCATGCTTTTGGCGAAACTCCGGACATAACCATTCACCTTGACCTCAATTTTGGGCTCTTTGGTTTCCAGCTTTTTCAGGAGTTGTTTCAACTCGGTTAATTCATCTTCATCAAATTCAAATTGGTACTTTTTTGACACCATACTCACCTCTCAGTAGAGATCATGGGTTGAAATATTTTTCTGATCGTGGAAAACTGCCGGGAACCTGGCTAATGTCTGCGCCACAAGGCCAATCGGTACGGAAAAAGTTCACCGGTCATCACATGATTTAAAATTGCGGGATCATGTTCCATGATGGTTTTCGCCGCATTTTCATCAATAGCTTCGAAAATGACAATACCAAATTCCGCACCCTCGGTTCGGCCAGCGAGAATAAGTTGGTCATGATCCAGCAAATTTTTTAAATATTCAAAATGGTTGCTAATGACGCTGATTTCAGCTTCGGTCGGTGTGTCAACCATTGCGGGTCGCGTGGGTTTTAATTGGTAGATAAAGGTCTGTTTTTGCATGCTTAAAAACTACTCAACGGAGGCATCTTCCTCGATAACACCAAAGTAGTTTCCCTCAGTATCCACCACATAAGCGATCCACCCAACCCCTTTGATGGGACCCTTATCCCGGACAACTTTACCTCCGAGAGATCTGATTTTCTCCAATGTTGCATCCAGATTCTTGACACCAATAGTGTTAGTGGTGGTTGTTTTTTCACTTTCGGTGCGCGCCAATCCGCCGTGGATACCGGGTTCTGAATCCGGACCTGTCTCGATCAACCAGTATTCCACCGGTCCGTCCCATTTGGTGAAACTCCATTCGAATGCTTCTTCATAAAATTTGATGGCCCTTTCAGGGTTTCGTGCCTCAAGGTCAAAGTGTATCACGCGTCCCATGCTTATCTCCTTCAACTTGAAAATAAAAGCATTCAGTTCGACTTTCCGTGCCGAATTTACAAAGCGTGAAGGCCATACCAATGGTTTTCATTATCCTCAAAATCAGGTGAAACTGTCCGGCATACCTGGTGACATAATCGCCATGGTATCGCATCAGAATTTCAGCGTTGTTATTAAGGATAGTTGTTGTTGAAGTAAAATTAAAAAAGCCTCTGAATCTCAAACGATTAGAGGCTTTTAAATTTAGGGTGCCCAGAGCGAGAGTCGAACTCGCACACCTGTAAAGGCACTAGACCCTGAACCTAGCGTGTCTACCAATTCCACCACCTGGGCTGCCAAAAAGCGGGCAAAAGTAAACGGGCATCCGTCCTTTGTCAATGAAGTTTAATCGCGCCGGAAAAAATATCAATTCCAACCTTGATCACAAACATGGCACCGGTATGGGTCAGTATAAGGATCGGTACCCAAATCATTAAACGGAACAATCTTTTCAGTGGATCAATGATCGCCCGCCACGTCTCCCGCAAAGCATAGAGAAACAGAATTCCCATGATGCCATAGCTAAATGGCACGAACACCGGAACTTTCCCCCACAATACCAGATTTGATCCAATATTCCAGGTAATCATTTGATATTGTGAACCGAACGCTTCAAACATAATGGCAATAACCGCCATCGTCAGAAAAATCAACGGGTAAAGTTGGTGCGGTGAAGTACTTGCCAAAAACGATTCAGCCGTGGCATTTTCACTCCATCGCAACGCGACATAGATGATATTGGGCCAGAAAAGGAGGTAAACCACCGGGACGCCAAATAGCCATAGTGTGAAACCGCTAAATGCGTAAAAATGGGTAAAATGTATAGCCAATATTTCCTTCAGAAATCCAAACAGGCTGGCAGTCACCCAGAATATCAATCCAAAAGAGGGCGATTGCTCCTCCCCGGCATGCCAAAGCAGAATGGCGGTCATGAGTATCATGACAATCTCAACGATCAGCATCAACCTGCATCCGATTCAACTTGCGTGAAAATGACCACAAACCAAGCACCAGCAAGGGGACATTCGCCCAGAGCAGGTCATACCTGGCATTCAATAATTCTGTAATGATGGCCACTACCATTAACAGATCGACAGCACCGTAGGGCAAATAGGAATGAAGTAGATTTCTCAACATCAAACGCAATCAGTTTTTGTACAATAAATTGTTTTGCTTTAACCAGGAATCATTCAACCCAGTCCGCAACATAGATATGCGTCGCACGAGGATTGGTGGCATCACGATTCGATGCAAATGCGACTTTTTTTCCGTCCTGAGAAAACATCGGAAAACTATCGAAAGTGTCATTATAGGTCAGTCGCTCCAGAGCTGATCCATCTTTATGGATCAGGTACAATTCGAAGTTATGGCCGAAATCATTATAAGCCCGGTTCCAGTCGTCCATATTGGATGAAAAAATGATATGCTGCCCATCTTTGTACCAGGATGGTGCCCAATTGGTGGCACCATTATGGGTTAAACGACGCTGGTTCGAGCCATCAGCATTCATGACATAAATATCCAGTGGCACGGCTTCCACCAGACTTTCCCTCATGTTGGTCACCCACCGCAGAGAATCCGCCGCATTCTCCGGATACCAGGCACGCCAAACGATCTCTTTGCCATCCGGGCTGTAGTAGGCACCGCCATCATATCCCAGGCGATTGGTAATTCGCTGGACATCGGATCCGTCCGTGTTCATGGAAAACAATTCCAGGTCATTCTCAATTTTCGATGTGAAAATCACCCGGTTATTCGCAAAACAGACGGTCGGTTCGGCATCGTAGCCTGGATTTGCACGGATTTTCTCGAGGTCCGAACCATCGGGTTTGGATGAATAGAGCTCATACGGAAATTGTGGCCAGATGTATCTCCCCGGTTGTGATGCTGGCCGGGGCGGACAACTGTCAACAACACCAAATGTGGATGCGTAAACAATGTGGCTCATATCTGCTGTAAAATAAGCACACGTGCAAGCGCCGAGACCATTACTCACCATGTGTTGATCAGAACCGTCCGCTTGCATGATATAGATTTGGTCGCAGGCTCTTCCATCACGCTTACTCTGAAAAATAATTTGTTTGCCATCCGGAGACCAGTAAGCCTCACCGTTGTCACCCACAAGCGTGAGTTGTTTCAGGTTTTTCAAATGATCAGCCGGCGCGGTTTTATTCCCAATTTTTTCACCACAACCATAGACGATAATGGTGAGAGCAACGGCCACCAATAAGAGAGAATTACGAAACATGCACGATCCTTTTCAGCTTTTAACTATTGTTTTTCCAACGCGTTAGGAATTGCGTAAAGCAGCACCTGTTTATCAAGTTTTAATGCGATCTGATCCAGGGATACCCGGTGAAATGCTGGCTTAAGTGTCATGTCACCGGGGTAAATTTCACTGAAGATAATTTTGCCGGTTTTGTCATTTAAAACCAGGTTCAGGTTATCGTAACGCAGTTCGTTCTGCATGAGATGTTGCCGCCCGAAAATCAGGGCGTAGGCTTCTATACCGGGTAAAAATTCTGCATCAATGGTTTTATCCATGTTTTGGGAGGTAAAACCGCTCTCCAACATCCCGTCATTCAGATTCATTATTTTCAGGTTATCGGGAAAAACCAATAATGCCCGATTGTCATCAAATGTTCGTTTCACCTTCTGGGGCAAACCAGAAAATGACGCCAAAACGCTATCCCTGCCTATCAATGCGGTACGACCTTCGGTTTCAGCCTGAAATCCCAGAAATGCGTGTCCATGCCCCGTGACTTCAAATAATTCCACCAGCGTTCCGAAGATCTGGTAATGCTTTAGCAGATTGAGTCGATTACTGAGGGCTGCGATGCGTATGCCGGGGATTTTCGTCAGGGAATCAGGAATTGTCGTTGCAACCAAATACCCGCGATCGTGACTGAGTTGGACCATAGCACTCCCCTGCTGCGCTGACCAATCTGCCATCACGCTTTGCAGATCAATTTGCTGGAGCGTTGTTCCGGAATTCACCTCCCGGATTGTGGTTCCAAAATTATCGGCCAATATGATCGAACCCCGGTCATTTAGCATCAATTGGGGGCGATTCAGCACCCGGTTGAGCGGCTGTACATGGGTGTAAATTCCCTCGCCGGTAAAATGAAATACCCTCACGACAAGTACTGATGAAGCCACTGAGGCGGTACCATCAGCACTCACATTCACGATGGCAAAATAGCGTTGATCCGGAGAGGAAATTATGACATCAGCGACATTTGAGGGGATGCTCGTTTCCATCCGACCCGCCGGCGCGAACACATTCACGTGTGACGGATGCTGCACCAGACACATGGGTGAGGGCGTGAAACTTCGTTTGAATTTCACCGAAAGCACCGGCTCCTGGTAATCATATTGAGCAATCAACTTCATGACCTCTTCGGCCATGGCGAAATTCACTGCAAACAACGAGATCATAACAATCTGAAGGAATCGGTACAATGCATCAATCCTATTTAATAATCGTCATTTTTCTTAACCAGGTTTGGTTCGGCGTTGAAAATTGAGCCAGGTAAATGCCACTCGTGACGGGTTGCGAGTTTTGATTCAATGTTCCCCATTTGATCTGATGTGAACCTGCTGACAAATCCCGGGATTCTTCCCAAACGAGTCTGCCTGTAATGTCAAATATCCTGGTTTCAAATCGTTCATTCCTGGGTACCAGAATATTGAAAACGACCGTCGCATTGCTCGGATTTGGGTATGCTTCAGATAAGCTGAATTCGGTTGGTAAGCCAGTCGTTTGCCCCTCAATGATGCCCACCGGTGTCTCGAAATAGTTGAATAAATTCGTCATGAATTCAGCTCTGGCGGTGGCAGAGTTCATGGTTTCCCAGGCGAATCCCACAGTCATCACTTTACCGCTGCCCGGTTCCAATGACATGGCGTTGGCGATGCCGGCATGCAGACCATTGCCGTAGTTCAGAAACACCTCACCAGCACCGGAGGGATTAAAATAATCCGGCCAATCCTCCGTATAGGGCGTGGTACCGTAGCTGGCAGAAAATCCGGTAAAAAATGGTTCCACACCAGAGAGATTGTAATTCCCGGCAGCGTCACCCGCATAGCTGATCCCCAACCAGTTATTCAGAAAATCCTGATCATTGGTATCACCCACGCTCAGATCATATCCAATCTCGGAACCCGACAGAAAAACACAGCCGCCACCAGTGAGATAGGTTTTTAAAATGGTCTGCTCAGCGGTTGAAAATGTCCCCAATGTTCGACTGTTGTCGCCCAGAAACCAGATGACAGCGTCATTTCCAGCAAGATCACCTGTCGCCTGAATCCATTCGTTGGAGGCAGCCTCGATACAAACATCATCCATCGCGCTCAGCACCGCTAACCCATAGATTGTACTGAAGTTTTGCGATGGATTGCTCCAGGAACCATCCAACCGGTCGAACCCATCAACAATTAAAACACGGGGTCCGGTCAGACTTGCATGGACGCCATAAACATCTGAAAACTCACTCTCATTGGGGATCGGCGCACTGTCCACTGCGGTTAATTTCAGTTGAACGAAACTGTTCTGGGGGAAGCTGGCAAAAGAATAACTGCTCATCCCGGCGGTCAAAGTCTCCGGTCCCAGATTGTTGGTCCAACTGGTTCCATTGAATGAATAATACAGCTTATAGCCAGCCAGATCGGGCGCTGCTGACGGTTGCCATTTAATCATCATCTCGTCTGCATCATTCAGTCCGGCAAACTGAAATACCGGTGCGTCCGGGGCCATTAAATCCTCATCGGTAAAACGAACCGCTACATAGGTGGTGTCCCGATTGTTGCGGGTATCTGCCGATATGACTGCGATGACATAATTTCCGGGGTCATAAGCGTCGCAATTCAGGAAACTGTTGGAATAAATGCTATTTGTAACGATGTGAATGTACGTGCTGGTGCTGCTGCCCGGTGCGTATAGATTGTTGATGTAATTGGATGAATAGAGTGCATCGGATTGAAAGCGATAGTACGGACCTTCCAGAACAGTGGCGGTGTCAGGGCTATACAATGCCCAACCAATTTTGTACACACCATTATTCATATCGATTGAGGATTCCAGATCGGTGGTATCCGCCGCCTGCGCCCAAATATCCACGTGTCCCGACAAATCAGTGCCGGTAAAGCGTGTATCCGTCCCGTCCATACGGAATGTGATAACCGGTGAGCGCGGGTGGTAAGGATCAGAGAATGGTGTGATGCCGCCCTCGCGTAACGAATTTGCATAGGCATACCCACTGCTCCCACCGCCATCATTCAGGTGAATATGATTTTGATCATTGGTCCAGCCAACCACCGCACCCTGGGCTACATAATCCCCAACATTCAATGCCGGATTGGGGGTCACATGGACATAAGCATACCGTCCCACGCGTATCCAGGCATTGATGCCAACAGGGTCAAAACCCGTAACCTGTCCGGCCTCAATGGATAGTACAGCGCCACCTTCGGCTAATGGCAAGTCAGTACCACTATGGAAATGGTCCCGGTCTTCACGACATTCATCAAATGTTGCCGAAATCCGATGCTGTTCATTCATGGGAGCCAGGGGCCAGGGAAAATTGGCCCATAAAAACAGGGGTAACCCGAGGAGCAGTCCAAACCAGTTTCTCATTGACTGACCTCGCGCCAGAGTTGACTATCGCCCAGATAGAATCGTGTCCCATCTGTCTCCAGATGCAATTGGTCCTGATAGACACCACTGGTCTTCACTTCGAAAATCTCATCCGTCACCAATTTGATAAATTTGATCTGGTTGTTTTTAAAAATTTCCAACGGATGGTAATTGGCATTGCCAACGATGAGTCCCAGCATGGTTCCCTCGTTATTAATGGCTAGATCATGAATGAATTCTGAATCGCTTTTATACCTGAATTTTTCAAGCTTGCCTGAACGCAGATTGATCCTGAAGGTTTGCTCGGAATCCCCCAGAACCGCAAGCCAACGACCATTGGGTGATACAGACATTGATTTCGCAGGAATTCCCCACTGGTGACGATCATTCGTTTCTTCTGGATTGACCCGAATCAATTCATGTCTGAATGATCGCTGGGTGTCGGTGTCCGACCAGTCGTAACCGGCAACAAAAATCCCGCTGTCGTCAAACAGAGCACCTTGAATTTGCGTCAATGCAAACTGGTTCTGCCCAACACCTTCGCCGGTTGAATTAAATACAAACAGCTCAACATTCGCCGCGTGTTCAGCCTGAAATGCGCGTTTTTCCAACACAACAAAAACCCGATTACCGATCCATCCAATCCGGCCTTTGCGTTCCAGATTAAACACACTCGTATTTTCACCCATTTCATCATTTTTAATCAATTTCTGTTCAACCACGATTTTCCCATTGGGCGCGATGAGTTTGAATCGTGCGTATCCCGGATCAATCAGCGCCAGAAAACCCGCATTGCTGATGGCTGATTGCCAGCGTGTTTCATCGGCGGCATTATCCTCATCCCATTCGAAAAGCGTGCTTCCGGAGTGATTCATCACCACAAAATGGGTATGCATAGACTGTGCAAGTCTGGAGTGGTAAGGTTCGTGTTGGGCAAGCAGTACCAAATTACCATTGGGAGAGGTGGCGGCCTGGCGTACACCCTGAATTTCTTTCAGGTGCATGTACCCGCTGTCCTGTTTGAGGAATAACGCATTTTGAGTCACAAAAGCCCATGGCTCACCATTGTTAGTGATCCAGAACCGTACAGGATCTGGTGCTTTTGTGAGCCCCAATATTTGTCCGTCACAAAGAGATGGTATCACCATGAGGATCATCAGAATTGGACCCAATTTGCGAAAAAGTTGAATCATCACACCCTTGCTCCGGTAAAAGTTCGTTGTGCTTCGAATAAATATATGGTTTTACCAGTAAGGATAAAACTAACCAATACTTCACCTATGAGAACCGGGGATTGAGTGTCGGTTATTCCCCGGCAATCAATCCCCGTTATATTTCATCAGAACTTTCCGTTAAAATTCAAGATTGACACTAAACCGCTGTACGCGATCCAATATGCCAAAATCGCCGAAACTATAATCCAGATAGAACCGCGTGTTCCGGGAGATCAGGACATTGACTCCGGCTCCGACGCTGAAACCTTCCGGCGAATTGGGATCACCATTTTCATCCTCATCGTTCAGGTAGAATTTTTGACCACCACGTAGGTAAATCAAATCCATGAGGGCATACTCAAGCCCAAACTGCACACTTTCGTTGTAGTTATTGGGATGATTGGCGTCAATGGCTAATGTCAGCCGCTGGTGATTTCCCTGGTATAGCTCGCCAGCGACACCGACCCGGAAAATTAGCGGTAGCGAAAATGGGGCTGTGTCAAGATGTGCCGGAATTTTGGAATTATTGCCTTCTTTCGTTTCATCAATGTCATGGGTGACCTGGGTGTCACGCCCCTCCATTTTCAAACTGGTGCCAAAGTTGGACACACTCATGCCAATGCGCATGTCATTGAACTGGGTGCGAAAAAGGGTCCCAATGTCTACCGCCAGCGCTTGGGCTTTTGAGTGCCAAATTTGTTCTTCGATATACTTTCCGGCAGCTCCAAAACTAAATCTGTCTGTGAACCGCTGTGCCCAGCCGATACTCATGGCCATACTGGAGGCGCTGAACATTTCACCGGTACCTTCCGGATAAAAAACTGTCCGAACCTTGTCTTCACCTATGTTCAAGGAGGTCAATGAAGCTGCAATTGTCCCCATTTTCCCAAGTGGAAACGCACCTGCCACATGATTAAAGGTAATGTCTGCCAGCCATTGGGTATGAATGAATGTCACCTGGTTGCGAGGGACTATGGCCAGACCACCGGGATTCCAGTAGAGTGCGGTAACATCATTGGCTACACCGACATAAGCCTCACCCATTCCCATTGCCCGGGAACCTATACCGATTTCCAGGAATGACGCTCCGGTCGTGCCGACTTTGGAGACATTAGTAACAAATTGTGCTGGCAAAGTGGTTACACTGGCAGCAATCAAAACAACGGAGATAAATAATTTTTTCATCATAGCCTCCTACTTGATCACTGCGAATTTGCCAACGTGAGTCCCAATGCCGGGGGCATCCACATGGAAAATGTAAATTCCGTAAGCGATCTCCAATCCATCCCGGGAGAGCATATCCCAACTTTCAGCCCCATTTTCACCCGTGGCATCGTGTTCAAAAGTATCCACCAACTTGCCACTCAAGGTGAAAATTTTGATGGTGCACTTGCTGGGCAAATGAATGAAGTCAATCTTCCGGGTTCCGCGTCCTGATGAATACAGATGCTGAGGCTCCCAACTCGCGGTGACGACATAAGGATTGGGAACGACCGCAATATTCTTCAAGGCCGATGCTGTGACATTTTCCGCGGTTTCAGGACCATACGCTGTGAAACGAAGTGTGTCCAGTGCGGAAAAGGGCTTGGTCGTCCGCACAACATACTGGTCGCCCGGCTGAGGATTGAAATTGTCCCAACCAAGTGTGGTCTGATGCGCCACATTGTATTTTGTACCCAACCAGAAATCAGAGTCGGTGATATAAATGGCCTGAATGACATCACTCAAAATGTCGGGGTCGGTTGCCCGGGAGATTCTGCCGGTATAAACCACATTATCCTTATCCACATACTCCACCAGATCAACACCCTTCTTTGTCCCGATGTAGACCTTGTTGTCGGCACCAAAGCGAATCTCATTAATCGCTTTATCCGCGAGACTGTCTTTATTGCTGTATTCCACCACCCCGTCGGTGATGTTGTAAACGGCAAAACCCTGGAGTTTCGTCCCGATAAAGACACGATCGCCGCGACGACGCAAAACCGTAATGTTATTGTCAGGCAGATCGGAATTCGTTTTGTTGAGTACCGTGAATGAATCCAACTCAGGATGGTAGAAACTAATGCCTCGACCTTTACTGCCAACCACGACGACGCCACTGTCCAGTGCGACGACACCCACGTTACTTAACTGTGCCAGACCATTATAGGTATCATCATAATTGGTCCAGGAAATTTGGGTCAGCGGTGTTTTGAAAACACCATCCGGGCTGGAAGCCCACAGGTTGCCTTCCGTATCAATCGTCAGGCTGTTGAATTCCGTTAGTGCGCCCTTGTCACCTTTCGGAATCGTGTAGGATTCCCAGCCATAAAGCGTTTGTAAATTTAATCCAGCGGTAGTGGCCACCCACAGACGATTGGACGGGTCAATCAGCAGATCGTTGATTGTATTCGCACCAAGTCCATCCGCTATGGTCACCGGCAGCCAATTTTCTCCATCATACATAATCAATCCGCGATCGGCGGTACCGAAAAACAGGACATCCTGCCACTTGATAATGCGGGTGACATTTGCAGCCTTGGCTATGAATTCCATCTGCACACCCACGCGGGATTGTCCTTCAATCTCGATGTAGGGATAGAGTTTGGATCCATCTTTTACAACCGTGTCATTCTCAATGGGAATAAAGATAAATTCAGAGTAGTTGTTGTTGGTTTGGTCAAAAAGTGTGAATGCCGTCGGCTTGCCATTTTTTGCCATTCCGGTAACCGTCTCGGTAACACTCACAATGTAATCAAACGGCATCGCAACAGCCTGGAAGTTACCATAATTTAAAAGTGCCAGGCGGGTGCTGAGGTTCATTCCACTGCGCGACCAACCACTGGCAGGCAAGTCCAGACCGATCACATCATTGGTCAAATTGATCTGTAGTCCCTCTACGATCTCGCCCCGTTTCTCCCCGTTTAATTCGGTCTGGTTCGACAGCAGCAAGGTTCCCGTCGTTATATTCACCAGATCGTACCAAGAGGTGTTACGGATGATTTCATCAATATCGCGCATATCCAGATGCGATTCCCCGGCGTCGGATTTACCATTTGCCTGCGTTCCGGTTCGATTTACGGTGGGATGCCAGTTATCGCCGTTCGGATCGCTGCCCGCTACAAAAGCAGCATTCAGCGTGTCCAGGCAGCCACCCATACCGTCTTCGTATTCATCAATACAACCATCCGTCCCAAGGTCGTCATAGAGATTTTCCATGCCGTTCCAAATCCCCAATGTCGGAACCTGCACGAACTGTGTATCCGGAATCGTAACAAAGTAAAATGGCGTTCCGTTGGAAGTGTCCACAGAGACAACTGTCGTCTGCCAGTAATACCCGAAGGCGGCAAACCGCCTGACATCCGGACCGGTGACATTCGCACGATTGCCGCTAAATCTGATGTTGAGCGTGTCGGAATTTGGGGGAATAATCATGGTCAATGTCGGACTCATGGTAATAAACAGCGAATCATCGGTGAAGGTCTGCCAGTCACCGTCATTATCCACCGCGTCATTCGACCAGTCTTTGAATTGGATTTCATAGTCATTGCCATTCCGGATCGCTGCCGGATCAACCGGGTAAATTTCAAAAGTGCCGGTGCCCAGGGTCAGACTTGTATCAGCCACCACCTCCGGGGTGATATAATCAATCGCCGGCGCATTGGGAATCACACCGATGGTGTTGGTGTCATAACCAATAACACGCCCGGAAGCGCTAACCTCAATTTTTTTATTCGTTTCGGAGGGTGTGATCTCCTGGAGGTTCTCCAGTACACTGATTCCCCGGTCGAAAAAGTCATTCGCATAGCCCTGATCATAAGCCACCACGGCGTAATAATATTGCTGACCATTTTCAACAGTGGTATCTGTCCAGGAATGGACCAAACCATTGTCCGTTCCCATGTCCATCTGCAGGCCATTCAACCCGATGGGATGGGGTCCGGTGAGTCCATTCACAATATCAAACTGCGCGATGGGTTTGTTGAATGTCCGGTTACCATAGGCATCTGTAATCACCCAACTCTCCGCAAACGCGGGATCAGTAGCGCGATAAATTCGATAACCTTCGAAATCACGGCCATAAATCGGGTCCAGACTGAGTTCGGCTTTTGAATTCCAATACAGCGTCACCCGGCGATCACCAGCCACCGCGGAAACGGTGGGTTTCAGGGGTGGTTTGGCGAAATTGTAATCGCTGTTGTAAATCTGCTGCATGGTCTGACTGTTCCTGAGGATGTCCGGGAAATCCTCGCCAAAAACCATTGCCACGGCGAATTTCCGCTCCTCCTGGACAGGCAATTGGAAATATGCCGACCCATACATGAAGGTAATGTCAACCGTCTGGACGATTTCCGCGAATGTTCCCGGAATGAGTTGCGTCCAGGTGGCTGCATCATCTTTCGGATTGATGGCCGGATAGGCCGCGGCTGCAAAGCTGGTGAGACCTAATTGGTCCGATTCGTCATTGTCAGTGAACTCGAAATTGGGCTCACCCACATCCGGTAACCCATTTCCTTCCGTTCCGTCGGCATCTGGTCCGGTATATTCCTGATGCTGCGGACCCAGGCCATCGGATCCCAAATCATCCACCCGGGAATCCCAGTCCCCATCGTTGTCAATGCCGTCCATTTGGCTTTCATCCACCATACCGTCTTCGTCATTGTCAATACCGTCCAGGGGATCGCCGGGAGATTCAAGATATTTCCAGCCAAAATAGGCCGGGACGAACCCACCTTTGGCATTGGACCACATATTGTGATCCCATTGGTAAACGATGTCACTTTGCGTCTCGAACATGGAGTCATCATCGCCCTGGTCGCCGTCATCACCCACATCGGCATCGCCGTACATACCAAAAACAAATTCCGCATAATCCTTGTCAGAGAGATTCTTGATCCAATAGGTGTAAATCAAAATATCTTCCGCTGCCGGATGCGCCCATTGGTAACCCCGAACGCCGAGATCCATGCCCAGCCCTCGTTTAATGCCATTCCAAATGGTATAACCGGCGCTCGGGATGTCAACCGTAGCGGTGGTCTTGACAGAGAATAGTCGCAGTGTATGCGCGTCCAAAACGGCATCAACTTCATAGAAACGGTCATCGACAATTTCCACAACATCCGGGCGATCGCTGCCGCGCGTATCTATTTCATTCGCAGTGGCCCGATCAATCACACCTTGTGTGAAATCAACATTGGGATCCGTGAGATAGGCATATTTGTTACTATCGGATTGGGTGAATGCCACCAGAGACCCGGTCAAATCCCCAAACCCGGTGCGGATGAAGGGATAATATTTGAATTCATCGTTGTTGTAATCATCAACATGAAAATAGCTCTCCTGATCAGCACGATTGTATTGACCATATTGACCATTCCATTTGCCCTCCCAGTCCAAGGGTTTGTCCGGCCAGGAATCC
>Ga0066644_10001165_pt1 | contig 15149 bp, 9 predicted proteins | sample CryGeyCG2114_020_FD_62735 | JGI IMG/M metagenome (GOLD analysis project Ga0066644, IMG submission 62735) | Groundwater microbial communities from aquifer - Crystal Geyser CG15_big_fil_post_rev_8/21/14_0.20 | ecosystem: Environmental > Aquatic > Deep subsurface > Groundwater | place: USA: Utah...
GCACCGATTCCACAACCCGGGCCGATGACCGCTGCCGTGGCGCGCCTTTCGTCAAGCGATTGCAGCAAGCCTTCAACGCCCTCAAACCGTTGCAGCATTATGGCGGTGAGGTGCATGGCATTGACCTGCAAGGCCGAGGGCGGGCTGAGCAATGTCACCAGCCCTGCGCCGGCCCGCAATCCGGCTTCTGCGGCCAATCGGGCGGCACCCGTCGCACTGGCGGGACCGCTGACCACACACAACCGCCCGCGCTGATGCTTGTGAGTCGTAGGTGACAGGGGTGACGGCAGACCGGGCCACACTTCAGGCCCGTTCAGGTACGCAAGGGCTTCTATGTCCTGGTCCCACCCCTCTGGAACGCCAATATCCGCCAGAACGACTTCCCCGCAAAGTGACCGCCCGGGTTCGAGCAGATGGGCCGGTTTCAGGCGATGAAAAGTCACCGTCATATCCGCCCGGAAAGAACAGCCCCGAGGCTGTCCCAGATCGCCTTCAAGACCGGACGGAATATCCACGGCCACGATGGGCAGCCTGCATTCAGGCATCCGCTGTGCCAGGTTGAATACATCCCCCGCCAGTGACCGGGACAAACCGGCCCCGAACAGCGCATCGACTATCAGATCACAATCAGCAAGGGCGATGCTGGCGATAGAAACGGTCTGCCCCGTCCATTTCGACAGCATCTTTGCAGCATCGCCGTGATAGGTCTCGCGATCGCCATGGAGGGCCACACTGACCGGCCAGCCAGCAGTTTGCAGGTGACGGGCGGTAACAAAGCCGTCACCCCCATTATTTCCCGGCCCACACAGGATCAGGGTTTTGCGAAGACTCCACCGTGCCATGATGGCGCGCGCAACAGCTGAGCCGGCGTTTTCCATCAGCGTCAAACCCGGGACACCATTGGCTTCTGCGAAAGCATCCGCAGCGCGATGACCGTTCACGGAAAGAATTTTATTTGCAGGGGGATGCATTCTCGATCAATTTCCGTTTATGCTGCAAATGCGTAAAGCGTGACGAAATTGATTCTCGCGCGTTACTGCATACGTCGTCAATCGCGAGCGTGAGCCATGAAAAAAATCGAAGCCGTCATCAAGCCATTCAAACTGGATGATGTGCGCGATGCGCTCCAGGAAATCGGCGTGCAGGGCATGACCATCACCGAGGCCAAGGGCTTTGGCCGGCAGAAGGGTCATTCCGAGCTTTATCGCGGTGCGGAATACGTCATCGATTTTCTGCCCAAGGTGAAGCTGGAAATCGTTGCGCCCGAAGCCCGCGTCGAAGCGATTGTTGAAGCCATCCAGACGGCGGCCCGGACCGGTCGCATCGGTGATGGCAAAATTTTCATTTCCCCCGTTGATCAGGCGATCCGCATCCGGACCGGCGAAGCCGACGAGAATGCCATCTAGGGTCCAACTTCATCCCTCATCTCACCAGCCCCAAAAGGGAGTCTATCCCCAATGTCAAACGACATTCAAAAGAAAATTAAAGACGAAGATATCGAATTTGTGGATCTTCGATTTACCGATCCGCGCGGCAAGCTTCACCATGTCACGTTCGACGTTTCAATGGTGGACGAAGATTTCTTCGAGGACGGGGTAATGTTTGACGGCTCGTCGATTGATGGCTGGAAAGCCATCAATGAGTCCGACATGACGATGATGCCGGACGTTACCAACGCGACGGTCGATCCTTTCTTCCAGAACAAGACGCTGTCCATGTTCTGCGACATTCTGGAACCCGGAACCGGCAATGCTTACAGCCGCGATCCCCGCACCACCGCAAAAAAGGCCGAAGCTTATCTGAAATCGTCTGGAATTGGCGATACGGTTTATGTCGGACCGGAAGCCGAATTCTTTGTCTTTGACGATGTTCGATGGTCAACCGAACAACACAATACCGGTTATGCCTTTGATTCCGAGGAAGGCCCTTATAATTCCGGCCGCCAGATGGAGGGCGGCAATATGGGTCACCGCCCGGGTCCCAAAGGCGGCTATTTTCCAGTGCCACCGATTGATAGCGGCCAGGACATGCGTTCCGAAATGCTGGCGGTCATGACCGAGCTCGGCCTCGAGCCGGAAAAGCATCACCATGAAGTGGCCCCATCCCAGCATGAGCTGGGGATGAGGTTCAATACGCTGACGCGCATGGCCGATAACATGCAAGTCTATAAATACATTGTGCATAATGTGGCGCATGCCTATGGCCGCACCGCGACCTTCATGCCCAAACCCGTCTGGCACGATAACGGCACCGGCATGCATGTTCACCAATCGATCTGGAAGGATGGCACTCCGCTGTTTGCCGGTGACAAATATGCTGATCTGTCGGAAACCTGCCTTTATTATATCGGCGGCATTATCAAGCACGCGCGGGCGATCAACGCGTTCGCGAACTCGACCACAAACTCCTACAAGCGTCTGGTCCCGGGGTTTGAAGCCCCGGTTCTACTGGCCTATTCAGCCCGCAACCGGTCAGCCTCGATCCGCATTCCGTATTCGACCTCGCCAAAAGGCAAGCGCATCGAAACACGATTCCCGGACCCGGCCGGCAACCCCTATCTGACTTTCTCCGCGCTGATGATGGCCGGTCTTGATGGTATCGAGAACCGGATTCACCCCGGAGACGCGATGGACAAGGACCTTTATGACCTGCCGCCAGAGGAATTGAAGGACATTCCAACCGTCTGCCGTTCGCTTCGCGATGCCCTTGAATCGCTAGAGGCAGATCGTGACTTCCTGAAAAAAGGCAATGTCATGGATGACGACCAGATTGATGCCTTTATTGATCTGAAAATGGACGAGGTGTTGCGTTTTGAAATGCACCCGCACCCCGTTGAATTCGATATGTATTACAAGTCCTGACCTGACACGGTCAGCTGAAGAATGGCTGGAGTCCCCGCGAGCTCCAGCCATTTTTATTAGCAAACAGCGCTGGGTGGTCGACGGACGCGTTCTGCTCGGCTAAACCTTCGTTAAAGTGCATCTTATCGCCTTTGATTGTTACGAATTGAGAGTTGTCCATGCGGAATCGTTTTCTGATCTCAACCGCGCTCTGCGCCGCTTTTGTGTCAGCACCGGTCTTTGCTGACACTACTGTTGATGATGAACGTACGACCGGCATCCGAACATCCACCATTAATGACGGTGCACCAGACAATCTGATCATCGGTTCCAACGGTCGCGTCACGATCACGACCGAAAATGGCGGTACCGGCCCGGCTGTGACTGTGGATAGCGACAATACCTTTGCCAATGGCGGCTTAATTGAAGACACCACCGGGGACGATGGCGCCACTGGCGTTCTGGTCAATGGCGGGACGACGGGCAGCATTACCAATAATGGCCGTATTTCGATCACCGGCGCAGCCGTCAACAATGATGAGGACGGCGACGGTGATAATGATGGCCCCTTTGCGGACGCAAGTAACCGGACCGGCATTCTGATCGTCGGGCCCGGCACGTATATCGGCGACGTGCTGAATACGGTGAATGGCGTGATCGACATCAACGGCAACGATTCTGCAGGCATACGTTTGTTGACAATGGTCGATGGTCAGCTGACGTCGCTGGGCACCATATCCGTGACCGGCGAAAACAGTTACGGCATTGATCTGGCTGGCGGTTTGAGTGGCGATTTTACCGTAGACGGTACAATCAGCACGGTGGGGCCAGGGTCAAGCGCCATCCGGATCCGGAGCGATATTGGCGGTGCCTTCATTGTCGCCGGACAGGTGAATTCAACAGCCTACCGCTATGCTGGAAATGTACCGGATAATTTCAAAAATCTGCTTGATGAAGATGACACACTTCTATCGGGCTCTGCCATCACCGTTGGCGGAAGTATCACAAACGGTATTTTCCTCGCAGGGACAGCATTTACCGGGGACAGCACGACCGCCACCATCGCCTCAGCCACAACAGCTCCGGCTTTCTGGATCGCGCCGGAACTTGGCAATGGAAACGACATTGTTATCGGCAATGTCTTCATTGGTGCGGATCCCGATACCGAGGGCAGCGAAGATATTTCGCTCAATTACGGTTTCGTGAATCGCGGAGTCATTACCGGCGAAGGGCGTTTTGACGGGTTCAATTCTACGGGGTTGAGGATTTCCGGGTCAATGCTCAACGGCGTCCTTCGTACAACGACGATCAATGGCGGTCTTTTGAACGAGAACCTGATCACGTCGCGAGCTATTGAAGCCGAGGCACGGGCTGTGGAAATAGGCAATGGTGCGATCCTGCCTGTTTTCGAAAACGCCGGCGCCATCCGCGCCACCGCACTTGGCCAGAATTCAAACAGTATCGGCCTGATTATTCTGGCCGGTGCGAATGTCCCGATCATCCGCAACACATCCAACTTCTTTGTTGAGAATTTTGGGGTCGGCAGCGCTACCGCGATTGTTGATCAGTCGAATACAGTCGGTCTGATCGAGAATACGGGATTGATTTTTGCCAGTGTTGGCGCGCTGTCGACCGAAGTGCAAAGCCAACCGGATGGAACGGCCAATAGTGGCCCGGTGTCAGTTGTTAACCGCACCGCTATTGATGTGTCGCGCTCAACGATCGGAGTCACTTTCCGGCAGCTCCTTCCCGACGTGATCGCACGAGAGGGATCGGCGCAGGTTCGTGGAGATATCCGCTTCGGGTCAGGGGATGATTTTGCGGATATACAGGGCGGTCTTGTCGAAGGCGATATCTATTTTGGCGACGGCGCAGACCGTCTCAGCATTACCGGCAATGCCGCCGTTGTCGGAGCGATAAACGACTCTGATGGTGATCTTGATGTCTTTGTCGAGAACGGTCAGCTCGAGCTTCAGAACACGACCACGGTCAATATCCGTCAGGCGACTTTCAATGATGGCTCGCGGCTGGTGTTTGAAGTCGATACTCTGGACGAGAATTCCCGCTTCATCACTGCATCGGAAACCGTCACTTTCAATGAGGGCTCAACCGTTACCGCGTCCCTCGCCAATCTGATCGGCGAAGGGGCAGAATTCATCGTTCTTGAAGCCAGCAATCTGGTCATCAATTCCGCGATTGACAGCCTTCAGGATGCCAACGCTCCCTATCTTTACAATACGACGCTGGCGCGTGACACGACCAACCCCAATCAGCTGGTCCTGACGCTCCGCCGCAAGACTACTGATGAGCTCGGCATGCATGAAAACCGGGCCGCCGCTTATGACGCCGCCTTCACGGCATGGACCGAAAACGATCGTCTGGGTGCCGCTTTTGCTTCCCTGAGCAATTCGGCCGATTTCTTCGAAGCCTATGATCAATTGCTGCCTGAATATGCCGCCAGCGCCATCCAGTTTGCCGTGGCCAGCAACGACAGTGCCATTGGTGCGCTCTCAAGCCGTCTGGATGCTGCCCGGCGCAGTCCGGATGGAACCGGCGGTATCTGGTTGCAGGAATTTGGCTATTTCGCCGACCGGGAACAGACCTCCTTTGGTCCCGGTTATCGCGGCCAGGGCGTAGGCATAGCCGGTGGGGCCGACCGTCCGGTGGGACCGTTTTATGCAGTGGGCGTCAATTTTGTCGGCGCCGCCAGCGAGATTGAAGAATCCAATGGCGTCGATCAACCCATGACCGCGCTGACCGGTCAGATCGGTGTTTATGGCGGCGTTGATTTCGGCAATGCCTTTTCCGGTGAATTCTATGCCGGTGCCGGTGTCGACAGTTTTGAAACCGAGCGCCGCGTGCTGATCGGGACTTTCGACCAGACATCGGTGGCTGACTGGACCGGATATCATTATGCCGCGTCTGCCCGTTTTGCCCGGGATTTCGAACTGGGCCGCTGGTATGCGCGTCCGTCCTTATCGGTTGACTATCTGCGTCTTTATGAAAGCGCCTATTCGGAAACCGGTGGCGGGCCGGGAATTGACCTCGTCGTCGATGACCGGGAAAGCTCTACCTTCTCCTCAACAGCGAGCTTTACCTTTGGCGGGCTTTATGGCTCACCGTCCAGCTGGTGGTCACCGCAGCTTCGCCTCGGCTACCGCAATGATTTTAGCGGCGACACAACCATCACGAATGCGCGCTTTGAGGGTTATAACAACCAATTCTCCTTCCGGTCCGAAGACCTTCCGGGGAGTGGGTTTATCGTCGGGTTTGCCCTGCAGGCCGGGTCTGCCTATTCAACCTTCTCCTTCGATTATGATGCGGATCTGCGTGATGGGTTCGTCCGTCACACGGCCCGTTTGGTGCTTCGTCTGATTTACTAGGGTCAGGACCTATATCCTTTTCACTGAAAATACTTCAGGAAACCTGCGGTTAACCGTCTTGCGGTCAAAGAAAGGGCATGCTGTTCCTGCGTGCCCTTTTCTTTTGCCTGATCGCAGGCGTGATTGCGGGATGTAGCCATGCGCCTCCTTCGCAAACCCATGACGCCTGCCTGATCCTTGAAGATAACCGGTCCTGGTGGCGCGATTTGCGGCAAAGCGAAGACCGCTGGGGCATTTCCCCCGGTATCCAGCTCGCCATTCTTAAACGCGAATCCTCCTTTAACGCGAATGCCCGTCCTGCCCGGCAACGCTTGCTGGGCTTCATTCCCGGCCGCCGTCCATCCTCGGCCTATGGCTATGCTCAGGCGCTAGATGGGACATGGGACTGGTATCGCGAGGAAACCGGCCGCCGCGGCGCCAACCGCAATGATTTTGGCGATGCCGTCGATTTCATCGGCTGGTACGGGCATATGAGCGGACGCCTCTCCGGCATTTCACGGAGCGATGCGCGCGCCCATTACCTTGCCTATCATCAGGGCCATACCGGCTATAATAATGGCAGTTATCGCAACATGACCTGGCTGAACCGTGCCGCCGATCAGGTTGCGCGTGATGCGGCGCGCTATGACAGCCAGATCTCGCAATGCCGCCACCGTCTGAACCGCCGCTTTCTCGGAGTGTTCTAAATCTCCCTTTCCGTTTGCGACTCGGGCAATATCCGCGCATGAGCGCCAAACCTGAACAAGACGATCTGTTTTCCGCCCCGCCAGCGTCCGTATCCAGGCCGGACAAACCGGCTGGAGAAAAGCCGGACGACAATCCTGAAGCGGAAACCAGCTATCGCCCTGCCCCCGATCCGGGCGGGACATCCTATGATGCCGATTCCATCGAGGTGCTGGAGGGGCTGGAAGCGATCCGCCGCCGTCCGGGCATGTATATCGGTGGAACCGATGAGCGGGCCCTGCACCATCTGTTTGCCGAAGTGCTCGACAATTCAATGGACGAGGTTGTGGCCAGCTGGGCTGACCGCATCGAGGTGCGGATGGATTCCGACGGCTTTGTCACAGTCACCGACAATGGCCGTGGCATTCCCACCGGTCCGCATCCGAAATTCAAGGACAAATCCGCGCTGGAAGTCGTGTTCACCACCCTCCATGCCGGCGGAAAATTCTCGGATAAATCCTACAAGACAGCAGGCGGCCTGCACGGGGTCGGCGCAGCAGTCGTCAATGCCCTGTCCGAACGGCTGGAAGTGGAAGTCGCCCGGGAAAAAACCCTGTGGCGGCAGGTCTTTGAGCGCGGCCACCCTGTCGGTAACCTGAAAAAAATCGGCGCGGCGCCCAACCGGCGCGGGACCAGCGTCCGCTTCAAACCAGATGAGCAGATCTTTCATGGCAAAGCGCAACTCAAACCGGCGCGCCTGTTTGCCATGGCGCGGTCGAAAGCCTTCCTGCGGCGAGGGGTCGAAATCCGCTGGACGTGTGATCCGGAGCTGGTTGCCGGGACTGATACCCCTGTCCAGGCCGTGCTCAATTTCCCCGGCGGGCTTTCAGATCGTCTGACCGAAATCATCGGCAAGAAAAGCCAGGTCACACAGTCGCAATTTGCCGGACGGATCGACAAAGAAGCCGGGCACGGAGCCGTGGAATGGGCCGTCAGCTGGTCACTCGTCGGATTTGGCGATGCCGATGGCTTCGTCCAGTCTTTCTGCAACACCGTGCCGACACCGCAAGGCGGGTCTCACGAACAGGGATTGCGCAATGCGCTGACCAAAGGATTGCGGGCCTATGCCGAGCTGGCCGGCGTCAAGAAAGGCAATCTCGTCACACCTGAAGACGTCATGGGCGGGGCCGGTGCTCTGGTTTCCGTCTTTATCCATGATCCGGAATTCCAGGGTCAGACCAAAGACCGGCTGGCCACGGCGGAGGCTGCACGTATTGTCGAAACATCTGTCCGTGACCGCTTTGACCACTGGCTGGGCGGCGCGCCCAAGGAAGCTGACGTCCTTCTGCAATGGGTGATCGAGCGTGCCGAAGACCGCATGCGCCGCCGCAAGGAAAAGCAGGTCAAGCGCCAGACGGCTTCCCGCCGCTTGCGGCTTCCGGGAAAACTGGCAGATTGCTCCCGTGCGGGATCGGACAATACCGAGCTTTTCCTGGTCGAGGGCGATTCGGCTGGCGGGTCTGCCAAACAGGCACGCGACCGGAAAACACAAGCCATCCTGCCCTTGCGCGGGAAGATATTGAACGTCGCCTCGGCGACTGCCGACAAAATGGCGGCCAATCAGGAGATCAGCGATCTTCTTTTGGCGCTGGGGGTCCAGACAGGCTCGCGATTCAATCCGGATGATCTGCGCTATGAGCGAGTCATCATCATGACCGACGCCGATGTCGATGGGGCGCATATTGCCGCCTTGCTCATCACTTTTTTCTACACGGCCATGCCACGCCTGATCGAAGCCGGGCGGCTCTATCTGGCGCAACCGCCTCTCTATCGCCTGACGCAAGGGGCGAAGACGCTCTATGCGCGCGATGATGCGCATCGTGAGGAATTGCTGAAATCGGAATTCAAGGCCGGTGCGAAAGTCGATGTCGGACGCTTCAAGGGCCTTGGCGAGATGACGCCTGCACAGTTGAAATCAACAACCATGAACCCGTCGGTGCGGCAACTGGCCCGCATCACCTTTGATGCTGCTGGACGACCGGCTTTCGAAGCCCTGGTCGAGACTTTGATGGGCAAGAAGGCTGAATTGCGGTTCCAGTATATTCAGGATCACGCGCCGCAATTCTCGGAATCCGCGCTAGACGTTTGACACGCCCCCCCGGCACCCGCTTCAATAAGACCGTATCAGAGGTGCGATCTCACAAGGGGTGGATTAATATGTCACTGGACTGGAAGCAATGGACAGCCTTGCTGGCCATGGGTGCGATGGCCGCCTGCTCAGGCACTCAGGACGCCGACGAAAACAATACAGGTGGAGATGACGGTGAGGAGGCGGACCTTGTCCGCTTTGACCTTGATCCCTATCCGTCGACATATTCGCCACAGACGAGCGAAACCACTTTCATCACCGGTGCGACGATCTTCGATGGCGCAGGAAACGAAATCGAAACGGGAGATATCCTGATCGAGAATGGCCGCATATCGGCAATTGGTCAGGGACTGGAGGCGCCTGAAGGGGTCGTTATCGTTAATGCCGCAGGCCGTTTCATCACGCCCGGCGTGATCGACGTCCACTCACACCTTGGCAATTACCCCTCTCCACAGGTTGATGCGCATTCTGACGGCAATGAACTGACCCAGCCAAACACCGCCGAGGTCTGGACAGAACATTCCGTCTGGCCACAGGATCCGGGATTTGCCCGGGCGCTGGCAGGGGGTGTGACCACTTTCCACGTCTTGCCGGGCTCCGGCAATCTCTTCGGCGGACGCGGCATCACCTTGCGCAATGTTGCAGGCCGTACCGTTCAGGACATGAAATTTCCGGACGCGCCCTACACGCTGAAAATGGCCTGTGGCGAAAACCCTTCACGCGTTTATGGCAACCGTGGCACGTCGCCGGCGACGGATATGGGCAATATGGCCGGATACCGTGCCAGCTGGATCCGCGCTGCGGATTACCGCGATAGCTGGAATGACCACTGGGATGATCCGGAAAACAATTCCGCCCCGACCCGGGATTTGGAACTCGACACGCTGATGGGCGTTCTGGAGGGCGAAATCCTGATCCAGATGCACTGCTATCGCGCAGATCAGATGGCTCAGGTCATCGATATGAGCGAAGAGTTCGGATATCAGGTGACGGCTTTCCATCATGCTGTGGAAGCCTACAAAATACCCGACCTTCTGGCCGAGGCCGGTGTTTGCGCGGCGGTATGGGCCGATTGGGGCGGCTTCAAGATGGAAGCCTATGACAGTATCCGCGAGAATCTGGCCCTCACCCACGCCGGCGGGGTTTGCGCCATGATCCACTCGGATAACGCGCTTGGCATTCAGCGGCTCAATCAGGAGGCCGCAAAAGCGCTCTCCGATGGCCGGCGGATGGGACTGGAGATTTCGGATGCCGAAGCGGTGGCCTGGTTTACATCCAATCCGGCTCGCGCGCTGGGCATTGGTGATGAAACGGGGTCGATCGAAGCCGGAATGCGTGCCGATATCGTGATTTGGTCAGCACACCCCTTCTCCACCTACGCGCAAGCCGACAACGTCTACATTGATGGCGCGCTCATGTATGACCGCGCCAATGGCGTGCAACCTGTCAGTGATTTTGAACTGGGACAGATTGGTGAGGGAGACGACTGATGAAACCGATCATTACACTTCTCGCTGCCGGTGCCGCGCTGACAAGCGCTGCGGCCGCACAAGACCTCGCCATTCTCAACGGGCGCGTCATCACCAATACGGATCAGGGTCAGATCACTTCTGGCGGCGTGCTGATCCGCGATGGTGTGATTGTCTCAGTCGGTGCAAATATCGTCGTTCCGGTTGGCGTTGAAACCATTGACGCCGATGGCGGCTGGATCACTCCAGGCATATTCGCACCCTTTTCCCAACTCGGACTTGTCGAAATCTCGCAGGAAGACAGTACCAATGACGCTTCGGCATCGGACAGCGAATTCTCGGTTGCGCTCGATGTTGCTGACAGCTTCAATCCGAATGGGACCTATATCGCCACGACACGAATCGAAGGCGTGACCCGTTTTGCCGTCATGCCCTCAACCGGTTCGACGCTGTTTGCCGGCCTCGGCGCTTTGGGCAATGCCAGTGGTGACAGGGATTCGCTGTTTGATACACAAAGCTTCGTCTTTGCTGATCTCAGCCAGTCCGGTGCCAGTTCTGCAGGTGGATCGCGGTCTGCTGCATGGGCCTATCTGGAAGCGGCGTTTGGCGATGCCCGTGCCTATCCAGGGCGCTATGCCTCGGGTCAGGGCGATGCATTGAGCCGCTATGATGCGGCCGCACTGGTTGATGTTGTCCGGGGCCGCGTGCCGCTTATCCTCGAGGTTGATCGCGCTACGGATATCCGCCGCGCCATCCGCTTTGCGGCAGAGAATGCGCCGGTACGGCTGGTGATTTTCGGCGCTGCTGAAGCCTGGATGGTGGCCGATGAACTGGCCGCTGCCAGAATTCCGGTCCTGATGGACCCGATGCGGAACCTGCCTGACTCCTTTGATGCACTGGGTTCAACGCTGGAAGCGGCGGCACGTCTTGATGCTTCAGGTGTGACCGTTGCCTACACCACGCAGACGGCAAACGGTTATTTCAATGCCCGCTTGCTACCGCAACATGCGGGAAATGCCGTGGCTAACGGCGTCTCATGGGGGGCCGCCTTCCGGGCCATCACGCTGACTCCTGCCGAAATCTATGGCGTGGGAGATCAGTATGGCGCGCTTGCCGCCGGCTATATGGCGGATGTTGTCGTCTGGGACGGTGACCCGCTCGAAGTCATGTCGGCTCCCACACATGTCATTATTGATGGTGAAGAGACGGAAATGTCCTCACGCCAGACCCGTTTACGGGATCGTTATGCTGACATGGATGACACAACACCCTTTGCTTATCGCGACTAAAGGGTAACGTTGATTGACAGTTCCGGCGCCATTCGTATGGTGCCGCCAACTTTGGACGGTCGTGCCTCTCAAGGGGGCGCGCCCGCAACCCTGTTCGGACAACTAGATAAATATTTCATGATCTCATTTTCAGACCTCGGCCTTGGCCAGAAACTTCTCGATGCTCTTGATGCCGTCGGGTACAAGGAGCCGACCCCCATTCAGGCTGGTGCCATTCCTCATGCGCTGGCGGGCAAGGATGTGCTTGGCATCGCCCAGACCGGCACCGGCAAGACCGCGTCTTTCACGCTCCCGCTGATCGAACGCCTGTCCAAGGGGCGCGCCAAAGCCCGCATGCCCCGCTCGCTGATTTTGTCACCGACGCGCGAACTGGCTGCCCAGATTGCCGAAAATTTCGACAATTATGCCAAGAATACCAAGTTGACGAAAGTCCTTCTGATCGGTGGCGTCGCCTTTGGTCCGCAAGAAGAAATTCTCAACAAGGGCGCTGATGTTGTCATCGCCACGCCTGGCCGTCTTCTGGACCAGTTCGAGCGCGGCAAAGTGCTCCTCAACGGCGTGCAAGTTCTGGTGATTGATGAAGCCGACCGCATGCTGGACATGGGCTTTATTCCGGATATCGAACGCATTCTAAAAACCCTGCCCGCACAGCGTCAGACGCTGTTTTTCTCGGCGACCATGCCGCCGGAAATCAAATCCCTCGTTGATCGGTTTATGAATGATCCGGTCCGCGTCGAAGTCTCGCGTCCTGCCTCCACCGCGACAACGATCACCCAGCTGGTTGCGCGCGTGAAAGACAAAACGCCTGCTGCCAAGCGCGACATGCTGCGCAAGGCCATCGGGCGGAGTGGCGTCAAGAACGGCATTATTTTCTGCAATCGCAAACGCGATGTCGATACCGTTGCGCGTTCGCTCATCAAGCACGGGTTTTCGGCCGCGCCGATTCATGGTGATCTCGATCAGTCCACCCGGACAAAGACGCTCGATGATTTCAAGTCGGACACGTTGCGCTTCCTCGTCGCAAGTGATGTCGCCGCACGCGGCCTCGATATTCCGGCTGTCAGCCACGTTTTCAATTTCGATGTACCGCACAATGCAGAAGATTATGTCCACCGTATCGGCCGCACAGGCCGGGCCGGCCTGGAAGGCGAAGCTGTTACCATTGTTGGTCCGTCAGACGACAGGAATCTCGCCGACGTAGAGAAAATGCTTGGTAAAAAACTTCCATCTGCCGATTTCGGTGACGGTGCCAAGGCTGAGCCTGACGGCGAACAACCGTCCGGGGATCATCCAAGCCGTGGCCGCAAGCGCAGACCCGGCAAAAGCGATGCTGAGAAAACTGAAGCCGCCGCCAAGCCTGAAAAGGCCGCGCCGGAAAAACCCGTCGTGCCTGTGGCAGTGGCCAAAGCTGCGCCAGAAAAAGCAAAACCTGCTCCCCGGCGTGAGCGTTCCAGCCGTGGTTCAGGTAAGGATTCAGGCAGCGGAAAGGACCGGTTCAAGGGTTTTGGCGACGATACGCCTGCTTTTTTCAACAATGGTCAAGGGTAATTCTGACCGTCTGTTTACCGCTTCTTTTTCTTTGTCACGCACTGTTGTAGCAACTCGAATCACGGGACAGGCGTGATTTGTCGTGTAACGGATTATCAAGGGGTTGACCGTGAACGGACGATTACAGGGGCCAGAAGGCCGCACGCTGGCAAAAGAAACGCTAGAAATAATGGAGCGTTACGACGTCGCGCCCACACCCGAAAATTATGCCGTCTTCTCCAGTTTTGCATCTGATTCCACACCGGAATTGTGCGAGGCAGTTTCCGCCCGAATCGAGAAGGGAGAGCCCCTCAATCAGGCCTTCTGCGACCGGATGTATGACGAGCATTTTGCCATCGCGAAAATTCAGGAAGCGGTCATGGCCAGCTCCGGCGCGATGGGCAAGGAACTGGCTCAGGTTCGCGATACCCTGAAGGCTGCCGAGCAACACACCGCTGAATATGGCGAAACCCTCGCCGGTGCCGAGAGCGCCTTTGACGAAAATGCCGACCCTGACGCTGTCCGCAGTGTGGTGAAGTCACTGGTCGCCGCGACAACGCGAATGCAGCAACGCTCGCGTGAGCTGGAGCGCCGCCTGCATGAAACCTCCAGCGAAGTGGTCAAGCTGCGGACCAATCTGGAGCGTGTCCGCGAAGAATCCATGACCGACGCCCTGACCGGTATCGCTAATCGCAAGCGCTTTGACGAGATGCTTCGCAAAGGCCGCCGCTCTGCGGATGCCAATAATGAATCCATGTGCCTCATTCTTTGCGACATCGACCACTTCAAGCGGTTCAATGACACTTGGGGTCATCAGACCGGGGACCAGATCATCCGCTTTGTCGCGGGCTGCATGTCACGCAATGCTTCCGACCATCATACCGTTGCGCGCTATGGTGGTGAAGAATTTGCCGTCGTGATGCCGAAATCAAGCCTGATGGAAGCCAATGCGCTGGCCGAAAAAATACGAATGACCGTTGAAAGCAAGCGCCTGCTCCGCAAATCAACGAGCGAGGATCTCGGCAATATCACCCTCTCGCTGGGGGTCGCGGCCTACAAGCATGGCGAGGCTGTGGAGGATTTGATCGAGCGTTCCGACGCCAATCTCTACAAATCCAAGAATAGCGGCCGCAACTGCGTGACGACAGAAACAAGCAATAGCGTCCGGTCTGCTGCCTAGCTATTTGAAATTTCGTTCTAGTTTAAGCTCCGGCAAATCACTGGGGCTTTTTTCTTGACCAAACATACCTCCTCTAAAAGCATTTCATCTGACGCGGGCGTGATGTCACGCGTGTCGCGAATTTCTCCGATATTGTGTTTGCGCTCTCACTGACGCTGGTCGTGGCTTCGTCGGTTCCGGCAAGTTTTGACGCAGTGGCCGCCTTGTGGTGCGAAGCCATCGCCGTGGCGCTCTGTTTTGCCCTGATCCTGCTGATCTGGTCGAAACACCATACCTTCCATCCACGCTATGGCTGGAGGACGGCCCGACAGTCATGCTGAACGCCATCATATTGTTTCTTATTATGTTTTTGCTTATCCGTTGAAATTTCTGGCTCTATTACTGGTAAATCTATTCACTGGGTTCTATGAAACCTGTGCGCAGATCAATACGGTCCTGCCACTGGATCAGGTCCAGTGGTTCATCGTGATTTATGCAGCAGGTTATACAGCGGTGTTTGGCGTGTTTGCGCTGCTATACGCACACGCCCTGAAACGCGCGGACGATCTTGAACTGTGCCGGGCTGAACGAATCCTGACACAGCTGGAAGTCTATCAAGGGATTGCCGCTATCGTCATTTCAGTGCTCGCCGGATTGACCGCATTGCTGC
>Ga0066644_10001170_pt1 | contig 15117 bp, 13 predicted proteins | sample CryGeyCG2114_020_FD_62735 | JGI IMG/M metagenome (GOLD analysis project Ga0066644, IMG submission 62735) | Groundwater microbial communities from aquifer - Crystal Geyser CG15_big_fil_post_rev_8/21/14_0.20 | ecosystem: Environmental > Aquatic > Deep subsurface > Groundwater | place: USA: Utah...
CAGCAAGATCGGTTTCATCACGCCCCTGACGCGCAATTTCTGCGCTTCGTGCAACCGCATCCGTGTCACGGCGACCGGAACGGTCTTCGGCTGTCTGGGGCGGGACCAGAAAGTGGAGCTTCGCGATGCCTTGCGGCAAGGGGGGGCACAAGCGGTGGCTGCCGCACTCGATCGCCTGCTGGCGGGCAAGCCCGAGGGGCACGCGTTTGCGAATTCCGCCGCGACGCCGAGCGTGTCGCGCTTCATGAGCATGACGGGGGGATAGACGCGTGTGGAGCGGGATCGCTGGGGGGACGCGAATGATCGGTTTCAGCGAGGCGATCGGCTTGATCGAGAACGGCGTCAGCGTGCTCGAAACCGAGGTCACCGCGATAGACCAGGCGTATGGCCGGGTGTTACGCGAGGATCTGCTTGCCCGATCGGACGCTCCCACGGCGCCCGTCGCCGCCATGGACGGCTATGCGGTGAACTCCGCGGCACTGGCCGAGCACATGAGCTTCGCAGTGGTGGCAGAGGCGCGCGCGGGCGGGGCGCGACGGCTGCACATCGGCAAGGGCGAGGCGGCCCGCATCTTCACCGGCGCGATGCTGCCGGAAGGCGCCGACATGGTGATCATGCAGGAATATGCCCGGCTAGAGCAGGGCAGGGTGTGGTTCGCAAGTGGGCATGGACCCGCCCGCCATATCAGGGAAGCCGGCAGCGATTTCACCCGCGGCACCGTGCTGGTGCCCGCCGGAACCTGCATCGATGCCCGACAACTGGTGTTGTGCGCCGCAGCGGATCGGGCGGAGATCACGGTGTCGCGGCGGGCACGCGTGGCGATTCTTGCGACGGGCGACGAGCTAGCTGCACCCGGATTTGCGCATGGCCGCCCCGGTGCGATTCCCGAGAGCATCAGCCTGCCTATCGCCGGGATGGCCGAATCGCATGGCGCCAGCCTGGCCGGCCGGAGGATCGTCCCGGACGACCCGGTGCGCCTGGCCGAGGCAGCGGACGCCTTGCTGCAAGAATCCGATCTGTTGATCGTTCTCGGCGGAGCGTCGGTGGGCGACCGGGATTATTCGAAGGAGGTGCTGCAGAAACTCGGCCTCGAGCTGATCTTCTCGAAGGTTGCGATCAAGCCGGGCAAGCCGGTTTGGTTCGGCCGTGTCGGTCCCAAGGCGGTGCTCGGCCTGCCTGGCAATCCGACCTCGGCGATGGTGACCGCGACGCTGTTTTTGCCCTGTCTTCTCGCGCGGCTGCACGGGGCCGACCGGGTAGAGCCATGGCAGACGCTGCGCCTCGCGGAGGCCCTGCCCCGAACCGGCATGCGCGAAACCTTCGTCCGCGCGATCCGGCAGGGCGACGAAGTGGCGCCGCTGGACAACCAAAGCAGCGCAGCCCAACTCGCAATGGCGCGCGCAGATCGCCTCATCCGTTGTCCGGCCGGGCAGCAGGCCCTGCCACCGGGTACGCCGGTACAGACAATCCCCTTCTGAATTCCCCTACCGGCAGGCCAGAAGCCATGCGCCGGAGGTTCCCCTCCAGCCGGGCCACGCGATCGAGCGTGTCCGGCCGCGCGATCGACCCGTCACCGCCGCCGAAAGCGAAAGTACCAGACTTCGTGGCCATAGACCGTGCGCGCCTTGTGCTCATAGCGCGTTTCGGGCCAGCCCGAAGGGCGGTTCTCCCAGCTCGCGCGGCCTTCGACCTGCCACTCGAACTCGTCGGTGAAGCGACGCATCACCATCAGCGCGTGCCGCAGGTAGACCGGATGATCCGTGCCGAAGCGAAATTCGCCGCCCGGCTTCAGCTTGTCGGCGATCATCCGCACCGGCCCGTCGTTCATCATCCGCCGCTTGGCATGCTTGTTCTTGGGCCAGGGATCGGGATGGAGCAGGTAGAGCATGGTCAGCGCGCCATCGGGCACGCGGCGCAACACCTCGAGCGCATCGCCATGGTGGATGCGGACGTTGGCGAGCCTGCGGTCGCGGATATGGGTCAGCGCCTGCGCCACGCCGTTGACGAAGGGTTCGGCCCCGATGAATCCGTGATCGGGCAGCAGGTCGGCGCGTTCGGCCATGTGTTCGCCGCCGCCGAAGCCGATTTCGAAATGGAGCGGGCGGTCGAAGCCGAACAGTGCGTCGGACGTCACCGGACCGTTGGCGGGTACCGAAATCTGCGGCAACAGCTTGTCGACCAGCTCCTGCTGCGCGGCGCGGAGGGGCTTGCCCTGGCTGCGGCCGTAGAGCCGGTTGAGCGTGGTCGGATCGCCTTCCTTGAATGCTGACATGCGGCGCGCCGTAGCGCCATCATCCCCATGTCGTCCAGATGCCGTAGGCGCTGGTCATGCTGAGCGCGATGCCGACGAGGATCAGCATGAGCTTGGGACTGAAGTGCTTGGCCGCCATCGCGCCGAAGGGCGCCGCGACAATGCCGCCGAGGATCAGCCCCAGCGTCGCGCCGGCGATGTGCGAAATGCCGAGATGATAGACGAAGCTGGCCGAAATGCTCAGCGTGAGAAAGAATTCGACCGAATTGACCGTGCCCACCACCTTGCGCGGTTCGGCACCCTGGACGAGCAGGTTCGAGGTCACCACGGGGCCCCAGCCGCCGCCACCCGCGGCATCGAGGAAGCCGCCTGCGAGGCCGAGCGGTGCGACATGTTTCGCCTCGCGCAACTTGGGCGGGTAGAGCACGCCGCGCACCAGCAGCCACAGGCCGATCCCCGCCAGATAAAGCAGCACGAAGGGCTTGATCGTATCGCCATCGATAGAGGTCAGCAGATAGGTGCCGGCCAAGCCGCCGATCACACCGGGGATCAGCAGCCGCATGAAGAGTCGCTTGTCGATATTGCCATGCAGCAGGTGGCTGATGCCCGACGTCGCGGTGGTGAAACATTCCACCAGATGGACTCGCTGCGAGGCGAGTGCGGGCGGCACGCCGAGCAGGCCGACCATCAGCGTGTTGGTGATGACCCCGAAGGCCATGCCCAGCGCACCGTCGACCATCTGCGCGGCGAAACCGATGAGGATGAAGGGGAGAATGGGCCCCAGATCGAAACCGAGCACCTCCATTGCGGGGGCGGGCCTTTCGCTGTTGATACCCGCGGCCTCTACTGTGATTCGCGTGTCCCGGCGAGATAGAAAATCTGTGTAACTCGGGTGCTTGGCAGGATTCGCGCCGTTGCCCCATTGCAGTGAGCGCCGGACAAAGAAAAACGCCCGGCAGCCGAGGCTCCGGGCGTCTCTCGCTGTCCCGTCCGCGGGGAAACCACTGTCAGGCCGCCTCGGCCTCTTCGTTCGGGTCGCGCAGCACGTAGCCGCGGCCCCACACGGTCTCGATATAGTTCTCGCCGCCGCAGGCATGGCTCAGCTTCTTGCGCAGCTTGCAGATGAAGACGTCGATGATCTTGAGCTCGGGTTCGTCCATGCCGCCGTAAAGGTGGTTGAGGAACATTTCCTTGGTCAGCGTGGTGCCCTTGCGCAAGCTGAGCAGCTCGAGCATCGCATATTCCTTGCCGGTCAGGTGGACGCGGGCGCCATCGACCTCGACCGTCTTGGCGTCGAGGTTGACCGCCAGCTTGCCGGTACGGATGACCGACTGGCTGTGGCCCTTCGAGCGGCGGACGACGGCATGGATGCGGGCGACCAGTTCCTCGCGATGGAAGGGCTTGGTGACGTAATCGTCGGCGCCGAAGCCGAAACTGCGGATCTTGCTGTCCATTTCGGCGATGCCCGAAAGGATCAGCACCGGGGTCTGGACCTTGGCCACGCGCAGCTTCTTGAGCACGTCGTAGCCATGCATGTCGGGCAGGTTCAAATCGAGCAGGATGATGTCGTAGTCATAGAGCTTGCCGAGATCCAGGCCTTCCTCGCCGAGGTCGGTCGAGTAGACGTTGAAGCCCTCGGTCGTGAGCATGAGCTCGATGGCCTTGGCGGTAGTCGGCTCGTCTTCGATCAGCAGTACGCGCATCGTAAGTCCCCTGTATGGCCGCTGGTCTCTAGCGGTAACCCCGGAAAAGGGATGTGGTCCTCTATTAACCACACAACATCTGAACGGGAAAGGTTAACGCGGCGTAAATGGCGTTAACTTTTTTCACGTGGTCCAGGCGAGCTACAGCGATGCGAGCTTCTTCTGGCGACGGCGCTGGGCGCTCGATCCGATTCCGATAGCCTCGCGATACTTGGCCACCGTGCGCCGTGCGAGATCGAACCCTTCGGCATTGAGCAGATCGGCCAGCTTCTGGTCGGAAAGGACCTTTTTCGGGTCTTCGCCCTCGCACAGCGCCTTGATGCGTGCCTTGATCGCCTCCGAGGAGGCGCCTTCGCCATCGGCCGCGGCAACCCCGCTGGAGAAGAAGTATTTGAGCTCGAACGTGCCACGCGGGCACGACAGATATTTGTTGCTGGTGACGCGGCTGACGGTGCTCTCGTGCATCTCGATCTGCTCTGCAACCTCGCGCAACGTCAGCGGGCGCATCGCGGTAACCCCTTGGCGGAAGAAGCCCTCCTGCCTCTTAACGATTTCGGCTGCGGTCTTGAGGATCGTCTTCTGCCGCTGGTCGAGCGCACGGATCAGCCAGTCGGCCTCGCCCAGCTGCTCGTTCAGCCAGCTTTGCGACGCCTTGTCGCGCGCGCCCGATTTCAGTTCGAGATAGTATTCGCGATTGACCACGAGGCGCGGCAGGCTCGCCTCGTTGAGGCGGATGTCCCATCCCTCCTTGCTCGGGGTGATGAGCACGTCGGGCACGATCGCCGATTGCGCCCCTCCGCCGAACGCGAGCCCCGGCTTGGGGTCGTAGCCGCGCAATTCGGCGAGCATGTCGGCAAAATCCTCGTCATCGACTTCGCACATGCGTTTGAGGCGGGCAACGTCGCCTGTCGCTACGAGATCAAGATTGTCGATCAGCCGCGCCATGCAGGGATCGTAGCGGTCGGCTTCGCGTGCCTGCAATGCAAGGCATTCGGCCAGCGTGCGTGCACCGACACCGGTCGGCTCGAGCGACTGGATCGTTTCCAGCGCGCGTTCGGCCTCGGCCAGCGGGACACCCAGCTCGTCCGCGATCACCCGCAAATCGGTAGGCAGGTAGCCGGCTTCGTCGAGCTCGCCGATGATCCTGAGCGCGACGAGCGCCTCGCGTGCGTCATGCGCTACCGCGCCGATCTGCTCGGAAAGATGTTCGGCGAGGGTCGGGCCTTCCGCGGAGCGATTTTCGAGGTCGGGCAGTTCACCCGATCCGAGGCCCCCGTCGCCGCGGCTCCAGTCGCCGTCTTCGCTGCGTGTCCGGTCCCCCGGAGCGGACTCGGGGTCGAGTGCATGATCGGCGATGTCGAGCGCGTTGTCGCCGTCGAAATCTGGGGCGCTGTCGTGTTCCGCCGGTTCGGGAGAACTCTCGTCGCCGGCTTCGTGGCGGATCTCGCCCATTTCGAGCAGCGGGTTCGATTCGAGCGTTTCGGCGACGAAGGTTTCGATCTCGAGATTTGACAGAGCCAGCAGCTTGATCGCCTGCTGCAGCTGCGGCGTCATCACCAGCGACTGGGTTTGCCGGATGTCTAGGCGCGGACCCAGCGCCATGGTTCAACTCCTGCCGGCTTGGCGCGTCACAGCGTGAAACTCTCGCCGAGATAGAGCCGGCGGACGTTCTCGTCGGCCACCAGCGCCTCGGGCGTTCCCGCAAACAGCACCTGGCCGCCGTAGATGATACACGCGCGATCGACGATTTCGAGCGTTTCCCGGACGTTGTGGTCGGTGATGAGCACGCCGATGCCGCGCGTCTTGAGGTCTTTCACCAGGTCGCGGATGTCGCTGATCGATAGCGGGTCGATCCCGGCAAAGGGCTCATCGAGCAGCATGATCGACGGCTTGGCGGCGAGCGCGCGGGCGATCTCGCAACGACGCCGTTCGCCGCCGGACAGCGCCATGGCAGGGCTGGCGCGGAGCCGGGTCAGGCCAAATTCCTCGAGCAGCCGTTCGAGTTCGGCGGCGCGCGTTTCGGCCTCGGGCTCGACCATCTCGAGCACACAGTTGATGTTCTGCTCGACCGTCATGCCGCGGAAGATGCTGGTTTCCTGCGGAAGGTAGCCGAGGCCAAGGATCGCCCGGCGGTACATCGGCAGGTTGGTCACATCCTCGCCGTCCATCAGGATGCGACCGGCATCGGGCCTGACGAGGCCCATGATCGAATAGAAGCAGGTCGTCTTGCCCGCGCCGTTAGGACCCAGCAGGCCGAGCACCTCGCCCTTGCCGACCGACAGCGAAATGTCGGTGAGGACCGCGCGCTTGTCGTAGCTCTTGGCGATCGAAACGACTTCGAGTCCACCCTGCGGGATCGGCGGGGCGGCGTCGTGTACCGCATCGTAATCAGGGCTCGTCTGGATATCGGCCATGGGCCGCGACATAGCACGCGAGTCGGCCTTGAAAAGCCATGCAGGGGCCTTTTTCGACGAATTGGCAGGATTCGTGCATGATCCGTTTCCCGCAATCGCCACAGTGTCGGCGGGGGCCTCGCGCAGGATTGCTTGCCAGTCGGGCGCAATTTTGAAACAATGCTCCGCGGGAAGAGAATACAGGGGAGAGACGCCTTGAACGACGCGCTTCATGACGATCACATCGCCACCGGGCACACAGCACGCCGCGCGCGTGACTGGCGGCGCGCGATGAGCGACAATGTGGCGCTGGCGCTACTGGTCTATACCGGCCTCCAGATATTCATGACGGTGGGCGCGATGAAACAGGGCGTATCGTCGATCGTCCCATATCTCGCGCTGGTCATACTCGTCGGCGGCATCATCCCCGCCTGTCGCTGGTTCGAGCGACGCTGGGCCGGGCTGAGCGACGAGGAAGCTGCCGATATCGACCGCAAGCCTGCCTTCCGACGCGACCAGATCATGTTGTGGGGGCTCGCCATCGGCCTGCCGGTCGCCCTGACTGCTTTCTTCAAGCTGGCTTTTTCCTGACCGGACCGGCGGTTGCCAGCACGCGATGCGCGGCCTACGTCGCGCGGATGATTTCCGAACCTCGGCCTCTGTCATGATGGGCGTCGATGCGGCGCTAGCCCGCTGCCACGAGTTGGTCGACCTCGCGCGTCGCATGGGGGCCGACGCCGCAGATGCCGTCGCGCGCGCCTCCTCTTCCGAAAGGGTCGGTGTGCGGCTCGGCGCGCTCGAGGAGGTCGAGCGGTCGGAAAGCGAGGAAATCGGCCTCAGGGTCTTCGTCGGACGCCGCTCTGCATCGATCAACACCAGCGATTTCGCACCCGAAGGGCTTGGCGTGTTGGCGCAACGCGCAGTCGAAATGGCGCGGTTGGCACCCGAAGATCCCTATGGCGGACTGGCTCCATCCGGGGCGCTGTTCGCGGGCGAGCCGCTCGATCTCGATCTGACCGACGCGGGCGCGCCTTCGCCCGAGGAGTTGCGCTTGGCGGCTCTGGCCACCGAAGATGCGGCGCGCGCGGTGACGGGTGTGACCAATTCCAACGGCGGCAGTGCGTCATACGCGCGCTCGGTCTTCGCGCTGGTGACCAGCAACGGCTTTGCACGCGGCCACTCGGGTGGGTCGCATTCGCTCTCGGCCAGCGTGGTCGCGGGCGAGGGCGGCGGCAAGCAGACCGACTATGCCTATCGCACGCAGCGTCATCGCGCTGACCTGCCCGACCCGGACGAAATCGGCCGCGAGGCAGGCATGCGCGCGGTGCGCAAGGTTTCGGCTGGATCGATTTCCTCGGGCCGCATGCCGGTGGTGTTCGACCCGCGCGTCGGCAATGGCGTGCTCGGCCACCTGCTCGGCGCGATGGGCGCGCCATCGATCGCACGCAAGGCGAGCTTCCTGATCGGTCGGGAGCAAGAACAGCTGTTCGACAGTGCGATCAAGGTGTTCGAGGATCCGCATCGCCTGCGCGGCCTGCGCTCGCGGAATTACGATGGCGAAGGCGTGGCAAGCGTTCCCCGCACGCTGGTCGAAGGAGGCAAGGTGACCGGTTGGCTGACCAATGTCGCCAGCGCCGCACAGCTCGGCCTGGAACTGACCGGCCACGCCAGCCGGGGCAGTGGCGGCGCGCCGGGTATTTCCGTCGGCAATGTCTATCTGGCGGCGGGCGAACCGAGCGTCGCCGAACTCATTGCCGATATCGAGGATGGGCTCTACGTCACCGACCTGTTCGGCCAGGGGGTAAACCTCGTCACCGGCGACTACAGCCGCGGAGCGAGCGGGTTGCGCATCCGTAATGGAGAGATCGCCGAACCGGTAGCCGAGATCACCATCGCCGCGAACCTGCCCGAAATGTTTCGTGGGCTCGTGCCGGCGAACGATCTCGATTTCCAGCGCGGCATCGATGTGCCGACCTTCCGCATCGATGGCATGTCGGTGGCGGGCACGTGATCGCACGGCTGCTCCTGCTGCTCGCATGGGGGCTGGCCATATCCGCGCCCGCCCATGCGCAGCTGCCGGAGCTCGACCAGCCGACCGAAGAGGCGAGTCCCGAAACCCCTACTCCTGCGCAGACCATCGCCACTACCCAGGACAGTGGTGCCGACGCCAAGATCGCCGAGCGCATTGCCGGAATCTTTGCTGAACTGCCTGCCTTCTCGTCGGTCTCGGTGGCTGCCGCGCAGGGAGTTGTGACGCTATCGGGGAAGGTTCCGCAGCAGGCCGATATCGCCCGGGCCGAGGCCATCGCCAGCCGGGTATCGGGGGTGGTGACAGTCGAAAACCGGCTCGAGCGCGATCTCTCGATTTCCTCGGAAAGCGGCGGCATCGCCACCCTGGCCGATCGCTGGGACGGGCTGGTGAAGCTGCTCCCGCTGGTCGCGCTGGCGCTTGCGGTCTGGGCCGGGATCACGGTGATCGGCTATCTCATCGCCGGGCGGGAGCGCTTGTGGCACCGCCTCGCGCCCAACTCCTTCCTCGCCGAACTGATCGCCAGCGCGATCCGCTTCATTTTCGCGATCGTCGGCCTCGTGGTTGCGCTCGACATGATCGGGGCGAGCGCGCTGCTCGGCGCGGTGCTTGGCGGGGCGGGGGTGGTCGGCATCGCGCTCGGCTTCGCGATGCGCGATACGATCGAGAACTATGTCGCCTCGCTGATGCTCAGCCTGCGCCAGCCCTTCCGCGCCAACGACTGGGTGGTGATCGACGAGAAGGAAGGGCGCGTCATCCGCCTGACCAGCCGCGCGACCATCCTGATGACGCTCGAGGGCAATCACCTGCGCATTCCCAACGGGCAGGTGTTCCGCGCAGTGATCCTCAACTACACGCGCAATCCGCAGCGCCGGTTCGATTTCGATCTCGGCGTCGATGCCGACGACGATGCCGATTCGGCCCGGCGACTGGGCCGCGAGACACTGGCCGGGCTGACCTTCGTGCTGGACGATCCCGCACCCGAGGCGCGGGTGATCGAGGTCGGCGAGAGCAATGTCGTGCTCCGCTTCCTCGGCTGGATCGACCAGCGCGAGGCCGATTGGTATAAGGCGCGCAGCAGCGCGATCCTGGCGGTCAAGGCGGCGCTCGAGGACGGCGGCTTCGCACTGCCCGAGCCGATCTATCGCCTGCGCTTCGATGCGCGCACGCAGCCGCTGCCACTGGCGACCACCCGCGAGCCTGCGGCCTCGCCTGCCGAGGCTACCCCGCCGAAGAAGGCCGCGTCGAACAACGCGCCGGCGGATGTCTCCCCGCAGGAGGAAATTACCGAAATGGTAGAGGCCGAGCGACGCCAGGCCAAGGGCGCGAGCGAGAAGGATTTGCTCGATACCTCGCGCCCGGTCGAATGATCCGGGGCGAATGAAAATAGGGGCGCCTCGCGGCGCCCCTGTCGGATTACTTGGCCTTGTCGGCTTCGTAGCGTTCGATTGCTTCGACCACGATCCGACGGGCCTCGGCGGCATCGCCCCAATTGCCGATCCGCACCCACTTCTCGCTTTCGAGATCCTTGTAGTGGGTGAAGAAGTGCTCGATCTGCTGGAAGATGATCGAAGGCAGGTCCTTGGTCTCGCCGACGTCCGAATAATAAGGGAAGGTCGTGTCGACGGGCACGCAGATCAGCTTCTCGTCGCCGCCATGCTCGTCTTCGAGGTTGAGCACGCCGATCGGGCGCGCGCGCACGACGCAGCCCGCGATGAAGGGCGAACGCGCGATGACCAGCGCGTCGAGCGGGTCGCCGTCGGGGCTCAGCGTGTGCGGCACGAAGCCGTAATTCGCCGGATAGCGCATCGGCGTGTGCAGGATGCGGTCGACGAACAGCGCGCCGCTGGCCTTGTCGAACTCGTACTTGACCGGCTCGCCGCCGGTCGGAACCTCGATGATGACGTTGAGGCTTTCGGGCGGGTTGTCGCCCACAGGGATCATGTCGATGCGCATCTATACTCTCACGTTGCGTGCGGCCCCTCTCCCCAGAAAGACTGAGCGCCCTTAGAGCGAGCGGGGCCGGGCCGCAACCGGCCAAAAGCCTAGCGCGTGCGTGGCGCCAGCAGGAGGTCGAGCCCCTGCCTCCCTTTGCCGACCGGTTCGATCCACGGGTAGCGCAGGCCGCCGTGGAAATCGATCGCTACCGTGTCGTAGCGGTCGCCGCGCTTGACCAGCAAGTTGATCGGCTCGCTGTCCGTTTTGGCGGTGGTGATCGCATCCTTGATCGTATCGGAGGAATAGGCGGTGCCGTTGACGGCGACCACTTGCGCGCCGTTTACGATGCCCGCGTTGAAGGCCGGCCCGTCCCACAGCGTCGAGGTCACCTTGCCCTCGCTGTCGAGATTGACCCCGAGCGAATAATAGAAGTCGGCATATTTGCCGTTCTTGATCCGCCCGGCGGCATAGGGATTGGGCGTGTCCTTCCACACGAGCCGATAGCCGGCCATCTCCAGCCCCTTTACGGGGGCCGGCTGGTTCGGCTGGCGCAGGCGGGTGTCGAGGAATGTAGCCCAGTCGTAGGCGTAAACTCCGTTGAGCGTTTCCACGACCTCGTCGAAATCATAGGTCAGCACGCCCCAGTCGCCATCGGTCTTGCCGAAGAAGGCGCGGGCAAAATCGTCGAGGCCCTTCTTCCCGCCGGTGCCGTCACGGATGATCTGGTCGGCCTCGAGCCAGGTCAGTGCACCCTCGACGTAATAATCCTCGCTGCGCTGGAGCGAGGAATAGGGCAGCGGCCGGCGCGAATTGACGATCGGGTCGTAGGTCGTGTCTTGGACCGCGCGCCAAGCGCGGCCGGGCTGTCCCTCGGCATAATAGGCGACTGCATTGGCGATCGTGCCGAGGATCGTGTCTTTTTGCTGCAGCCCCGAACGCGCGGCGAGGATCCAGCCCCAGAACTGGGTCTGGCCTTCATAGACCCACAGCAGATCATCCTGCATCGGCGTGCGATAATCGGGAGTCCACAGCCCTTCGGGGCGGCGGAACTTGCCGTTCCAGCTGTGCACCAGTTCGTGGCTGACGACATTGTGGTCCCAGTCCATCTCGTCCCATTTGACAAGCGCGTCGGGCTCGTACTGGTTCTCGGCCGAACGGTGGTGCTCGAGGCCGATCCCGCCCATCCGGTCGGTCAAGGCGAGCAGGATGTCGTAATGGTCGAAATGCCGCGCGCCGAACAGCGCATCGGCCTCGTCCACCAGCCGGTCGAAGCGCGCGAGGTTCTCGGGCGCCAGCTCGAGATATTTGGGCGCATCGGCGACCGCATCGAGCTTCACCCCCTCGCCGAGCGACCATTGCCGGGCATATTTGCCCGCGAAGATCGGCGAATCGACGAGCGTTTCATAATCGATCGTTTGCCAGGTGACGGTATCGCCCTCGCGCGCCTGCCCGTCGAGCGCGGTGAACACCTGCCAGCCTTCGGGAACCTTGACCGTGGGCTTCACCGCGATGCGGCGGGTGTAGTGACCCTCGGGATAGAGGCTCATCTTCTCCCACTGCAGGTTGAGCATTTCCTGCGTCATGGTGATCCGCCCCTCGCGTCCGGTGACGGGCGAGGTGTGGAGGAAGCTGGCGGTGACCTCGCGGACGCCTTCGGGCAGTTCGACCACGAAGCGATAGACGTCGAGCGCGTCGCGCTTCCATACGAGCGGCTGGCCATTGGCGGTGAAGCGGATGTTCGAGAGCAGATTTATCGGCCCGCGCGGCGCATGATTGCCCGGCAGCCATTCGGGGAACAGCAGCACCAGCTCGCGCGTGCCCGCCACCACGGGAATCGTCTCGGTCACGGCATATACACCGCGGCGCGTGTCGGTCGCATCGATGTCGAGAGCGATCGTCCCGCCGGGCCAGGCGGTATCCTGCGGCAGCGGCGTCCCGTCCTCAAGCTGCGGCGCGATCGGGGCCGAATTCGTATCGGGCCGGGCGGCGAGGGGGGAGGAGATGGCGAGGGCGGTGGCCAGGGCGAGCGACGCGGTCATTTTGTTCATGGGCGCCAGTCATGCGGATCGGGTGCGGTCAAGGCAAGCGCAAGTTCGACGAGCGGCTTCCCCCCCTCCGTCGAACGCGCTAGACGCGCGTCCGACATGAGCAAGACCCCACAAGCCATTCGCGGAACGCAGGACATTTTCGGTGCCGATGCCGAGGCCTTCGCCTTCGTCGTCGAAACCTTCGAGCGCGTGCGCAAGCTCTATCGCTTCCGCCGCGTCGAGATGCCCGTATTCGAACGTACCGAGGTGTTCAGCCGCGCGATCGGAGAGACCACCGACGTGGTCAGCAAGGAAATGTATTCGTTCGAGGACCGCGGCGGCGAGAGCCTGACGTTGCGCCCCGAATTCACCGCCGGGATCGCGCGCGCTTTCCTCACCAATGGCTGGCAGCAGCATGCACCGCTCAAGCTGGCGACGCATGGACCGCTGTTCCGCTACGAGCGCCCACAGAAGGGCCGCTATCGCCAGTTCCACCAGATCGACGCCGAAATCATCGGCGCCGCCGAACCGCAAGCTGACGTCGAGCTGCTCGCGATGGCCGACCAGGTCATCCGCGAACTGGGTATCGAGGGCGTCACGCTGCACCTCAACACGCTGGGCGACGGCGACAGCCGCGAAGCCTGGCGCACCGCGCTGGTCGAACATTTCCGCGCGGTGAAGGGCGAGCTGTCCGAGGATTCGCAGGAGCGGCTCGAGAAGAACCCGCTGCGCATCCTCGACAGCAAGGACCCGCGCGATCGTGCCTTCGTCGCCGATGCGCCCAAGATCGACGCCTATCTCTCGGACGATGCGCGCGCCTTCTTCGATGCAGTCACGAGCGGTCTCGATGCGGCGGGTGTCACATGGACGCGTGCCGAAAGCCTCGTGCGCGGCCTCGACTACTACCGCCACACCGCCTTCGAATTCATCCCCGAAGCTGGCAGCGAGGCAGCGGGCAAGCTCGGCAGCCAGAGCACCATCCTCGGCGGCGGCCGCTACGACGGCCTGATGGAAAGCCTCGGCGGCGCGCCCACGCCAGCGGTCGGCTGGGCCGCGGGGATCGAGCGGCTGGCGATGCTGGTGGGGGAGAAGGGCGAAGGCAACGCCGATGTCATCGTCGTCGTCGAGGATGATACGCTGGTTACGGAGGCCATTGCTGCGATCGGGCGCCTGCGCGCAGCGGGCCATTCTGCCGAGCTCATTGCCACGGGCAGTCCGCGCAAGCGCTTCGACAAGGCGGTGAAGGCCGGGGCGGACAAGATCGTCGCCTTCAGCATGCGCGACGGGCACCAGCATGTGCGCATCAAGGCGGATGATGGCGCCCGCGACCATATCGAAGGCCTGCTTGGTTGACATGACCATCCCAGCCGAACGTCTCGACCAGATCGCCCATCGCTTCGCCGAGCTCGAGGCGCGCATGGCCTCGGGTACGCTCGAAGGCGAGGCTTTCGTTCAGGCCAGCCGCGATTATGCCGAGCTCGAGCCGGTGGCGAAGATCGCCGCCGAGGTGAAATCGGCGCGCGAGGAGATCGCCAGTCTGGAGGAGATGCTCGGCGATCCAGAAATGAAGGCGATGGCCGAAGAGGAACTGGCCGAATTGCGCCAGCGCCTGCCCGAGGCCGAGCGTGCGCTCGCCATCGCCATGCTTCCGCGCGACAGCGCCGACAGCAAGCCCGCCATGCTCGAAATCCGCGCCGGGACGGGGGGCGATGAGGCGGCGCTGTTCGCGGGCGATCTCTACCGCATGTACGAGCGCTTCGCCGCCGAACAGGGCTGGACAGTCGAGCCGGTCAGCATGAGCGCCAGCGAGGTCGGCGGGTTCAAGGAAGTGGTCGCCAATGTCACCGGCACCGGGGTCTTCGCCAAGCTGAAGTTCGAAAGCGGGGTCCACCGGGTCCAGCGCGTGCCCGAGACCGAGAGCGGCGGGCGTATTCACACCAGCGCGGCGACCGTGGCGGTGCTGCCCGAACCCGGCGAGGTCGACGTCCAGATCGATCCGGGCGATCTCAAGATCGACGTCTATCGCGCCAGCGGGGCGGGCGGCCAGCACGTCAACACCACCGATTCCGCAGTGCGCATCACCCACCTGCCGACCAATACCGTGGTCACCTGCCAGGACGGGCGCAGCCAGCACAAGAACCGCGAAAAGGCGATGCAGGTGCTGCGCACGCGGCTCTACGATGCCCAGCGCGAGGCGACGCAGGGCGCCGAGGCCGAGGCGCGCAAGGCAATGGTCGGTTCGGGCGATCGCTCCGAGCGCATTCGCACCTATAATTTCCCGCAAGGGCGAGTGACCGATCACCGCATCGGGCTGACGCTGCAGAAACTGCCGCAGATCATCGCCGGACCTGGGCTGGGCGAGCTGATCGACGCGCTGATCGCCGAGGACGAAGCCAAGCGGCTCGCGGCGATGGCGGAGTGAAGTTCCAATGGTGACCACCCATCGACAGGCTCAGGGTGAGCGGGGTCGGGTCGGGGCAGTGGCAAAACCCGCTCGTCCCGAGCCTGTCGAAGGACAGTCGCCCGGCGCGCGACCATGACTGTCGGTGACGCAATCCGCGAGGCGGCAGGACGACTGTCTTCCACCAGCGACACCGCGCGGCTCGATGCCGAATTGCTGATGGCGCATGCGATGGGTGTTTCGCGCTCGGACTTGCTGTTGCGGCATATGCGCGATCGGGTCCCGGCGGGATTTGTCGGGCTCGTGGATCGCCGGGCCGCGCGCGAGCCGGTCGCCCATTTGCTCGGCACCCAGGAATTCTTCGGGCTCGACTTG
>Ga0066644_10001176_pt1 | contig 15071 bp, 17 predicted proteins | sample CryGeyCG2114_020_FD_62735 | JGI IMG/M metagenome (GOLD analysis project Ga0066644, IMG submission 62735) | Groundwater microbial communities from aquifer - Crystal Geyser CG15_big_fil_post_rev_8/21/14_0.20 | ecosystem: Environmental > Aquatic > Deep subsurface > Groundwater | place: USA: Utah...
CTTCCCGACGGTGGCTTCAGATGGCTGCAGGAGTTCGCATCTCCCCGGATCGGAGACGGTTCCGAGACCGTGATTTATGGCATACTTACTGATGTGACCGAGAGGCGGGAGGCTGAGATCATGATGCAGGAGGCCCGCCGCGAAGCCGAGGAGGTGGCCAGTGGCCGCACATCGTTCGTGGCCCGGATGAGCCACGAAATCCGGACACCGCTCGGTGCGCTGAACGGATATGCTCAGCTTCTGGCGCGGGAATGTGAGGAATTCGAGGCGCAGCGTGGGGAGCGGCTTCCGGAACAGGTGCACGAGTTCATTGAAAGTATTGCCGAGCGATCACAGAAGGTGCTCGTCCTGGTCCAGGATCTGTTCGACCTGTCGCAGCTCGAGATGGGGCAGGTGCGTGTGCAGCAGAATCGCGTCAATGTGGCACCCATTCTGCAGCGGGTCGCCGATCGGCTTGAGCCGCAGCTTGAGGGGCGGGATATCCATCTTGTCCTGCAGTTGGATACATCCCGATGCGACGTGGTTGGCGATGCCCGCAGGATTGAGCAGGTCCTGGAGAATATGGCATCGAACGCGTCGAAGTTTACGGAGTCGGGGCGGATTGAAATAGGTGCGGACGTACGCGACGCGTGGGTAGCCATCAGCGTCCGGGATACCGGAATTGGCATTTCGCCCACGTATGTGGATCAGGTGTTTGAGGCATACACCCAGGAAGATGCCTACCTGAATCGTCGTTTCGAGGGGACGGGTCTGGGTCTTGCGCTTTCCAGGCGGCTCATCGAGCTGATGGGTGGCCGCATTGAGGTGGACAGCCGGCAGGGCGAAGGGTCCTGTTTCACGGTGTTTCTTCCCCGCCCTGATGAAGCAGATTCTCCAGCGCGTATCGCACGTTCCGCTTGAATCCTTCGAACTTGGTTCGTTTGACCGGGTTTTTTCGAAACCGACGTCGGAATTCCTCCAGGTCCAACTCACTCCATTCTTCCAGCGAGGTCGAGTACATGCCAGGCCGGGGCGCATAACGTGCTTCGCGGGTTTTCCTGCTGAACTTGTTCCAGGGGCAGACCTCTTGGCAGATGTCGCAGCCGAAAATCCAGTTACCGTGACCGCGGCGAACGTCTTCCGGGATGTCGTCCCCGCGATGCTCAATGGTGGTATAGGATATGCACTTCGATGCATCGACAGAGTAGGGACGGAAAATGGCATCGGTCGGGCAGGCATCCAGGCAGCGGGTGCAGGATCCGCAATAATCCGTTGCCGGATCGTCCGGGGGCAGCTCGAGATCCACGATCAGCTCACCGATGAAAAACCAGGACCCGGCATCGCGGCTTATCAGGTTGGTATGCTTGCCTATCCACCCGAGTCCAGAGCGTTGTGCCCATACTTTGTCCATGACCGGTGCCGAATCGACAAAAGCCCGGCCTTCCACGGCACCCGCATCCTGGCGCAGGCATTCAAAGAGTGCAAAAAGCCGCTCTTTCATCACGAAGTGGTAATCGTCGCCGGAGGCATAGCGGCTTATCCGGCCCATGGATGGATCGGTGGGTGGAACGGCATCGTCGTGCTGATACGTGTGCAGTACGGAGATGACCGTCCGGGCACCCGGAACCAGACGTCGCGGGTCGATCCGCTTCTCGAAGTGTCCTGTCATCCAGTTCATGCTGGCGTGCCGTTCACTTGTGAGCCACTCGTCAAGACGCTGGGCTTCCCTGTCGAGTTTTACGGCGCGGGCGACCCCGCAGGCCTCGAATCCGAGGCGTTCGGCATGCTTTTTCAGCTCATTCCGGATGTGGTACGGGTGCTCTCGCGAAGCGTCAGGCATTACCTGTTGGGAAACAGTAACCGCGAGCAGTCAAACGGGGCACTTTCAACGCGGTGGACTTCCTTGCATTCTTCCCCCTTGCCCTTGGGGCAGGGTGTGGTAATAGCCTCGGCATCGACTTTGAACAGCTCGGGGCTGAGGCCAGCGGCAAGGTAGTATGCGTACACGACTTCAGCACGCTGTCTTGCTATGCGGATGGCATACACGTTGGCGGCTGCGGAATCCGTGTGTCCCGTTATGGTCACGCAGCAGGTCGGGTTGAGCCGGAGCGCCTCTATGTTTTCATCGAGCAGGCGGCGTGCTTCGCTATCCAGTTCTGCCGAGCCGGTGGCGAAATAAATGCTGTTCAGGTCGACAAGTGTACAGACCTTGACCGAACGGGGTAGCGGAGGCGTGTAGGCAGGCACGTCGAGCGGTGGGGGCACGGCCGGAGGGGGAGGAGCAGCCTTCTTGAAAGGGTTTTTGACGCAGAACCGCATGCCGCCCAGGACGAGCGATGTGTTGTGCGGATCGTAATCGCGCTCGTTGCGGAACACGTAGTTCAGGTCGAACCGGTAGCTGCCTTCGGCAAAGGCTGAAATGCAGCCGTCGAACGCGTAGTCAAACCCGATGCCGACCGGCATCTGGTAGACACTTCTCTCGGGTCCCGGGACACCGATGCCCGGCAGGTCAACCGTGTTTTTGGTCGATCCGAACGTGTCGGCCAGCATGCCGCCGAATCCGGTAAAGATGTAGGGGAGGAACCGGCTCCGCGATCCGGCGCGGAGCGTCATGACGACTTCAGACTCGAATATCATGATGTCTTCGGTCAGGAATTCATTTCTTCCGTCTCCGACGAGGCGGCGCCCGTCTTTCGTGCTGAAATTGGTGAAAAGCACCATGCCCCGGAAGAAAAACCGATCCGTGGAAATGGGAAAGGATCCAAGAATGGCAATGGCCGGATCGTGTTCGCGGACGAAATTCGTTCGGCTGCGGGGCTGGAGCAGATCAATGGGGCCGTGGTACGTGAACAGGCCACCAGCAATGCCGACGTGGGCACGGGAATCGCGGAACTGGTTGCTCTGTGCGTGGGCGTCGAACGGCCCCATGAGCGCGGCCACAGCAAGAAATGCCGCCACCAGAATGATATGCTTGGAGATGTTCATACGCGTGTTATCGACCAGACACGCACCTTCTAAACCATTTTGTGACGGGCCAAAAACAAAGTGGGGCGGCTGGCACACGTGCCAGCCGCCCCACTTGAAGCTTCGTGAAGACGCTACCGTCTTCTGGAAGTTGTGCTGTCGTTACCGGACGATGATGGTGTCAACGCGGCGGTACTGCGCCAGGCCTTCCTTCTTGCTCGTCACACCTTCGGCGCGGCCTTTGCCGAGCGTCACAATGCGGGTCGAGGAAACACCGTTGTCCGTGTAGAACGTCTCAACGGCGCGGGCGCGGTCCTCGGAGAGTTCCTGCGCACGGCGTTCGCCGGGAGCAGCTACTCCCTCCAGGCGGACGTTCATGTTCGGGCACTCGTTCAGGATTTCGACATTGTCAGCCAGCACGCCACGGGCCATCCCGTTAAGATCGCTCGAGTTGCGCTCGAACATGGCCGATGCCAGCTCGGTTGTTTCCCGGCAAATGGCGGCTTCAAACATGTCAACCGTGAGCGTCATGGTACGGGAGTCCGAACCGAACTCATTGGAGACCTCCAGGGCCACCGTGTACGTACCCGGGCGGGAGAACGTGTGGCTGGGGGAGGACGCCGAGCTTGTCGTGCCATCGCCCATGGACCAGCTGTAGGAAACAGGATCGTCCCCCGTCGCGGTGGCAGAGAACGTGACACGTGTCTGCGTGTCCGGATTCATGTCGCTGGCGCGCATTCCGGTAATGGCGGCCGGCTCCATGTTGGCAACAGCAACACGCGTTGTAGCCACGTCAGACGACTTGCCCTTGCGGTTGGTCGCTGTCGCGGTCACCGTGTAGGTACCCGGGCTGTTGAAGGCGTGCTGTGTGGACGCACCGGAACCCGTGGCATTGTCGCCGAAGGCCCAGCTGACCGTGACCGGTTGCTTGGCATCTTCATTCGTTCTGACAGCGAACGTACCGGCTGTTCCTGTTTTCAGTGTTTCGGGTGCTTCAAGCGCCGTGATTTCAACGGGCACGCTTTTGCAACCGGTCATGAGTGCGCCTGCAAGCAGGGCGACCATGATGAATGTGGAGCGTAGTGAAGTTGTGGCCATGACAGATACTCTGATGTGGTATGAAAGTGGTGGAGATGGTCGAATCAGACGACCATAATGTACGGAAAAAGACCTGCTACGCGAGGTTTTTGACGAACTTTTCCAACTGGCTTTTTTTGTTGGCGGCTGCATTCCGGTGAATGATACCTTTGTGGGCCAGCCGGTCCAGGTATGCTTTGATGTCATTCAACAGGGGAGTCGCAGTGTCGACAGACTCGGTCGAGCGGAGTTTTTTTACCATGGAGCGCATGCGGCTGCGGTGCACACGGTTGCGTTCGCGGCGTACGGCACCCTGGCGTACCCTCTTCATGGCGGATTTGTGCTGTGGCATAAGTACTGTGTTCGGACGGGGCGGTCAGCCCGTTGGGTTTCTGATGGATTTCAGCCACCTAAAATACGTCATTGGCACGATATGACCAAATTAGCCGGGACTCGCGGAACTGCCTCGATGAGGGTTTCGTTGTCCGCCAAACCCCGTTTGGTGCGTCATGATCTCCCTTCTACGCGAATTCACACGTCGATTCGATCGTTCCGTGACGATTCTCGTCGTGGATGATACCGATGTGCATCCTCCCACACCCCACCGTGTGCGCCCGCGGGCCATGGCCATGGCGCTGGGGCTGTCGATGTTCGCTGCATCCATCGTAATCAGTCTGGTGCTCGTCCTTTCCCCCCTGCGTACATTTCTGCCGGGATATGCGGGTGAGGAGGTGTTCCGGATGGCCCGACAGAATGACCTGCGCATGCAGGCGCTGGCCGATTCGCTGGAGCGTCAACAGGAATACGTTTCCCGCATCAGGAATATGATTCTGGGCAAGGTCGATTCCAGCGCGTGGACAGCCGCTTCCCCATCCTTGGACGCCGTCGTGGAATCGGGTGAGGCGATATCGCAGCCCCTGCAGAGTGAAGATTGGCAGATGCACAAGCAACCCGCTGTATCCATCGGGAGACTGGCATCGACCGGCGTGTTGTGGCCAGAAGGAGCTTCGCTCGCGATGGGGCGTGTTCTGGCCGGACCCGCTTTTCCTGCGCAACCTCCCGTGGATGGCTTCCCGACCCGTGGTTTCGATGCACGCACGGGACATTTCGCGCTCGATATCGCCGTGGAGGAGGGGACGCCCGTTCGTAGCGTGGGTAGTGGGTATGTGGTGCTGGTGGACTGGATGCACGATGGTGGGCAGGTGATTGCCGTGCAACATGCAGCAGGATTCCTGTCCGTCTACAAACACAACAGTGTGGCGCTCAAGCGTGCCGGCGACCGAGTTACAAGCGGCGAAACCATTGCCCGCAGTGGCAATTCAGGTGAGATCACTACCGGCCCGCACGTGCACTTTGAGCTGTGGCACAACGGGCTGGCGCAGGACCCCAAAGATTTTTTGACAGGATATTGAATTGAGAGGAAAACGAATGGCAAAACAGACATCAACCCCGGTGGCGCCCCATGCCAACATGGTCACGCCCGGATCGGAACTGGAGGGGACCTTGCGGACCGACGACAACATCCGCATTGGTGGCACCGTGACGGGATCGCTGCATGCGGGTGGAAAAGTTGTCGTGGCGCCGGAGGGACGCGTCGAGGGCGATTTGCACGCCGATGTGGCCGATATCGCCGGACATGTGAAAGGCGACCTGCACGTCACAACGCGCCTGCTCCTGACGTCGACCGCGCGCGTCGAGGGAACCATTACCACGGGCCGTCTGATCGTAGAAGAGGGTGCCGAATTCGATGGCGAGTGCACGATGGGGCGCATCAAGGCCAGTGGAGACAACGCGCTCAACCTGAAGACAGCACCGCCTGAACCGGTGCACAACTGATGGCCTCCTGGCAGACGGCCATGAAGGATGCGGGGCCGTACATGGGTCTCGGGATCCAATTGGCCGGCACCATGGCGTTCTATGTTGTAGGAGGTTGGTTGTTGGATCGCTGGCTGGACACAACCCCCTGGCTGACCGTCGTCGGCGGACTCCTGGGAATGGTGGCTTTTTTCGTGCAGCTGATGCGAATGACGCGCAAAATGAGTCAAAAAGACCAGGATCGGCGCAAACACGACGCCGGCGAGTAGGCTCACCAGGCCGTGTTCACGGTCTTTTACGGGTCCATTCACCGTCTTTTCACCCCTCGCATGCGACGCTGGGGGGCATTTGACCGTAGATTAGCCCGTCTGAACGATTACGCCCAAACCACCCACCGCCGGAAGACGGAATGCTGACGGGATTCTGGGGAAGCCTCTTGCTCGGCTCCATGATTGCAGTGCTCTACGCGGCAGGCAGCTATGCCACGCTTCGATATGCACTTTCCCGCCCGACACAGCAGTTTTTTGTGCTGGTGTTCGGTGGCATGACGGCGCGCCTGTTCATAACAGCTGCTGTAATGACACTTGTCCTCGTATTCGTGCCTGTAGTCAAGGTTGCGTTTCTGGGCAGCTTCAGTGTCGGATTCATTCTTGGTTTGACGGTGGAGGTCATCGCGCTCCACCATCGCCAAAAACAATCTGTCTGATGATCCGCAAGTCATTTTTTCTGCCTGCCTTCTGTCTGGTCCTGTTGACCATGACGGCTACGGTGTCCGCTCGTGCGGCGGCGTCAGGCGACGAGGAACTGGACCCCATCCACCACAGCGTGGACGGGAACTACATGGATTTCTCGCCCATCGGAAAACTTGAGCTGCCCCGGATTTTCGTCACATCTTCTGCCGATGAGGGTCTCGGCATTGACTTCTTCCTGACGTCCACGGCGGCCGTTGAACGTGGCGGTTACGCGGCTACGTGGGATACGGCGCAGGGCGAAGGCCGATACTACGAAGCCCATCTGACCCCTCCCGGAGGCGGCCACGTCCTGGTCGACATGTCGATTACACGGCATCTGGTCTTTGCCTGGATCGGGATGCTCATCGTGTGGCTGCTTTTTACCCACATAGCCAAGATGTACAAGGCGGGAATCGGGCGCGAGACGGCGCCAAGGGGGCTGCTCCAGAATATGCTGGAAACGCTTATCCTGGTCATCCGCGATGACATTGCGCGGCCCAGTATCGGGGCCAAGTCGGACAGGTACCTCCCGTACCTCTTGACGGCGTTTTTCTTCATCCTGACGTGCAACCTGCTCGGGCTGGTGCCATTCGGCGCGACAGCCACTTCCAACCTGATGGTGACGGCCGTTCTGGCTACGTTCACCTTTGTGCTCACGCAGGTCGGTGGGACGAAGGACTACTGGATGCATATCCTGTGGCCTCCCGGCGTACCCACGTTCGTCAAACCCATCCTGATTCCGGTGGAGATCCTGGGCATTTTCACGAAGCCTTTTGCGCTGGCCATCCGTCTTTTTGCCAACATGACGGCCGGTCACCTTGTGATTCTCAGTCTCATCGGACTCATTTTCTCTTTCGCCAACCTCTTTGGGGATGGAGCCGGATACGGCGTGGCACCTGTGAGCGTCGCGTTTTCGCTCTTCATCTACCTCCTCGAACTCCTGGTCTCTTTCATCCAGGCGTATGTATTCACGATGCTCTCCGCGCTCTTTATCGGCATGGCCGTCGAGGAGCACGACCATGGGCATCATGTTGAACTTTCTCCAACACACTAAACACGACAACAGGTAAATCAATGGAACCCACAGCTCTGGCATATCTTGGTGCAGGTCTCGGTACAGGTCTGGTTGCGCTCGGCGCAGGTCTCGGCATTGGCCGTCTTGCAGGCCCTGCCATGGAAGGATCGGCCCGTCAACCGGAGGCCGCCGGCGACATCCGGACATCGATGATTATTGCTGCTGCCCTTATTGAGGGTGTGGCACTTTTCGGTCTTGTGATCTGCATTATTCTGGCCACAAAGTAAGGAACCCACCATGGTCCTGGCAGCTGACCTCCTGTCCCCGAACGCAGGCCTGATCGTCTGGATCGGGATTACATTCGGTATTCTTCTGATCCTCCTGCGCAAATTTGCCTGGGGACCCATTACGAGTGCCCTTACGACCAGGGAGTCTACCATCCAGGACTCGCTGGACCAGGCCAAAAACGCGCTTGCCGAAGCGCGGGCCGTGCAGGCAGACAACACGCGTGCACGCCGTGAGGCCGAAGCCGATGCCCAGCGCATTATGCGTGAGGCGCGGGATGCAGCCGAAAAGTTGCGTTCCGAAGAGGTGGAAAAAACCCGTGCCCAGCTCCGGCAGATGCAGGAGCAGGCCGAGGCGGATATTGAGCGTGAGAAGCAGAATGCGCTCAATATGCTTCGAGAGGAAGTAGCCCATCTCGCGGTCGACGCAGCGGGCAAGATCCTCCGGGATACGCTCGGTGCGGAGCATCAGAAGAAAATCGTCAACGACATGCTCGGCGACCTGTCCCGCAACTGATTCATGAGCCAAACCACCGTTTTCCGCCGATATGCCCAGGCGCTTCTTTCTGAAGCAGCAGATACGGACAGAGCCGACGTCATCGACGCCGATGTAGCTGTTCTACGCGAGGCGCTCGTGCAGTCGCGCGAGCTCCGGTGGGTATTCGAGAGCCCGATCATTTCGCGGGACCGGAAACGTGCCGTCGTCCGCAGCGTCTTCGACGGGAAGGTGTCCGGGCTGATGTTGCGCTTTGCCCTGCTCCTGGTCGACAAGAAGCGCGAGCCGCTGATGGATGACATCCTCGATGCCTACCATACGTTGCGCAACGCGCAGCTCGGCATTACAGATATTGAAGTGCGCACGCCTTTTGAGCTTTCGGCCGACGACGAGAAGACGCTCTCCGAGGCGCTGCAGAAGAAGACAGGTGGGCGTGTCCGTCTGGATATCCAGCTCAGTCCAGAACTCATTGGCGGCATGGTCATCCGTATCGGAGACCAGGTCCATGACGGCAGCGCCGTAAACCAACTGGCCACGCTGCGTGAGCGGCTTACAGCCTGACGACAGGCCACAACTTCCCATTTACAGAAACGAAACGCGATGTCAACGGCAATCAGACCTGATGAAGTTACCGCCATCCTGAAAAAGGAACTGGGCGGCTTCACAGCAGAAACCGACGTCTACGAAGTAGGCACCGTCCTCCAGGTGGGTGACGGTATTGCCCGTATTTACGGTCTCTCCAAGGTCCAGGCGGGCGAACTGCTCGATTTTCCCCGTAGTGGGGTTACGGGTATGGTGCTCAACCTGGAAGAAGACAATGTGGGTGCTGTGCTCTTTGGCGAAGTCCACGAGGTCACGGAAGGAGATGAGGTCCGTCGAACGGAGCGCATTGCGTCCATCGACGTGTCGGAGAGCATGCTGGGCCGCGTCGTCGACTCACTCGGCCGCCCCATTGACGGGCAGGGGCCTCTCACGGGCGAGAAATTTGAAATGCCTATCGAGCGCAAGGCGCCATCGGTCATTTACCGCGAGCCCGTAACGGAGCCGCTCCAGACAGGAATCAAGGCCATCGACTCCATGATTCCGATTGGTCGTGGCCAGCGCGAACTCGTGATCGGTGACCGCCAGACCGGCAAGACGGCTGTTCTGGTAGATACGATCATCAACCAGAAGTCCACCCACGAGACCGATAAACCGGTCTATTGTATTTACGTCGCCGTGGGCCAGAAAAACTCCACTGTCGCCCAGGTCAAACGCACCCTCGAGGAGAACGGTGCAATGGACTATACGGTGATCGTGAACGCCGGGGCATCGTCGCCTGCGCCGCTGCAGTTCATGGCGCCGTTCGCCGGTGCGTGTATAGGAGAGTATTTCCGCGACATGGGTCGCCACGCACTCGTTATTTTCGATGACCTCTCCAAGCAGGCCGTTGCCTACCGCCAGGTATCGCTCCTGCTTCGCCGCCCACCGGGACGCGAAGCCTACCCGGGAGATGTGTTCTACCTGCACTCGCGCCTTCTCGAGCGCGCAGCCAAGATCAACCGGAACGATTCCGTGGCGGTGAACATGAACGACGCTCCGGCATCGCTCCAAGGGAAAATCAAGGGCGGCGGTTCCCTGACTGCTCTTCCGGTCATTGAAACCCAGGCTGGGGACGTGTCGGCCTACATTCCGACGAACGTCATTTCCATTACGGACGGTCAGATCTACCTGGAGTCCAACCTCTTCAACGCGGGTGTGCGCCCGGCCATCAACGTGGGTATTTCGGTGTCCCGTGTGGGCGGCAATGCCCAGATAAAGTCCATGAAAAAGGTCTCGGGCACCCTGCGCCTTGACCTGGCGCAGTACCGTGAGCTCGAGGCGTTTTCCAAGTTCGGCTCCGATCTGGACGCGGCCACGCAGCGCCAGCTGACGCGTGGTGAGAAGCTCGTCGAGATCCTGAAGCAGGGACAGTACGCCCCCGTTCCGGTCGAAGAGCAGGTCGCCATCATTTTCGTGGCCGGCCAGGGTCTTATTGATCGTGTTCCGACAGACAAAATCCGTCAGTTCGAGAAGGAGTTCATTGAGCGCATTTCGCTGAAGCATGCGGACCTCCTGAAATCCATTGCCGGTGGCGCCATGAGCGACGAGGCGGCCAACATGCTGCGCACGGAAGCCAAGGAACTTGTTGACATCTACACGGCATCCTGATTCCCACTGATCCATGGCCAGTCTCCGCGACATACGCAACCGCATAGGGTCGGTACAGAATACGCAGCAGGTCACGCGTGCCATGAAAATGGTGGCCGCGGCCAAGCTCCGGCGAGCCCAGGAAAATATCTTCCGGACGCGTCCGTATGCCTACAAGCTGGGTGAACTGATTGCGCGTCTCAAGGGGCAGGTTGACCCTGCGCTGCACCCGCTTTTCCAGCACCGGGAGGAGACGCGCGGCGTACTGCTTGTCGTAATCACGGCCGATCGCGGCCTGGCCGGCGCCTTCAATGCCAACATCATCAAGTTGGCCGAAGAAGCCATCCGGACGCGGTTCGCATCGTATCGGGAGGAGGGCACGCTTCGCCTGCTGTGCGTCGGGCGCAAGGGCCATGAGCATTTCTCCAAGCGCGGCTATACCCTCGTTGGGGATTTTCGCGGTGCCTTCGACAATGTCGCATTCGATACGGCGCTCTCCGTTGCATCCGAGGCCGTAGAGGGATACCGGAAGGAAAGCTGGGACGAAGTACATCTGCTCTACAACGAGTTCAAGAACACGATCTCACAGAACCGGATCATGCAGCCGCTCTTGCCCATTCCAGCCGAGCAGTTCAAAACACCTGTGATGGAAGAGAGCGCTGCTGTCAGCGGAAACGCTGCGCCTGGCAGCACGGAACGCGCTGGCAAGGAAGCAGCGGAGATGGATTTCATTTTCGAGCCGCATGCCGCGGCCATTCTGGACCGGCTCGTGCCGCGCTTTCTGAACTATGAGATCTGGAAGGCGCTACTGGAGTCGAATGCATCGGAGCAGGGAGCCCGCATGGTGGCCATGGACAGCGCCACGACCAACGCAGACGACCTGCTCAAGGAGTTGCGCCTCAAGTACAACCGGGCCCGCCAGGACGCGATTACAAAGGAGCTTATCGAAATCACGTCCGGTGCCGACGCGCTCGGCGGCTGACATTGGCGCGCTGCGGCCAGAATGCTTCCTTTCCAGTCTGCCGGTTTCACGGAACGTGGCAAACCCGTATTCTTGGGCTTCCACGAACCACACCGACTGCCATGTCCATGTCTTCGTCGCCGTCTCCGTTGCCTACACGTGCCCGTCCCCAGTTTTCCTCTCACTGGGGCTTTTTTCTGAGCGTTCTCGGCATTGCCGTCGGAACGGGCAACATCTGGCGTTTTCCGCGCATTGCCGCGCAGAACGGAGGCGATGACGGTGCCGGCGCGTTCCTGGTCGCCTGGCTGGTCTTCCTCTTCGCGTGGAGCATCCCCCTCATTATGATCGAATACGTGTGGGGGCGTAAGCACCGCTCGGGCGTTGTAGCGACCTTCATCAAGGAGGGGGGAGAGCGTTTTGCCTGGATGGGTGCCTTCGTGGCCTTCGTCGCCACGGCCATCACGTTTTTCTACTCCGTGGTCGTCGGATGGTGTATCTATTACCTCGTCCAGTCCATTACCTCGCCCCTGCCGCAATCCACCGAGGCCGCCATGCAGGTCTGGAACGACTACCAGAGCGGTGGATGGCCGCTCCTGTTCCACGCCCTGGCAATGGGTCTCGGTGCCTTTGCCATCTGGAAAGGGGTATCGTCCATTGAACGCGTGAACAAGGTCCTCGTGCCGACGCTCCTTCTCATCGTACTCCTGAGCGTCGTCAGGGCACTCACGCTGCCGGGCGCCTGGGACGGTGTCGCCTACCTGTTCACGCCCGACTGGAGCCAGCTCACTCGCCCCCGGATCTGGATTGAAGCCCTCACACAGAATGCCTGGGATACCGGTGCTGGCTGGGGACTCTTCCTGACGTATGCCGCCTACATGAGCACGAAACAGGGCATCGTGAAGAATGCCGTGGCCACCGCTGTCGGTAACAACGTCGTTTCCCTCATGGCTGCGCTCATGGTATTCGCTACTGTTTTTGCCATTCTGCAGACGGAGATGGGCATGAACCGCGTTGAGATTCTGGACATCATGAAGACGAGCGGCCCTGCATCGACCGGGCTCACGTTCATCTGGATGCCCCAACTCTTCGCCCGCATGTTCCTTGGCAGCCCGCTCGCCATCCTGTTCTTCCTTGGACTGACGTTCGCCGGCTTCTCGTCGCTCATTGCGCAATTGGAGCTGCCAACGCGGGTTTTCATAGATGCGGGCTTCTCGCGTCCCGCCGCCATCGGAACCGTTGTCGGCGTGTCGTATCTACTCGGAATACCGTCGGCCATCAACCTGAACATCCTCAGCAACCAAGACTTCGTATGGGGTGTTGCGCTCATGGTCTCCGGCGCATTCGTGGCCTTCATCGTCATCCGCAGCGGCGTCTCGGACATGCGGGACACCTACCTCAAGGGGCAACCTGGCGACTGGAGCGTGACGAAAGGATGGGTCTATGTCGTCAACTACCTGATACCCGTTGCGGCCATCGTGCTTCTCGTCTGGTGGCTATCCCAGGCTGTCACCGACGACTGGTACAATCCGTTCGCGTCCTTTTCCCTGATGACGGTCCTCGCCCAGTGGGCTGTCATGATGGGCCTCTTCATTGCCGGCAACCGGTGGCTCGTGCGGCGAATGGATCCTTCACAACGAATTTGACGGCTCCTTCGTTGATCCGCAGCCCAGGGCACAGTACATTTCTGGGCTCCTCACGGAGAGGTGGGTGAGTGGCTGAAACCACCGGTTTGCTAAACCGGCATACGTTTCACGACGTATCGGGGGTTCGAATCCCCCCCTCTCCGCACCCAATCCGCCCTGCGCGCCGAAGGCGCGTGGGGCGGTGTTGTTTTGGAACAGCGTGTCTAGCACGCGAGTCCCAAAACAACACCGCCCCTCCCGTACGCGAAGCGTACGCAGGGCGGATTGGGTGCAGGCCCCCCGAATGTCGTGCACAGAGTGTGCATATCTATTCATGACGTGAATGATAATCATTCATCACGTGAATAGATTACGTGAACGCCCGCCCGCCAGCGGCGTACCACGCCCCATGCTGACCAAACGCATCATACCCTGCCTCGACATCAAGGACGGTCGCACCGTCAAGGGTGTCAACTTTGTGGACCTGCGCGATGCCGGTGATCCCGTCGAACTTGCTCGCGCCTACGTCGAGCAGGGAGCCGACGAACTCGTTTTTCTTGACATTTCAGCATCGCTTGAATCGCGCGGAACGCTTGTGGATCTCGTTACCCGGATTGCCGAGGTCGTGAACATTCCCTTCACCGTCGGCGGCGGCGTGCGCACCGTCCAGGATGCCCGCCTGCTGCTCGACGCCGGCGCCGACAAAGTCGCCGTCAACTCGGCCGCCATCCAGCGGCCGGAGCTCATTTCCGAGTTGGCCCGGGAATTCGGGAGCCAGTGCGTCGTGGTCGCTGTCGATATACGTCTCACAAACGGCGAATGGCTCGTCCACTCCCACGGGGGGACCCGCCCCACGACGCTGGAAGCCGTCAGCTGGACCAGGCGCGTCGAGGCACTCGGAGCGGGGGAAATCCTCCTCACGTCCATGGATCACGACGGTACGAAGGGCGGATTCGCGCTCGACATCACCTGCCGTATATCCACCGGACTCTCCATTCCTGTCATTGCCTCCGGTGGTGCGGGAACGGAATCCCATTTCGTGGATGTACTGGGCCGGGGCATGGCCGATGCGGCCCTGGCCGCCAGCGTCTTCCATTTCGGCGAAATCCCCGTTCCCACCCTCAAGAAAAACCTGTCCGAGCATGACATCCCCGTCCGAATCTGATCCAACGCTGCAAGTCAGGCCCCTTCCCATACATCCGGAAGGTCGCTCGCCCCTGTTCGATTCCGTAACCGGGCTCATGCCGGTCGTAGTGCAGGACAGCTCGTCAAATCGCGTCCTGATGCTTGCCTGGATGAACAAAGAGGCGCTCGAGACAACCCAGGCCACGGGTCACGTGACGTTCTACTCCCGCTCGCGAGAGGAGCTCTGGGAGAAAGGCCAGACCTCCGGCAATACGCTCTGCGTGGACGAACTCCGGCTCGACTGCGACGGTGATGCCCTCCTCGTCAAGGCGCATCCACTCGGACCGACCTGCCACACGGGCTCCGACACCTGCTGGGACGAGGACAATCACACGATAGAACATTTCCTGCCCAGGCTCGAGCGCATTATTTCGCTCCGTGCGGCGGAAGGCGATACGGACGCCTCCTACACCTCCAGACTCCTGCACGCCGGCCCCAAGAAAATCGCCCAGAAAGTCGGTGAGGAAGGTGTCGAAGTGGCGCTCGAAGCCGCCACCGAAAACGACGAACGTCTGCTCGAAGAGAGCGCAGACCTCATCTACCACCTTCTGGTGCTCCTCAAATCCCGCAACTTTTCCTTCCAGGACGTCGAAAACGTCCTCGCCGCCCGGCACGGCTGACCCCAAAAACATGACTTTCGGCACACGCTCCCGTAGCTTACTTGCCCAAACGGCTCCCGCCATGGTGCGCTCCACGCAGCACCTCTTCCTGCTGCTCGTGGCGCACAACGCGGCCCACTGGCACGCTGAGGAGAAAACCTGGATCATCCCGAT
>Ga0066644_10001177_pt1 | contig 15059 bp, 14 predicted proteins | sample CryGeyCG2114_020_FD_62735 | JGI IMG/M metagenome (GOLD analysis project Ga0066644, IMG submission 62735) | Groundwater microbial communities from aquifer - Crystal Geyser CG15_big_fil_post_rev_8/21/14_0.20 | ecosystem: Environmental > Aquatic > Deep subsurface > Groundwater | place: USA: Utah...
TCCTGCTATGCCTTAACGAAGTGCCGGGGGCTGTGGCTGCCATCGACGCCTATTCACCGAATGAAGACAATACCGCAGTGCGGGTGATGACCGATGACCAGAGCCGGTATGAATGTCTGATAGTCAATTCGGACCAGCGGATAGCATCAGTCCGGGAACTGGATATGACCGAAGTCCATCTGAATGAAGGGCGGACGGTGTTTCTGGCAACTGAACCAGAAGCGAATGAATGCCGGGCGATCGAGCATATCCGTAACGCCGATGGCACATTAATGGGCGTACTGGCTCACGATCTCTGTCAAAATCCCCGCACTCATGCAGAAGGGCGGCTCGTGTCCGGCGAAAATTAGTGTGGGGAGCTTGCTGCTATGCGCCGTCAAAGAGTTCGACATATTCGCCATAGCCTTCAGCTTCGAGTTCTGCGACGGGAATGAAGCGGAGCGAGGCGGAATTGATGCAATACCGCAATCCGCCGTGGTCTTGGGGACCGTCGGAGAAGACATGACCGAGATGGCTATCACCGTGCGATGACCGGACTTCGGTGCGGATCATGCCATGCGTCCGGTCGCGCAATTCCTTCACATATCCGCCGTCCACAGGTCTGGTGAAGCTGGGCCAGCCGCATCCGCTGTCAAACTTGTCCATCGACGTGAATAGCGGCTCGCCCGATACGATGTCGACATAAAGACCCGCCTCCTTGTTGCCGGTATACTCGCCGGTGAAGGGCCGCTCGGTGCCGCTTTCCTGAGTCACGCGATACTGCTCGGGGGAGAGTCGGGCGATGGCGTCCGCATCTTTGTTATATGGGCGGGACATGACGGTCTCCTTTCGCGGATTACATCAACCTGAACAACAGATATGGGTCTTGCCGAAACTAGGTTCCAGCCGTCTGAAGCAGGCGTTAGGCCGGCGTTTTACGGCTATTGCTGACCGCCGGTGACTGGCTCACCGCCCGCTTCTTCCGCCTCTGTCTCAAGCCGGTGTGTCATCCAGTTTGGTGTCTTGGTAAAGCGTCCAAGTACGCTATAGGCCACCGGGATTACGAACAGGGTGAACAGGGTTGCAACCGTCACTCCGGTGAAAATGACCACACCAATCGTGATGCGGCTTTCAGCGCCAGGACCGCTGGCCAGCATAAGCGGAGCTGCACCGATGGCGGTCGAGAGTCCGGTCATGAGAATGGGCCGGAAGCGGATCTCCGCTGCATCCAGCGTTGCCGTCATGAGATCCCGGCCTTCTTCGCGAAGCTGATTGGCGAATTCGATGATAAGAATACCGTTCTTTGCGGCCAGCCCGATGAGGATTACCAGCCCGATTTGCGAATAGATGTTCAGACTGGAGCCAATAACTTCGAGGCCGAAGAGCCCGCCCGTTACAGCCAGCGGAACCGTCAACATGATGATCAGGGGCTGGATGAAGCTTTCAAACTGTGCGGACAGCACCAGAAATACGATCAGTAGCGCCATGCCAAAGGCAAAGAGAAGGGCGGTATTGGCATCCAGAAATTCCTTGGCACCGCCGAGATAAGTGGTTGAAAATCCCGGAGCCAGTTCGCGCGCGGCCCAGTCATCGAGCCATTCCACGGCTTCACCCAGTGTATAGCCTTCCGCCAATGTAGCGGAAACCGTTATGGCGCGTTGGCGGTCGATGCGGTTGCGCGACGAGGCTTCACCGATTTCCCGAACTGATACGAGGTTGGATAGCGGTATGAGGTTGCCGTCGCGGCCTGCCACGTAAAGGGATTCCAGGTCCTGTGCGCTGGAACGGTCATCGCGGCGGTTTTCCAGGATCACATTATAGGCCTCGCCCTGATCCATGAACTGTCCCACGCGCCGCGAGCCGAGATGGGTCTGCAATGTTTGTCCGATATCGACGACGGATACGCCAAGGTCTGCTGCACGGTTGCGGTCGATATCGACAACCAGACGCGGGCTTGTCGGCTCATAATCCTTGCGCGCACGCATCAGGTTTGGATTGCCCGTGCGAATGGCGGCCAGCAGCCTTTCAGCTTCTGCATCGAGGCTTTGATAGTCAGGCCCTTGAAGTACAAACTGGATGTCATCACCACCGCCACCGCCGCGTATGGCCGAGCGCATGGATGCAAAGGCCCGTACACCTGTCAGCTGGCCGAAACGGGCATTGATTTCGCCCATTATTTCGCTGCCATCCCGTCTCTCGTCCCAATGAACCATGGTGCCGATAACGATACCGGTATTGTAACCGGCACCGCCCCATCCTGGGGCCACCACAAGGATACGGCGCAATTCTCCGCTTTCGACATATTCCATGACGGTGTTTTCGACTTCAGAGGCTTGCTCTGTCATATAGTCAAAACTTGCGCCCTCCGGTCCGGAGAAGAAACCAAAGAATGATCCCCGATCTTCGGGAGGCGTCAGTTCACCGGGCAGCCGGTTCAGCAGATAAGCAGAGCCGCCCAGCGCAACGAGTACGACGGGAATAATCATCCAGGGTGTTTTGACTGCGATTTCAAGGCTGGAGCGGTAATTGTGGCGGGCACGGTGAACAATCTCGTTCACCCAGCGCGCCGGCCCCTTGGCTTCATTCGATGGCTTGATCAGTTTTGACGCCATCATTGGCGATAATGTCAGAGCAACAAAACTCGACAGTATCACGGCGACCGCAATGGTTAGTGCCAATTCATTGAATATGCGGCCGATAAAGCCGGGCAGAAAGACCAGCGGGACAAAGACCGCCACCAGAACCGCTGTGGTGGCAATGACGGCGAAAAAGACCTGACGGCCACCGCGCAAAGAGGCGAGGGCAGCGCCTTCTCCCATATCGACGCGGCGCTGGATATTTTCGAGCACGACAATGGAATCATCGACTACCAGGCCGATCACCAACACCAGTGCCAGAAGGGTCAGAATATTGATAGAAAAACCGGCAGCGGCCAAGCCTGCAAACGTACCGATCAGACATACGGGCACAACGGCTGCGGGAATAATGGCGGCGCGAAAACTGCCGAGGAATAGATAGATAACCAGAACCACAAGAGTGGCTGCGACAAACAGCGTGCGCCAGACTTCCCGGATCGATTCCTGGATAAAGACCGTGTCGTCGGAGAAAACGATCATGGTCATGCCTGCCGGAAGGCTGGGGCGGATGCGCTCGACTTCGGCCGCCACATCCTGTGCCACCTGAACAGAGTTTGCCTGACTTTGCCGGACAATTCCCAGACCGATCATGTTGTTGCCATTGCCGCGGAACAGGGTTCGGGGTTCTTCTGCTTCCAGCGACACATCGGCAACCTCACCGAGGCGGATGATATGTCCGCCTTCACCTCGGCTAATTGGCAAACTTTCAAAGCTTTCAGGATCGGAAAACAGGCGTTCGACACGCACGACGATCTGGGTGTCCGGAGTTTCAATAGAACCGCCCGGCACTTCAACATTCTGGGTCCGCAAGGCTGTGTCGATATTTGCAACGGTTACGCCGCGCGCCGCCATGGCTTGGGGATCGAGCCAGATGCGGATTGCATATCGCCGCTGACCGCCGATACGGATCCGTGCAACACCATCAATCACACTGAGCCGGTCGACCATGGCGCGCTCAGCATAATCGGACAATTCTTCAGACGTCAACCGGTCTGACATCAATGCATACCACATGAAGGGGCGCGCATCGGAATCCTGCTTGCGGACATCTATCTGCTCAACCTCCGGCGGCAAACGGTCCGAGATGCGTGAAACCGCATCGCGGACATCATTGGCTGCCGCTTCGATGTCGCGGCCGAGATCGAAAGTTATAGAGATGCTTGCACTGCCGTCGCGCGAAGACGATGTGATCCGCTCGATACCGTCTATGCCAGAAAGCTGGTCCTCGATGACCTGGGTGACGCGGTTTTCGACCACTTCGGCATTTGCGCCGGGATAATCGGCCCGCACAGAGACGATGGGTTGATCAACATCGGGCAATTCGCGGAGGGGCAGTTGTTGTAACCCCAGAACCCCGAAGACAATAATCAGAGCGCTGGCCACAAAGGCCAGAACAGGGCGGCGGACGGCGACATCTGATAAGGTCATGGCTGGCTAACAAGAGCGCTGGCGGGTTCACCGGATTGTTGACGTCCGGATCCTGCCCGTTCAACGATCTCAATGGGCATTTGATCGCGGATACGATGGACCCCCTCCGCCACAATGACATCGCCAACCGCCAAGCCTGACGTGACTTCCACCCAGTTTCCGAGGCGGCTGCCCAGTTCAACATGCTGTTGCCGCACCACCCCGCTGCCATCACTTTCCTCGATAATAAAGACAAAGCTCTGATCGAGATATCGCGTGATGGCGGAGCCGGGAATGGCCGGTCGCGAACGGACATCCTGCCGCATTTCCACCGTCATCAATTGTCCGGGGCGCAAATGGCCGGAGTCATTGTTGATCTCGGCCCGGACTGTGACGGTGCGCGTCACCGGATCAATACGGCTGCCAATCTGGGCGATGGTGCCAATAAAAACCTCGTCAGGATAAGCCGATGTTCCGGCCGTGATTTCCTGCCCCGGTGACAGCACCGACAAAAAGCGCTCCGGCACAGAAAAATCGAGCTTGATGATGGACGTGTCATCCAAGGTGATGATCGTATCGCCGGGACGCACCAAACTGCCAAGGCTCACTTCTCGCAGCCCGACAACACCCGAAAACGGAGCACGAATGATCCGGTCGGCGAGCCGCGCCTCGATTGAATTGACACGGGCGACGGCCCGTTCGACGGCGGCACTGGCTTCATCCAGCCTCTGACGGGGGGCTATACCGCGTTCGATCAATCCCTCAACCCGGTCAAGTTCACGGCGGGATTCGCGCAGCGTGGCCCTTGCTTCGGCCAGATTTGCGACTTCTTCTGTGTCGGTCAGCTCGACAAGGATATCGCCTCCGGATACTTGCTGTCCTGACTCGAAATTCACACGCGAGATGGTGCTTGAGACACGCGCTGTAACCGCAATCGTTTCATTCGCTCCTGCCGTGCCGAGCGCTTCAACAAGGTCTGCGAAGGTCTGATTGCCCACCGTATAGGCCGCCACTGGTGTTGCTCCACCACGGAACCCGCCATTATCTGGCTCTGCGCCTCCGATAGACCGGATAAGAACTATGGCGGTCATGGCGATAAAGACGCCAAAAACAATAATCAGGGTGGTCGCGCGTTTCATATTCTCTCCAGTTGTGAAATTGCGCCATTCGTCCGGAATATCAAGTCAGATGGCCACCACTGTGCAGATGGATCAGGACTGATCACGCATTGGGGCGCTTGGGTGCCCAGCAGATGGGTGACTGGCCTGACTACCGTTTGACCGGCGATTTTACTAGGCCCGCCCGGATTGCGTCAAACGTGCTTCGAGACTCGCGTAATTACGCCCTCAAGCTTGACGGCTTCGGCAACTGTATTCGAAATCGTTCCGAACTTTCGGACATTCTTGTGCAGCAGGTCGAGGCGGTGCTCATCCTCATCTGTATCGACGATTATCTCATAGGTAATGGAAACCATTTTCGGAGGACTGTCCTGTCTTGCCCCATGAAGCTTCACCTCGACTCCGCGTAGTTCGAATTTCAGTAACGGCGTCACACGCTCAATCCCCTTGATCATGCAAGCGGCCACAGCGGCGAGCAATAATTCAGCTGGATTAAAGGCGTCTTCGCGGCCTTTCATATCGGTGTCGAGCGTTATTTCTGCCTGTTTTGTCTTGGCGAGGCTACCATGATCGTCGATGCGCCGGGCTTGAATTGAATATTCGAGCATTTGGCTTCACCATTTCTCCAGAGTCATTAAAAGCTCCCGGCAGGGCTCTGTATTACACAGGTTTCCGGCCAAGCTGCCAATAATTTCGTGGTTGATCCAAAGTGGGTTGTAATCATGGCATCATGTTTATTCCTCTGGCCCAGTGCCAGGGACAAGGAAGACCGGATTTTCATCCGCCGGCTTGGCCGCGAGTTCCTCGTCAGTCAGCCGGGCATAAATTTCGATCAGTGTGCCGTCAGGATCTGCAAGCCACAGCTCGTGTAGCGGCGTTCCTTTCCAGGTCGTGCGCGGTGGCTTCCCGACAACCGCACCGAAGGCAATGGCACGATCATAGGCGTCAATGACGGCGGCCTTGTCAACGACGCCGACGCCGAGATGGTAAAGAGTGTCGTGGTGCAACTCCTTGCCGTCAGACACCACAAGTACGAAGTTCAGATCAAGGTCAGGCCGGATAAAGGTCGCGTAGCGATGGGTCCATTCCTTCGGCCAAGTGTTCAGCAACCAGGTGTAAAAGCGGGTGCTCGCTGCGAGGTCGCTGACGCGGATGCTTGCATGGAACTCCTCTGAGGCGGGGCCTTTTTCAATGGCTATCAAGGCTTTCAAAATCTCGAGCCGCCCCTTTATTTGGTTCCGTGCAGTGCGGAAGCGCTGGCGCATTTCCTCTGCGGGAAGAGAGGCGTCTTTGGAGGCCGGATCGGCGATCGGCCAGTGAAGCCGCCGTACGCGGCCCGGCAGCAACGGACAGACTTCCTCAGCGCAGAGAGTGACGACGAGATCGATCATTTCAACGTCGATCTCATCCACTGACTTCGAGTGGTGTCCGGAAATGTCGATGCCGATCCCGGCCATCGCCTCAATGGCCCAGGGGTTGACCGCCGCAGGTTCAGAGCCGGCACTCATCACGGTTACATCATCGCCGAAAATATGCCTCGCCAGACCCTCAGCCATCTGACTGCGGGCCGAGTTGGCAACACAGAGAAAAGCAATATTACGCATTGCCACCCCCCTGCTCCGAACCGCTCTCAATGGGCTTGCCGGGCGTGTCGTCAAACCAGCGCTGCTTCAGCCAGAGGGCGACCGTTACCAGCGAGATCAGGACCGGCACTTCGACCAACGGCCCTATGACCGTCGCGAACGCTACCGGTGACGCCAGTCCGAACGCGGCAATGGCGACTGCGATTGCGAGCTCGAAATTGTTGCTGGCGGCTGTGAAAGCGATCGCCGTGGTTCGCGGATAATCGGCCTCAATCAGCTTGCCCATCCAGAAACTGACCAGAAACATGATGACGAAATAGATCGCCAGCGGAATGGCGATGCGCAGTGCGGCCAGAGGCAGCTCGAGTACCATCCCGCCCTTGAGCGAGAACATGGCAAAAATGGTAAAGAGAAGTGCGATCAGTGTCACCGGACCAATTCTGGGCAGGAACCGGCTTTCGTACCATACTTCTCCCTTACGCTGCACCAGCACCCGGCGTGTCAGATATCCGGCCGCGAAAGGTATGCCCAGATAGATCAGGACAGCCTGGGCGATGGTCCAGAAGCCCACATCAATAACACTGCCTTCAAGACCTATCAGTGGTGGCAGAAAAGCAAGGAAGAACCAGGCATAAATGCTGAAAAACAGAATCTGGAAAATTGAATTAAACGCGACCAGAGCTGCCACATACTGGTTGTTGCCTCCGGCAAGCTGGTTCCAGACGATCACCATGGCAATGCAACGGGCAAGGCCGATAAGGATCAGTCCCGTCATGTATTCCGGATAATCGCGCAGGAAGGTTACCGCCAGCGCAAACATCAGCACCGGGCCGATCAGCCAGTTCTGAACCAGAGACAGGGCAAGGACCCGCCTGTCCTTAAAGACGAGCGGCAATTCCTCGTAGCGGACACGCGCCAAAGGTGGATACATCATCAGGATGAGGCCGATGGCGATCGGAATATTGGTGGTGCCGAAGGACAGGCTTTCGAGGAAGGCAGGGAAACCTTCAAAGACCGATCCAAGACCGACCCCCAGCGCCATTGCGGCAAAGATCCAGATCGTCAGATAGCGGTCCAGGAACGACAATTTCTTGCGGGGGGCGGCAGTTGCCATGCGTTACTCCATAGCCAAGTTTCAATCGCCGATAGGCGGTTGTTTCTTTGAGGATGATAGCGATTATCCGGATCCGCTTTATGCCACTTTGACAGGGCTCTTGCTCGAAAGACCGCTTAGCCGCTTTCCTCCGGCCAGTTCATGTATCTGCGTCAAGACTGCCAGTGAGGGGCTGGGCGACCGGGGGTTGAAGGCGAGGCCGGAAATACTGATACCGGTCATCATGCAGCCATTTTTTCATTGTTGTCTGCCACAACCATGATGGCGTCGATCATGTGCTGAACACTGCGCGGAAGGTCAGGATTGCGCCGATAGCGCACCCATTGGGCATCGCGCCGGTCAAGCACCAGCCCGGCTTCCCGCAGGACTTTCATATGCCGGGACATGCGCGACTGGCTCGTATCGAGTTGGTCCATCAGCTCACACACACAATGTTCGCCGCCATCCCAGACGATCTGGATCGCCTTGAGGCGGGTTGGCTCGGAGATGGCCATCAAAGTCTTTGAAAGGTCCATAATTCTTCTATATGTTATTATACGCATATGCGCTATGATGCATTTACAAATCACACTCGCCGGGTTGCTGTCAATCTTATTTTTGAAGGACACAGTCAAGCAGACCAGCGGTTGGTCCTGATGTCTGATGTGGGGACGTCATGCTATGCTGGCATCCACTCAAACGCCCTCAGTTTTACAAAAGGCTCAGTTATGCAGTTTCTGGTTTTTATCGGATCGGTACGGAACACCACTCCACCCGAGCCTGCCCGGCTTGGCGCGCGTGTTGCCGCTGCCTGCCGTCGTTTGCTCAGCGCAGGAGGGCATGGTGCGGAACTTATCGATCCCCTTGCTTTCGATTTGGGTGGTTCGTTCAAACCTCATTTTTCCTATGCGAAAGATCGTGCCCCAGAGGCGCTTAACCGTCTCGCCGATTCCATCAGATCGGCTGATGGATATGTCATGGTGAGCCCGGAATATAATCACTCCATGTCGCCTGCATTGGCGCATCTGCTGAACCATTTCGGCGCGTCGCTTTTTGCCTGGAAGCCTTCGGCCATCATCACCTATTCGGCAGGACAGTGGGGCGGAGCGAGGGCGGCCATGGGGATGCGCGGATTTCTCTCGGAGCTCGGTTGTCTGCCGGTTTCAGCCATGGTCCACATTCCCCGCGCTCAGGACGCGCTGGATGAGGAGGGGCAGTGGCAGAACGATTCCGAACGCTGGGACGATTATGCCGGCCGCACTCTGACGCAGCTTGAATGGTGGGCCGAGGCGGCGCGTCATCAGCGCGCGGACGGCGAGGTGGCCATAACGGGATCCTTCACCAAGGACCCGTCACAACGCAACGCACCCTGATGAGGCGTTAGCTGATTAATGCAAACGGTTTTCCGTTTGACTATGGCTTGCTGGCTCCATACCGCGATTTACTGCCGTTCGCCCAGGCGGGTGCCGCTCCATCAAGTCTGACCTGTACCTCAACACAAAAGTGGCATGACCTCCAGATCATGCCCCCCTGAAGGCCCTCCTTGCCTCCGAATTTTATACGCGGGAGACTTGGTCATTGCCCCAATAGTTCACGCAGTTTCGCCAGGCCGAAATGATAAGCCTGAGAGGCGTTGATCGTCGGCGGCATGATCAGAGCGTTGGGATCGACGACCACCTCAACGACCACAGGCCCGGTCTCGGCCAGTGCCTGCGACAGAGTGGCTTCCAACTCGTCCGGTTCGGTCACGCGGAACCCTGCTGCTCCGCACGCCTTTGCCAGCGCGACGAAATCCGGGTTCAGGATGTCGGTGCCCCAGTCGGGCAGGCCTTTGGCTTCTTGCTCCAGCGTGATGAAGCCGAGTTTGGCATTGTTCAGCACAATGATGACGATGGGCAGCTTGTAACGCACTGCCGTCACCAGATCGCCGGACAGCATCGCAAACGCTCCGTCGCCGACGATGGCGATGGCGCGATGATCGGGGTAAGCCAGTTGCGCACCGATTGCGCCTGGCAAGCCGATGGCCATGGTGGCGAGCCCCCCAGACAACGTGAAGCGCTGTCCCGGGCGTATATGAAGATGCCGTGCCGCCCAAGCCGTCGAGGTGCCTGTGTCGGCAATGAAGATGGCATTGTCTGGTGCAACTTTCGACAGCATTGAAACCAGGCGCGGCGGGCTGATCGGCGTGGCATCTGACGCCTCATCCTTGTCGCGCCGTTTGCGCCAGTCGGCCATGTGCGATTGAATGTCTTGCAGGAATATGTCTGACCGAGGCGTTTCTACGCCCTTCTTCAGAGTCTCAAGCGTCGGTCCGGCATGACCGACCAGCCCGATATCAACCGGATGGCGCCGGCCGATGCGGGTGGGTTCAATGTCGATCTGGATGATTTTGGCGGACTTGGGGTAGAAGTCGCGATAGGGAAAATCCGTGCCGACAAGGATCAGCAGGTCACAGCCATCCATCGCCTTGACCGCCGGCTTGCCGCCCAGAAGGCCGAGTCCACCGGCGCAAAGCGGATGATCATCATCGATGATTTCCTTGGCCTTCAGGCTGCGGATGACAGGGGCTTGGACGGCTTCGGCAAAGGTCAGTAATTCGTCGCGCGCATCCAGACAGCCGATGCCGGCGAGAATGGCGACACGTTCGGATTTGGCGATCAGGTCCAGAGCCGCGCCGCAGTCTGCCGCGACCGGTGATATGCGCCCCGCCATTGCCGCCTTGATAGGACGGTCGGGACTGAGCGACATCTTGCGTCCCGACACATCGGTCGGAATCGACACATGCGCGACTCCGCGATGCGCGATGGCCGCATGGCAGGCTTCAAGGAATACATCGGGAACCTGCGCCTCGGTAGTGATGGTCTGGCTGTAAACCGCGACATCGGCAAAAAGCCGCTCCAGCCGCACCTCCTGATGCGCCTCTGTGCCAAGAACTCCGGTCGCCACTTGCCCTGTGATGGCGATGACAGGCGCGTGGTCCATGCGGGCGTCATAAAGTCCGTTCAACAGATGAATCCCTCCAGGCCCCGAAGTACCCATGCAGGCCGCCAGCCTTCCCGTCAGCTTGGCCTGGACCGATGCGGCCAGCGCCCCGGTTTCCTCATGACGAACGCCGATGAAATCTATCTGGTCCTGCCGGCGCAACGCATCGGTGACATCATTGATCGCGTCACCGGGAATTCCAAAAATATGTTCCACCTCATGGGCGGCGAGCACTTCCAGCAAAATATCTGATACGGTCATGGATCCTCCGAAAAACTATTGCGGCACAATGCAGGAAAGGGAGGCCTGTGGAAAATCACATGTCCGACACTGCTATGGTGACGAGCCAATGTAAAAGGGTTTCATGGAGGAAATCCAGGCGCGGTAAAGTCACCGCGCCGATTTTCCTGCCGGTTTCGAGGTCCAGCGGCCAAAGCGACCGGATTTGGCGCGGGATGCCGGGCAGGCGCATGAGGTGGTACGGGGCTTATCTTGGCGAAGTGGGGGGGAAGGGCGGTCTTGGTTAGTGAAACCGGTCTGTGGGGCTCAGAGTCTACCTTTGACCGCCTGCATCATTCCGGCTTCAGCGCCGTTCCAGTTTGCCGAATTCGCTGTCCAGCAGGGAGCGGATTTTTTTTGCGGCCCCGCGCAGGGCTGCGTTCACATTGGCGTCATTGTGGGTGACAGTCTGCGGCTGCATCCCCTCTGGCCGGGCCTCGACGGTGCAGCGAATATCGTCGGGCCCACCCTTGGCCCCGTTCACATCGGCCAGATGCACCTCGATCCGCGTCAGACGGTCCGTCAGATGACCCAACGCCGCCGTGACAAGCGTTTCGGCCACTTCGGCCAGCCTGTCATCGCCTTGAATATGGGCATCGGTATTCAGTTGGAACTGCATGTCGGTTCTCCTGTTTGACATCACCTAACATGAAAAACCATGAAGATGACTGATCCAGCGCAAATCCAGCTGCACGGTCAATAAAATGTTGCCCAATGATAGCGTGAGCGGAGATTTTATGCGACCGCTGAACCCACCCATGGCAATAGCACGGCATTTCTTGCGCAGGGTTTTGATCTGTAAGGCAGGTCGATCATTATCACGATTTGTTCATGCCGGTGGTTTCTTCAGTGTCACACCCTTACTTACAGGTCCAAGGGTGTGAATTCTCCCGCCAGAAGACGGCAAACCGGCGGCTTCCCACTCGAGGGGGCCACTCTTGCAAGCCTGTTCAGGAATAAATGATTGCCTGATAACCACCTCAAGCTGTCTGCAACACTTTTGCGCATCGCCGCGTTTGATTAGATAAAAGAGGAATTGAATATGACGGACAAATTGAAATCCGGAGACCGCCTTCCCGACATCACCGTACCACAGCTTGGTGGGGGTAAGGTGCGTCTCGGCGTACCGGTTGACGATCGCGACTGGCAGATGGTGGTGGTCTATCGCGGCGCGCATTGTCCGATCTGCAAGACCTACCTTGGAGCGCTCGAGAGTCTCGTGCCCGAATTCACCAAAGCAGGTGTCGGCATACTTGCCGTTTCCAGTGACCCCGAGGATCGCGCCCGAAGCTTTACCGGCGAAATAGGCGTGTCGTTTCCCGTTGGTTACGACATGACGGTGGATCAGATGCAGGCGCTCGGCCTTTATGTCTCGGAGCCACGGTCGGAGAAAGAGACAGACCGTCCCTTCGCCGAACCTGGCGTATTTGTGATCAATGCTGACGGGCTGCTTCAGGTTGTCGATATCTCGAACGCACCGTTCGCCCGGCCGGATCTCGCCAGCTTCGCCAAGGGACTGAAATTCATCCGTGATAATGACTATCCGATCCGTGGCCGCCTGGCGGGCTGAGATGCTGCTTCCGCCCGGGAGGAGCACCCAGGCGCGGCATTAATCTGATGCGATCCAGACCGGACCCGTCCAGATTGCCTCCCTTTCCTCGTGAAGAGAGGCTCCTTCTTTGTAAACAACAGGAAATACGACGATGAGACTCGACAACAAGATTTGCGTCATCACCGGAGGTGCCAGCGGTATCGGCCTTGAAATCGCAAAACGCTTCGCCGCTGCGGGCGGCAATGTGGTGGTCGCTGATATCAATATTGATGCGGCGAACGCGGCAGCAAAGTCGTTAGGCGACGGGCACATTGGCATAAATATGGACGTGACCGATCCGGATGGTGTGCAAACCGGCATCGACAAGGTGATCGATACCTATGGACGAGTGGATGTCCTTTTGTCCAACGCCGGTATCCAGATGGTCAAGCGGGTCGAGGAGTTCACTTTCGACGAATGGCGTAAGGTGGTTTCCATCCATCTTGACGGTGCGTTTCTGACGTCAAAAGCCGTCCTTCCGCACATGTACCGTCAGAAATCGGGAACCATCCTCTATATGGGCTCGGTCCATTCGCAAGAGGCATCTGCCCTAAAGGCGCCCTATGTGTCGGCCAAGCACGCCCTGATGGGTCTGGCCCGGACCATCGCCAAAGAAGGTGGTGAAAAAGGTGTGCGCACCAATGTGATTTGCCCCGGCTTCGTCAAGACGCCGCTGGTGGACAAGCAGATCCCCGAACAGGCCAAAGATCTCGGCATCTCCGAGGAGGAGGTCGTCAACACCGTCATGCTGGGAGAGACCGTGGACAAGGAATTTACCACCGTCGAGGACGTGGCGCACACCGCGCTATTCCTCGCGACATTCCCTAGTAACGCGCTGACCGGACAGAGTATCGTGGTCAGTCATGGCTGGCGGATGGATTAACACACACACACAAGGTAAATGCTCAGATGATAAAGGATGACATCCTGTCGCTCGCCGGCATGCCGCCGGGCAATCCCAGCTATCCGTTTGGTCCCTACCGCTTTGTCGACCGGCAATATTTCAACATCATCTATGAGACTGATCCGGAAGCGATCCGTGCCCTGTTGCCAGAGCCGCTGGAACCTGATGGGTCAAACACTGTGGTCTATGAATGGATCAACATGCCGGACAGTTCCGGCTTCGGTTCCTATCAGGAATCCGGCATCGTCATCCCTTGCACGCTGGATGGCAAACCGGTCAACTACACCGCGATGATGTTTCTAAACGACGAACCGCCGATCACCGCAGGGCGCGAGATATGGGGCTTTCCCAAACGCTGGGGCGAACCGTCCTTGCGTCTCGAGAAGGACACGCTCACCGGCACGCTCTCTTACGCCGGGCAGCGCGTGGCGATGGGCACCATGGTCTACAAGCACGAAAGCGCTTGCGATGATCCGGCCGATTGCGCCCGCCGTCTGGCCAAGACCACAGTAAACCTCAAGCTGATCCCCTGCGTGACCGGTCAGCCCCGGATCGCAGAGCTTGTCGCTTTCGAAATGACGGACATCACCGTCAAGGGGTTTTGGCGCGGGCGCGCACGGCTTCATCTTGTGCCTCATGTTAATGCTCCGGTGGCCGATCTTCCGGTGCGGCGGATCGTTGAAGGTCAGCATATCATCGCCGACCTGTCGCTGCCCTACGGGCGCATCGCCCACGACTATCTGGCCTAAGTGTCGCGCGGTCAGCGCATCCATATCCGCAAAGGCCAGTCTCATGGCACATAAAATCAAATCCAAACTTGTTAACCTGGCCCTCCAGGGCGGCGGCGCGCATGGCGCATTCACCTGGGGGGTTCTTGATCGAATTCTTGAAGACGGGCGGTTACAGATCGCCGGTGTCTCGGGCACCTCGGCCGGAGCGATGAACGCGGTTGCCTTGGCCGACGGATACACCCGCGATGGTCCCGAGGGGGCGCGCGCAGCGCTCGATCATTTCTGGCGTGCCATGAGCGAGGGTGCCAAAAACAGCCCGCTGAAGCGCATGCCCTATGACATGCTGACCGGCAATTGGGGGCTGGAGAACAACCCCTTCTACCACGCCCTGGATGCGCTTTCGCGGGTGGCTTCCCCCTATCAGCTCAATCCGATGAATATCAATCCGCTGCGGGATCTCGTCGAGGAAAGCATCGATTTCAACATGGTGAGAAATTGCACCGCTTTCAAACTCTTCATCTCTGCCACCAACGTCGAGAGCGGCAAGGTCAAGGTTTTCCGTCGCGCAGAACTGACGGCCGACATGGTTATGGCATCGGCTTGCCTGCCGCATCTCTATCAGGCGGTTGAGATCGACGGAGTGCCTTATTGGGATGGCGGCTATATGGGTAACCCGTCCCTGTTCCCGTTTTACGGTCAAACCGGAACTGACGATATCATCGTGATCCAAGTCAACCCGATAGAGCGCAAAGGCGC
>Ga0066644_10001186_pt1 | contig 14985 bp, 15 predicted proteins | sample CryGeyCG2114_020_FD_62735 | JGI IMG/M metagenome (GOLD analysis project Ga0066644, IMG submission 62735) | Groundwater microbial communities from aquifer - Crystal Geyser CG15_big_fil_post_rev_8/21/14_0.20 | ecosystem: Environmental > Aquatic > Deep subsurface > Groundwater | place: USA: Utah...
CGCTCGCCCTCGCCGATCACCACCGTGCCGTCGATGTAAAGCGTGTCGAATGCCTTGCGCATCGCCTCGACCGCGGCGGCATCCGCGGCCTTTTCGTCGCCGCGCCCGATCAGCTTGGACGCGGCGACGGCGGCGGCTTCGGTCACGCGGACCATTTCCATGACGAGGACGCGATCGAGCGGATTGTCGGCGGGCGAGTTCATAGTCGGTTCAGTCCCTCAGGTGAGTTTGGCGCGACAGGGTGCCGCCGCGTGAATTCGTATGCGCGGCGCGAATAGACAGGGAGCCTTGCATTGTCGAGACGCTGGTGGGTGGCATGCGCGACAATCGGTCCGTGGCTGGTCGCCGTGCCCTGCATGGCGCAGCAGGCCGAGGAGGCTCCACAGCAGATCGACATTCTCATTCCGCAGGAAGACTTCGACGCGCCGCTCGAGGATTGCAGCGCCGAGCAGGAAGCGGCGAGCATATCTGGCGAGATCGTCGTCTGTCGGCGCCGCCGCAGCGGGCGCGAGTTCGGTTATGACGAGGAGCGCGCGGAGCGACGCTATGCCGCTGAAACGAGGAACAAGGGCGATCCGCGTGCTCCGGATTTCGGTGAGTCCTGCAAGAAGAACCCGGAAAAGGGCATGTGCATCGGTTTCGGCAAGGTCCCGCCTCCCGCCTATTTCGTCAATTTCGACGCGATCCCGGAAGCGCCTCCGGGCTCCGATGCCGACCGGGTCGGGCGCGGCCTTGCGCCGCGCGGCATCGAAGCGCCGGTAGCGGCCCAGGACGCGAGAGAAGCCGAGCTCGGCCTGCCCCCGGTCCCCACAGAGATCACTCCTTCAGGATCGGCATCACCAGCGGCGGAGCCGTCAGGCTAGGCGAACCCTCGAGCAGGTCGAGCGCCCGGGTGACGCAGCGCTCGGGACCTTCGTGGGTCACCATCGCCACGAGCACCTCTCCCCCGTCATGATCGCGACCGCGCTGGATGAGGCTTTCGATCGAGACTTCGGCGTCGCGCATGGCGGCAGTGATCTCGGCCAGAACGCCGGGCCGGTCGGTAACGGTGAAACGGATATAGTCGCGGCCCACGCGGTTGCCCGGATCGGCAGGGGCGAACTGCTCGAGTTCCTCGACCGGGACCGAAAACGGCGCGCCGGAGTCGCCGCGGGCAATATCGATAAGGTCGGCGACCACCGCGCTGGCGGTCGGACCGGCTCCCGCGCCCGCGCCCTGGAACAGCAGGCGGCCGGAGAAATTGCCCTCGGCCACCACCGCGTTGGTGGGCCCGGTCACCGCTGCCAGCGGATGGCCGCGCGCCACGAGGCAGGGGCGCACCCGCTGGAGCAATCGCGGCTCGGCATCGCTTTCGTCGAGCGAGGCGATGCCGACCAGCCGGATGACATAGCCGAGCGTTGCAGCCTGGGTGATGTCGGCTGCGCGCACCTCGCCGATACCCGTCGCGCTGACACTGTCGAAATCGACCCTTGCGCCGAAGCCGATCGCGGCGAGGATTGCGAGCTTGTGCGCGGCATCGACCCCCTCGACATCGAAGGTCGGGTCGGCTTCGGCATAGCCCTTATCCTGCGCCGCGCGCAGCATGTCGGAGAAGTCGGCGCCGGTCCGCTCCATCTCCGAGAGGATGTAATTGCAGGTGCCATTGAGAATGCCGTAGATGCGTTCGATCCGGTTGGCGGCGGCACCTTCGCGCAGGCCCTTCACCACCGGGATACCGCCCGCAACCGCCGCCTCGAATTTCAGGGGCAGGCCGCGCAGCGCAGCCTGCTCGGCCAGGGCGAGGCCGTGGTGTGCAATCATCGCCTTGTTCGCGGTGACGAAGCCCTTGCCCGCATCGAGCGCCGCGCGCGCGAGCGTCAGCGCAGGGCCGTCGCTGCCGCCGACCAGTTCGAGCACCACGTCGATATCGCCGCGCTCGGCCATGGCCTGCATGTCGTCGACCCAGGCATAGGTAGACAGGTCGATACCCCGGTCGCGCGTACGATCGCGGGCATTGACCGCGACGATTTCGAGCGCACGCCCGGCGCGCCGTTCGATCGTCGCGCGATTGGTTTCGAGAAGGTCGATAACACCGGTTCCGACGGTGCCGAGCCCGGCGAGGGCGATGCGAAGCGGTTCAGCCATGGCCGCCCGCCTAGCGCAGGCGCACCTGCCGATGGAACCAGTTTGTCTTGGCGAGGGTCAAGCGCGGCCTTCAGTCGCGCGTGCGGGCGCAGGCCCCGAGCTCGGAACGAACCAGCGCATAGTCGCGCGCCGCCAGCGCGCGCGCCTGCGGATCGCGCGACAGGTTTGCGCTGGCCGGCAGCGTGTCGGGCAGCGAGCAGGCGAGGCGGTACCATTCGAGCGTATCGCGCCGCGGAGGCCGCGCCGCCTGATCGACGATCTCGGTCCAGGAAACACCCCAGCGCGGTGCCTGGCCGGGACGGCGGACCACCGTCACCGACACCGGACCATCGCTGCCCGTATCGAGGAACAGCTGGGTTTCCGATTCCCCGACCAGTGTCCCTTCGACCGCGAGCGCGTCGCGGATTCCGGTGATCCGCGGCGGGGCATCGGGCGACAGGAGTTCGGTCAGGATCGGGCGCAGGCGCTGCTCGACCGCCTCGCTATAGGGCAGCTGGGCCTGCGGATCGACCAGCTGCAGCTGACCGGGATGGCCGGGCACGGACCGGGCAAATAGGATGACTTCCTGCTTCTTGAGCTTGGGCGGCTTGCCCTTGGCGTCGAGCGGTACGTCGACGAGATAGCGCAGCGCTTCGCCCACCGGTGCGTTGCCGGCGATCAGCGCGGTCGTACGTGCCTCGATATAAAGGCGCACGAAGCCGGGCGCGAGGCCGGGAGAGCGTTCGCGCTCGACTGTCGCCTGCTTGCGGATCTGCGCGCGCAGGACCAGCGGCGTGCCATCGGCCAGATCGACCATGTCGGCATAAGTCAGCGGCGTGGCAGCGGCGGGGGCCTGGGCGAGAGCCGGGCCGGACGCTGCCGCCAGCGCTGCGGAAAGGAAGAACACGCGGGCGGAAGTAAGGAAGGGTGGCATGGCGAGAGATTCTTTTTCGCTGGATTGGGCAGGGTCCGATTCGGTGAACCCGCGGGCGTCATGGTAGGTTCCTTTGCCCAAGCCACTGAATCCGCGGTTAACCGATAAAGCATTTGCGGTGAGGGGGCATCGTAGCTAAAGGGTCGGGCCGGACCCGAGTGCATGATACATTGTTGCTTGGGGAGAGGTGTCCGGGTTCTTATCGGGAACTTCTGTGCACCTTCGTCGCTAGAGCTTCTAGAAGCCCTAGCGGCGCGAATGCGTTAACGATGCCCCTGTCACGCCATACCGGCGGGTCGCAAGGGGGGTGTCCAAATGCCCCGGCCTTTCCGGGGCGACCGATGGAGTGATGCAACCGAATGGCTTATGCTGACCAACAGATGAGCGGCAATCGCGTGGTCGCGATCATCATTGTTGCCCTCATCCATATTGCTCTCGGTTACGCTCTCATCACCGGTCTCGCATATAATGCGGTCCAGCAGGTGGTCGAGCGCGTGACGACGATCGATATCGAGGAGCCCCCGCCGCCCGAGGAAGAACCGCCGCCGCCGCCGGAACAGGTGCCCGACACCCCGCCGCCGCCGGTCGCGCCGCCGCCGCCGATCAATATCGCGCCGGCTCCGCCGCCGATCCGCACGCAGGTGACGATTCCGCCGCCCGCGCCGCCGCGGCTGGTGATCCCGCCGCCGGCACCTCCGGCTCCGCCGCCGCCGCCCTCGAAGGCGCAGGGTGCCTCGCCCAAAGGCCTCAATGGCTGGGCTTCGCGAATCCAGAACAACTATCCGCGCCGTGCGGAGCGTGAAGGAATCGAGGGCATCGTCGGCATGTCGGTGACTGTCGGACCCGACGGCCGCGTTTCGGCCTGCACCGTGACCCGTTCGAGCGGGTCGAGCGATCTGGATAGCGCCGCATGCGACGGCATGATGCGTTACGCCCGCTACAACCCCGCTCTCGATGCGGCTGGCAACCCGATCTCGGATACGCTGCCGCAATCGATCCAGTACAAGCTCAACTAGTTTAATCGGGTCCGGGCGACCGGACATCGGAATTTTCAAAAGGACCATTCGTTATGACCTTCGAACTTCTTGCTGCTGCCGGTGAGGCGGCCCCGCAGAACTCCTTCGGCTTCATGGAAGCGATGGAACAGGGCGGGATCATCGCCTGGTCGATCCTCACCGTGCTGGTGATCATGTCGGTCGGCTCGTTCTACATCCTGTTCACCAAGCTCCTCGAACAGCGCAAGGTGATGAGCCAGTACAAGAACGTCCGGACCCAGTTCTGGAAGGCCAACAGCCTCAAGGAAGGTGCAACCAAGCTCGAGAAGAACAGTGCATGGCGCCAGCTCGTCGACGATGCGATCACCGCCGAAGACCAGCACACCAAGATGACCGACAAGCTCGAAGCGCATGACTGGATGCACGGTTCGCTGCAGCGTTCGGAAGATACGATCAACGCCAAGCTTGCGGGCGGCCTGCCGTTCCTCGCCACCGTCGGTGCGACCGCGCCCTTCGTCGGCCTGCTCGGCACCGTCATCGGCATCTACCGCGCGCTGATCAACATCGGCATCGCCGGTTCGGCCTCGATCGACAAGGTCGCCGGTCCGGTCGGTGAAGCGCTCATCATGACCGCCATCGGCCTGCTCGTCGCGGTTCCCGCGGTGTTCGCCTACAACTGGCTGCAGGGCCGCAACCGCCGCATCGCGGAAATGCTGCACGCTTTCTCGACCGATCTGCTGGCCAACATCAGCTCGAACGGCACCGTGAAGCCGACCTTCCTGACCGCCACCTCGACCCAGGCGGCGGGCAAGGCTGCTCGCACCGCTCCGGCTGCTGCGACCACCACGGCCAAGAAGTAATCGAAGCTGTTAGCGGGGGCGGCTCCGGTCGCTCCCGCCCAGCCGCCTCGATCCCAAGAATTTTCGTACGATAGGATTTGAACCATGGCGATTTCGACAGGAGGTGGCGGCGATACGCCCATGTCGGACATCAACACCACCCCGCTCGTGGACGTGATGCTGGTGCTTCTGATCATCTTCCTCATCGCGGTTCCGGTCGCGATCCAGACCATCGAAAAGCTGGAAATCCCGGTTTTCGAGTCGGTCGAGTCCAAGGATAAGGTCGAAAACCTCCTCCTGACCGTCAGCACCACCGACGAAAACGGCGTCAGCGCCGGCGAGCCTGGCTTCCAGGGTGCGTCGCGCAACGGCCAGTGCCGCGTCTATTTCAACAATATTTCGCCGGTCTCCTCGGAAGAACTCTACGATCAGGCATTCGAGCGCCTCGATGCGATCGTCCAGCGCGCCGGTGGTCCGGAAGCGATCATGAACGATCCGGAGAAGATCCCGCAGGTGCATATTCGCGGCGACGTAAACGCTCCGTGGTCCTGCGTGGCCGGCGCGATCTACAACGTCCAGGCGGCGGGCTATCCCACCGTCGGCTTCATCTCGAACCCGGTCGACCCCAACGGTTGATCGCGCGGTTCGGCAAAGCAGATTAGGGAGTAACCCACTATGGCAATGTCAGGCGGCAAGGATGATGGCGCGCCGATGATGGAAATGAACATGACGCCGTTGATCGACGTCCTGCTCGTTCTCCTCATCATGTTCATCATCACCATCCCGGTGGCAACGCACTCGGTCGACATCGACCTGCCCGCACCCAGCCAGACCCCGCCCGACGTGACCGTCGAGCCGGACAAGAACAAGCTGGTGCTCACGGTCAACAACGAGATCCTGTGGAACGGCAATGCGATCGACATGGGCCAGCTGCGCACGCTGCTGGACGAGTCGACCAAGATGGCGGTCGAGCCCGAACTGCAGTTCGAGCCCGAAGCCCTCGCCAGCTACGATCTCTCGGCCAAGGTGCTGCAGATCATCAAGGCCAGCGGGGTGACCAAGTTCGGCTTCGTCGGAAACGAGCGTTACCGGACCTTCGGCAAGGCCGGCTAAGCCCGATCTTCCCCACACGAACACCGGAAAGGGGCGGAGCGATCCGCCCCTTTCTTTTTGCCCCGCCCGCCAGTCCCTTTCGAAGCTTGCCAATCGGTGTACTGGTGATGTAATCACATCTCATTGCAATGGGAGAGATTGCATGCCTTATGGAAATCGGTTCCACCGCCACGCGCCGACATCGCGCCCGATGGCCGACATGAACATCACACCGCTGATCGACGTCCTGCTGGTTCTACTGATCATGTTCATCATGGTGATCCCCATCGCCACGCACACGCTGCTGGTACCGGTTCCCAACGGCGGGCCGGGCCTTGCCATAGAGCGCGTGAATACGGTCCATATCGACGATGCGGACCGGCTCTACTGGAACGGCCAGCCGCTCGATCGGCAGGCGCTTCTCAACCAGCTTGCCGCGACCGCAAAGGCAGCGCCGCAAGCGGTGCTGCAATTCGAACCCGATGCCCGGGCGAGCTACGATTCCTCGGCGAAAACGATCGCCCTCATCAAGGATTCCGGAGTCGAACGCTTCGCCTTCGTTGGCAACGAGAAGTTCCGCCACTTCGCGGCCGACTAGCCTTCCTCGAGCGGGGGCCTGTCGACCCGCATCGCCGCGCCTGCCAGGCTTTCTGCCTCGAGCAGCAATTCGTCGTCCACCGCGCCCTGCGGCGTCGCCTCGCGGCCGATCATGACCATGACCGGCACCGCGAGCGGGCTGACGCGGTCGAGCTCGACATGGACCAGTTGTTCCGCCGAGCGGTCGAGCAGGTCGCCCAGGCGGCCGACATCGGTCAGCCGCGTGCGCGCATCGGCCCATGCGGCTTCGAGCAAGACATGGTCCGGTTCGTATTTGCGCAGCACATCGTAGATCAGGTCGGTCGAGAACGTAACCTGCTTGCCGGTCTTCCGCCTGCCCGGGTGCTGTCGCTCGACAAGCCCGCCGATTACCGCCACTTCACGGAAAGCACGGCGCAAGAGGTGCGAATTCTGCACCCATTCTATGAATTCCTCCTGCAGGATATCGGGTGACAGGAGCGGAGCCGGGTCGATCACAGGCTTCAGACCCCACACGGCGAGCGAATAGTCATTGGCAACGAAGCCGCCGGGCATCAGCCCGCGATCCTCCATCCGCCGCGTGATCAGCATGCCGAGGCTCTGGTTGGCGTTCCACCCCTCGAAAGTGTAATAGACGCTGTAGTGCCGCTTGGCGTGCGGGAAGCTTTCGACCAGCAAGTGCCCCGGCCCCGGCATCTGCGAACGCCAGTCCTGCACTTCGAGCCATTCGCGCACATCGTCCGGAAAACGCGCCCAGCCCGCGCGGTCGACCAGCATCGACCGCACGCGATCGGCAAGATGGGTGGTCAGTGGCATGCGCGCCCCGCCATAGCTGGGGATCATGGCGCTGGCCTTGGCCGCCTTTACCACCACCTCCATGTCCTGCAGCTTGACCACCTCCAGGCTCATCCCGGCGAAGGCGAAAGTATCGCCCGGGCTGAGCGAGGCGGCAAAGCGTTCCTCCACCTTGCCCAGGCTGCGCCCGCCCCGCCCGCGCCCGGCATTGATGCGCACCTCGAGCATTTCGGAGTCGATGATGATGCCCGCGTTCATGCGGTGTCGGGCAGCCTGTTCGGGATGCGAAAGCCGCCAGACCCCGTCGGCATCGCGCACGATCCGCCTGAACTTGTCATAGGCCTTGAGCGCATAGCCACCCGTTTCGACGAAAGAGAGCACGCGCTGCCAAACCACCTCGTCAACCCAGGCATAGGACAGGCTCGAACGAATCTCCCCAAGCAGCTCGTTTTCCTGGAACGGCGCCGCACAGGCACAGGCCATGACATGCTGCGCGAGCACGTCGAGGCCGCCGGGCCGGAAATCCTCGCCGTCGCGCTGCCCTTCGTCGACCGCATCCTTGGCCGCGGTCGCTTCGAGAAATTCGAACCGGTTGCCCGGGACGAGCAAGGCGCGGCTGGGCTGGTCGAGCCGGTGGTTGGCGCGTCCGATGCGCTGAAGCAGCCGGCTGGAGCCCTTCGGCGCCCCCATCTGCACGACGAGATCGATATCGCCCCAGTCGACCCCCAGATCGAGGCTCGCGGTGGCCACCAGCGCGCGCAGCTCGCCGCGAGCCATGGCGCCTTCGACCTTGCGCCGCGCCTCTTTGCTCAGGCTCCCGTGATGGACGCCGATCGGCAGGTTCCCCTCGTTCACGTCCCACAGGTTCTGGAAGATGTATTCGGCGAGGAAGCGGGTGTTGGTGAAGATCAGCGTGGTGCGGTTGGCGCGGATCAGCTCGTAAAGCTGCGGGATCGCCCAAGTCGCGGCATGCCCGCCCCAAGGCACGCGTTCCTCCTGCGGGAGGAGGATCTCGACCTCGGCCGGGGCGCCGGCTTCGCCCGTGACCAGCTCGACCGCATCGATCTCGCCCCAAGGCGCCAGCCACTCGCGAAAGCCCTCGGGATTGGAGAGCGTGGCCGACAGCGCAGCGCGGCGCATCCCCGGTGCGATCGCCTGGAGGCGGCTGAGCGCCAGCGCCAGCAAGTCGCCGCGCTTGCCGGTGGCGAAGGCGTGCACCTCGTCGATGACGATGCGCTTAAGGTCCCGGAACAGCTCGAAGCTGTCGGGATAGGAAAGCAACAGGGAGAGGCTCTCGGGTGTGGTCAGCAGCACATGCGGCGGACGCGTGCGCTGGCGTTTCTTGCGATCCGACGGTGTATCGCCGCTACGCGTGTCGACGCGGATCGAGAGGCCGATCTCCTCGATCGGGGTTAGCAGGTTGCGTTGCACGTCATGCGCCAGCGCCTTCAGCGGCGAGACGTAGAGCGTGTGCAGGCCTTCGGGAGGTTCGTTTCCTGCCAGCCGCGAGGGGGCGAAATCGGCAAGCGTGGGGAGAAACCCGGCCAGCGTCTTGCCCGCGCCCGTATCTGCGACGAGGAGGGCATGACGCCCTGCATCGCTTGCCGCGAGCATATCCGCCTGATGCCGCCGCACGCGCCATCCGCGCCCTGCGAACCAGGTTTCGATCTCGGGAGGAACCGCCGCCATGCAAGGTCAGCGTAGAGCAACCGCCGCGGTTCCCGCTAGAGGCCCACGAGCAGGCTCATGGGTGCATCACAGGAGCGAGTGAGCCGCATAGGCCGTCCGGAATTCATCCTTGTCGGAAGGCTCGGCGATACCGAGTCGGACCAGGGCCAGTCGGTCAAACCGGCTCGACTCCCGTAATCAGAAGGACGCGTCCTGCGCATCCTTCTGCTCGACCTGCCGCATACCGACTCGCAGGTCTTCTTCGGAAATGCCGGTCAGCGAGAGGATGCGCTGGCGTTCCGAAGCATCCAGCGCATCGTAGCCCTTCTTCTCCGGAAGGTCTGCCATCTCTGCCTTCATCTTCTTGCCCATTTCCTCGAAGGTCGCAAACATCTTGGGAAGTTCGCTCATTGCGGCATGCATGATGCGTGGGTCGGACGAAAGCTGGTAGGACTTGCGCGCATAGGTCGCGCCGATATCGGTCGAGAAAAACGCAGCTATGCCCTCGAGTTCGGCGCTGCTGAAATTGGCAGCATAAGCTTCCGCCATGCCGCGTTTCATCGCCGGTTCCATGGCCGTCATCAGCTGACTCATCATGATCTTCGTCATGTCCATAGTCCGGCGCTGGCGCTCGCGCCATTGGGGATCGATGATTGCGGCGATCTCGGCCACTGCCTCGTCATCCAGTTCGAGCTCGGTCTCGTCATAGCCGATGAACGTCGACAGGCTTGGGCCCGCCTGGTCGGCCATATCCATGATCGGGCCAAGCATGCCGTCGAACATCGATCCCATCATCTCGTCCATTGTGCCATCGGGCATGATCCGCTCGATCAGCGAAGAGGCAAGCGGCAGGCGGGCCTGCTGCTCGGGCGTCAGCGGCTCGGCCGGGAACATCTGGGCAATCATGGCGATCGCCTCTGACTGCTTGTCGGCCCTTGCGGCCTTGTTCTCGTCGGCCGCGGCGGGCTGACCGACGAGTACCAGCGGCGCAGCCAGCGCCAGCGTCCATTTCTTCATCATGCGTCCTCCCTTGAAAATTCAGTGCCCGACGCTTTCGCCACGCTCGAGCCCCGAGGCCGCGAGCTGCTCGTCGATCTGGGCAACAAGGCGGTCGAGCCCTTGCTTGCTGTCGCTTTCGGCGCGGGCGACGAGGACGTCTTGCGTGTTCGAGGCGCGCAGCAGCCACCAGCCATCGTCGGTGGTCACGCGCACGCCGTCGGTCGTGTCGGCCACGGCCCCGCTGGCTGCCACGCGCGCGGCAATTTCCTCGATCGCGGCGAACTTGCGGCTTTCGTCGACCTGGAAGCGCATTTCGGGCGTGTTGACCATCGGGGGCATCGCGCCGCGCAGATCGGTAACCGATCTGCCGAGCCGGGCGCTCGCGGCGATCAGGCGCACGCCGGCGTAGAGCGCATCGTCGAAGCCGTAATAGTCGTCGGCGAAAAAGACGTGCCCGCTCATCTCTCCGGCCAGTGGTGAGCCGGTTTCCTTCATTTTGGACTTGATCAGCGAGTGGCCGGTCTTCCACATCAGCGGGGTGCCGCCATGCGCCGCGACATCGTCGAACAGCGCGCGGCTGGCCTTGACGTCGGCGATGATCGTCGCCCCCTTGCGGCGCGCAAGCAAATCCTCGGCATAGATCATCAGCAGCTGGTCGCCCCAGATCACCCGACCCTGGCCGTCGATCGCCCCGATCCGGTCGCCGTCGCCATCGAAGGCGACACCGAAATCGAGCGACTTTTCGGCGACGAGCGTGCGCAGATCGGCGAGATTCGCCTCGACCGTGGGATCGGGATGATGATTGGGAAAATTACCGTCGACTTCGGTGTAGAGCAGGTGGTGTTCGCCTGGCAGGCGCGCGGCAAGCACTTCGAGCGCGGGACCGGCAGCGCCATTGCCTGCATCCCAGCCGACGCGAAGGCTGTCGAGGGTGGATGCATCGATCCCCCCGAGCGCTTCGAGCAGGCGGTCGATATAGGCCTCGAGCACCTCGCGCCGCTCGACCTCGCCCGCGCCGTCGACCCATTCGCCCGCGGCGCTGCGGCGCCCGAGTTCCTGGATGTCCGCGCCGAAGAACGGACGGCCCTGGAATACCATCTTGAAGCCGTTGTAATTGGCGGGGTTGTGGCTGCCGGTTATCTGGATGCCGCCATCCACGTCATCGGCTGACGCCTCGGCATAATAGAGCATCGGCGTCGGGCCCATGCCCACGCGCACCACATCCATGCCCGAGCAGGTCAGCCCTTCGACCAGCGCATGTTCGAGCATGGGCGAGCTGACCCGCCCGTCATAGCCGACCGCGACCTTGCTGCCGCCTGCCTCGCCGAGCATCGAGCCGAAGACGCGTCCGATCGCGCGGGCGTCGTCGGGCCCCAGCGTTTCGCCGATGATCCCGCGGATATCGTATTCGCGCAGAACGGTGGGGTCGAAAGTGTGGGTCATTCGGAACGCTCCAGTCGGGTCCGTGAAAGGTTGTCGAGCAAGAGGTCGCGCGCGGCATTGGCCTCTTGCAGGTCCGCGGCGCTACCCCCTCTGTCGGGGTGAATTATTGTAACAATGCGACGGTGCGCGGCACGGATGTCCTCGGCGCTCGCGTCGCGTGCCACACCGAGGGTCGTTCGCGCACGGGCGAGCGCCCGTTCCGCCGCGCTTTGCGTCGTGAGATAGTCCCATGGCCATTTGCCGAAGATCCAGCGGCAGGCCACCGAGAGCACAACGGCGAGGGCCAGCAGGCGGATCACTGGCCTGCTTCCACGACCTGCTCGGCCCCCGCGCCCGGAAGCCGCAGGCTGGCGACCAGCCCGCGCAATTCCTGGCGCGCAACCAGGTGACTGGTGCCGAGATCGCCGAGATGCCCCTTGTCGAGCAAGGTCAGGCCCGAAGGGAAAAGCTCGCGATAGATCACGCGCTCCGACAGCCCCTTGGCAACCCGGAAGCCGACTCGCTTGGACATTTCCATCAGCGCCTGTTCGATGCGCGCCATGTTGCGCGCCTCGGTAAAGCCGGTGCGGTTCCGCACCACGACCCAGTCCATCTGCGTGCGGTTCTGTTCGATCGAGGTGCGGCTGCGTTTCAGGCGTGCTTCCCAGATCAGCTCGGCGTAGAAGGACAGCTTCCTGACCTTGAAGTTCTCGCCTTCGACCTGCCCGATGAGGTCGAAGTCGACGAAACTGTCGTTCATCGGCGTGACCAGCGTATCGGCAGTGGTGGCCGAATGGCGGGCCAGCGGATCGTCGCGCCCCGGGGTGTCGACGACCACGAAATCCGCGTTGCGCGCCGTGTCATGGATGAAGGCTTCCATCTGGGCACCGTCCATGTCCTCGACCACATGACAACGGACCGTGGGCAGGTCGATCCCGCGACGCTGCATGGTTTCGGCACGGTTCTCGAAATAGCGGCACATGGTGCGCTGGCGATGGTCGAGGTCGAAGGCGACGACATCGGCCCCGCGACTGGCGAGCGCGACGGCGACATGGACTGCCGTGGTCGATTTGCCGGTCCCGCCCTTCTCATTGGCGAAAACGATGCGATGGGGCTGCGAATTCATCAGGATTGGGCCGTCGATATCATGCTGGCGGTGTCCCTATCCAACCCATGGCGCGGCGGCAACGCGTGCTCCCCCGGCGGCGCAGGATAACCCACAATGGCGGATGCGTACTAGCCTGCCCGCTATCATTTGATAATGTCGGCCTTGCCTGGGTCGCATTCGACCAGCGTCGATCGGCAAGAGCCGGCGGCCGGAGACGAACCAAAGAGGGGATCCCAGGACATGAAAAAGCTACTCTTCACCGCGCTCGCCGCGCTCTCGATCACCGGCGTGGCGGCCGAACCGGTGTTCGCCCAGGGCCGCTCGTCCGGCCGCAAGGCCCAGGACCGCGCAACGATGGAAATTCCGCAATGCTCGCGTAATCTCGGCACGATCGCGGTGGTCGAACCCGACGACAAATGGTGGCGCGAGCTCAACCTCGGCAGCCCGGAACAGATCATCCGCGTCTTCGTCCAGCGCTCGGGCTGCTTCACCCTGGTCAACCGTGGTGGTGCGATGCGCAGCCGCGCCATGGAACGCGCGCTGCAGGAACAGGGCGAACTGCAGGAAGGCCAGAACGTGGGCCTCGGCCAGGTGGTGACGGCGGACTATTTCCTCCAGCCCGACATCGTCAGCACCAACAGCAATTCGGGCGGCGGCGGCGGGCTGCTCGGCGGCGTGGTCGGCGGATTGTTCGGCCGCACCGCAGGAGCGATCGCGGGCGGCATCCGGGTCAAGAAGGGCGAAGCCAATGTCGTCCTCTCGCTGGTCAACGCCCGCACCACGGTGGAGGAAGCGCTGGTTGAAGGTTATTTCCGCAAGAAAGATCTCGGCTGGGCCGCGGGTGGCGGCCTGTTCGGCGGCGGCGGCGGCGCTGCGGGCGGCTTTGGCGGCTATGAAAACACCGCCATCGGGCAGATCATCGTACTCGCCTATCTCAACGCCTATACCGATCTGGTGGCCCAGCTTGGCGGCCTGCCCGAGGATGCCGCGGCGGCGGCGCCCGAAGCGCGCTGAACGGGCAGAGCTTGCAACATCGAGGGCGGGGCGGCAGATGTCGCTCCGCCCCTTGTCGTTGCAGGAGCAGGAACGCTGCACACCGTCACCACCCTCGCCGATCTTCGACCTGCGACCGAGGCGCTGCGCGCCAGCGGAACCCTTGCCCTGGTGCCGACGATGGGGGCGCTGCACGAGGGTCACCTGGCGCTGGTACGCGAAGCCCGCGAGGCTGCCGACCACGTCGCGGTTTCGATCTTCGTCAATCCGCGCCAGTTCGGGGCGAACGAGGACCTCGATGCCTATCCACGCCAGCTCGCCCGCGATTCGGCGCTGCTCGAAGCTGAGGACGTAGCGCTTCTGTGGGCTCCCTTGCCGGAGGAAGTCTATCCGCAGGGCTATGCCACCAATGTTTCCGTCGCAGGTGTCAGCGAGGGCCTGTGCGGTGCCGACCGTCCGGGCCATTTCGACGGCGTCGCCACGGTGGTCTGCAAACTTTTCAACCAGGTGCGGCCGGACATGGCCTTTTTTGGCGAGAAGGACTGGCAGCAACTGGCGGTAATCCGCCGGATGGCGCGCGACCTCGACCTGACGCTTCCGCATGTCGAGGCGATCCATGGCGTCCCTATCGTCCGCGAGGCCGACGGTCTCGCGATGTCGAGCCGCAATGCCTATCTCTCCGCCGATCAGCGCGCGACGGCGGCGGCGCTTCCGCGCGAGATGCGCGCCGCTATCGCGCGCCTCGCTGCCGGAGACCCAGCGCACTCGGTGCTTCCCGCGCTGACCGGGGAACTGCTCGAGGCAGGATTCGACAGCGTCGACTATGCCGAGCTGCGCCATGGCGACAATCTTGTCCCGACTGCGGGCGCGGCGCCGGGCACCCGCCTTTTCGTCGCCGCGCGTATCGGAGGAACCCGGCTGATCGACAACATGCCGGTGGTCGGCTGAAACGCCGCGTGGTCCTCTGCCTGGGGGACTGTCGCAAAAGAGAAACAACCGCTATTCGAACGGTCCGTCGTGAACGGTGCCGAACAGCACCGGCCCTTCGGTTCGCAAGGGTCGGGTGCACGGCGCCAAAGGCATGGTGCACCCGGCTTTTGCCCATCCCCCTTGAACGCAAGGATTTCGCCTGCGAGCCGTGGGCCGGAGGCGGGAACATCTGCGCCTTTGTGGGAGTGGAGCGGGTAAGGGGAATCGAACCCCTCTAGCCAGCTTGGAAGGCTGGAGCATTACCACTATGCTATACCCGCCCGGGTGAGGCGCCAATGCCACCGAAGTCGCGCCCGCGTCAACACGCTATTGCGCCGGTTGGTCGGCTTTCGCCTCGTCTTTCTCGGCTGCCTCCGCCAAGCTCTCGGCCAGCGTCGGAGGCTTGTCGAGAGCAGCCTCGACCTTGCCGCGTATCTCGATTTCCACCCTGCGATTCGCTGCCCTGCCCGCTTCGTCGGGCGAGCCGTCCGG
>Ga0066644_10001192_pt1 | contig 14960 bp, 14 predicted proteins | sample CryGeyCG2114_020_FD_62735 | JGI IMG/M metagenome (GOLD analysis project Ga0066644, IMG submission 62735) | Groundwater microbial communities from aquifer - Crystal Geyser CG15_big_fil_post_rev_8/21/14_0.20 | ecosystem: Environmental > Aquatic > Deep subsurface > Groundwater | place: USA: Utah...
TCAAGGCCGGCACTGGCCGCGGTCTGGTAGACGGGCAGTTCGAGGCCTGCAAAATGCGGCAATGGTGAAACCTGAACAATAATCGGCATGGCGGCCCTCCCCCCTTGGCCGCAGGACCTGATCCCAAGCGGCCGTCTTATGATACTTCGCCGCGTGCAGCGTAACGGGTTTCGATCCGGCTTGCCACCGGCGCACCCGGCGGCGGCCCCGGCCGGCCTCGGTCACAGGGCGCAGAGGGCGGCTTCTATCCTGCCGGCGAGCCGCGCGGCAATTTCGGCTTTCTGGGTTCGTGACCAGGCGATTTCCTCATGGTCCGAGATCAGCCAGGCCGCGTTTTCATCCCCGCCCATCACGTCACCGGAGACGTCATTGGCGATGATCCAGTCACAACCCTTGCGCAAGCGTTTGGCGCGGGCGCGCCCGGCCACATCATGGGTTTCTGCGGCGAACCCGATGACCAGATCCGGGCGGCCAGCCTGCCGGGTTGCGATGGTACGGAGGATGTCGGGATTTTCAACAAGGTGCAGCGACGTTTCCAGCGCGGATTTTTCGGCTTTACGGGCCCGGGCCTGCGCCGGACGCCAGTCCGCCACCGCTGCCACAGCGATAAAAACATCCGCGGGCAGTTCAGCCTCGACCGCGGCCAGCATGTCGCGGGCGCTCTCGACCTCGATCCGCGTCACCCCAAACGGGCAGGGCAGGCAGACCGGGCCGGAGACAAGACAGACATCCGCGCCGCGTTGTGCCAGAGCTTCAGCAATCAGATAACCCTGCTTCCCGCTGGAGCGGTTGGACAGGAAGCGGACGGGATCAATCGCCTCAAGGGTCGGGCCAGCGGTGACAATAATCCTTTTTCCAGCCAGGCGGGTCATGCAGAGGTCCGCGACAACAACCCTTCAATGGCAGCGGCGATGGCTGCGGGTTCGGCCATGCGGCCCGGCCCGAATTCGCCGCAGGCCATCTCACCGTCCCCGGGCCCGGCAAACTCCACCCCATCGGATTTGAGGGTTTCGACATTCCTCCGGACAGCGGGATGCTGCCACATGCGGACATTCATGGCCGGGGCCATCAGGACCGGCTTGTCGGTTGCCAAAAGGGTTGTGGAAGCGAGATCATTGGCAAGACCATTGGCGCATTTGCCGATCAGATCAGCGGTGGCGGGGGCAACGACGACCAGATCGGCGGAGCGGGACAGTTCGATGTGGCCCATTTCGGTCTCATCGGTGAGCGAGAAGAGGTCAGAATAGACCTTTTCTCCCGAAAGGGCGGCGAGGCTGAGCGGGGTGACGAATTGCTCTCCCGCACTCGTCAGGATGCAGCGTGTGCCAATGGCGCGCCTGGCCAGATTGCGGATCAGCTCAAGAGATTTATAGGCAGAGATCCCGCCGCCGATGATGAGTAAAACACGTCCATTGCTCATGCCATCCTCCTGATACATGCGTCTCCTAGCGTGTTTTTGCTCGCAGGTGGAGGGCAAAGCGCGTTAGCCTCGTTTTTGAACGGATCGGGGAGGATAATATGCCATCCATTCTTTATGCCGCAGCGATGCTCGCGCTGCTCACCCTGTTTGTCTATTTCCTGCTGACGGTTCTGGGCGTCATTGCCAATGCCCGCGGTGAGTTGTCAAAGGATTATTCGCTGACCAAAACCGGTGCGCCACCGCCCGCCTATATCGGTAATGCGGGGCGGAATCTGGTCAATCTGCTGGAATTGCCGGTGCTGTTCTACGCGCTGGTGGCCTTTCATTTTGCCGGTCAGATTGAGGTGTCCGGATTGCAACTGACCCTAGCCTGGGCGTTCGTCGGACTGCGGTTCCTGCATACGCTGATCCATATCACAATCAACACGCTGGGCCTGCGGTTTCTGGTTCACCGCATCTCTGCCATTGTGCTGGCCGTGATGTGGGTAAATTTCCTGCTCGCGCTTTAAATGAGGGTGATGAGACTGGCACCGGCTGCGCCAGCCGCCGTGGCCAGGATGCCATAGCCGAGCCAGCGCCAGAGCCGGCCTTCGCGCTGATGTCCGGCCAGACGGGTCAGGCTGGCATCGTCGAGCTTGATCTCGCCGCTGCGCAGCCGGGCTCCAGCCTCGGCCCAGTCTTCGATGGCATCCGGTAAACGTTTTGCGCTGTCCCGCAGCCGTTTCAGATCCTCGATGAAATCGAGCGCCATGCCTTCCGGCCCCAATTCGCGCTTCATCCATTTCTCGACGACCGGGGCGGATGCTGCCCACATATCGTGTTGCGGATTTAGGATTCGCGCCACTCCTTCGGACTGGACCATGGTTTTCTGCAATAGAACCAGTTCGGGCCTGAGGTGCATGTCAAACAGGTCTGTGATCTCGAAAAGCTGCAACAGGACACGGCTCATCGGCACTTCGTCAGCGCTTTTGCCGAAGATGGGCTCTCCGACGGCGCGCAAGGCAGATGCAAAGTCATCAATCGAGTGGCGTGGCGGAACATAGCCTGCATTGAAATGGGCTTCGGCTGCGCTTTTGTAGTCGCGGGTCAGAAAGCCGTGCAGGATCAGCGCCAGAAACCGCCTTTCCTCACGGCCAATGCGGCCCATAATGCCGAAATCAACGGCCCAGAGATTGCCCTTCGTATCGGCGAAGAGGTTGCCAGCATGCATGTCGGCATGGAAGACACCGGTTTCCATCGCCGTGGTCAGAAAGGCGCGTGTCAGTGTGTTGGCCAAAGCGGCCCGGTCAATTCCGGCCGCCTCAATCCTGTCCGGTTCTGTGAGGGGGATACCGTCAATCCAGTTTGTGGTCAGGACCCGCTTGGCCGAGCGCTCCCAATCGACGTCCGGAACACGGTAATTTTCAGCCAGCGCTGCGGCTTCGGCGAGTTCGCTGGCCGCGGCGGCTTCGAGGCGGAGGTCTGTTTCCAGCTCGGTAGCACGGGCCACGGTGTCAACGAATTTTACCGGTTCGAGGCGTTTGGCTGCCGGTATAAAATGCTGAACCAGCTTCGCACCCAATCGCATGGCACGAATGTCTTTTTGCAGCCGGGCTTCAATTCCGGGCCGGAGGATTTTTACGGCGACATCGCGGCCATCCGTAGTCGTGGCGCGGTGAACCTGCGCGACCGATGCGGCGTTGACCGGTGCATCAAAGTGGGTGAACCAGCCGGACAGCTCGCCACCCAGTTCGCGTTCCAGCGTGGCAATGGCGATTTTCTGGTCGAAGGCCGGCATCTGGTCCTGCAGGCGCGACAGGCCGCGGGCAAAGCGCTGGCCGACAACATCGGCCCGTGTGGCGAGAACCTGACCCAGTTTCACATAGGAAGGACCAAGTTTTTCCAGAGCCCGCGCCAATCTTTCTCCTGGATTATCCGCCTCGCCCCGGCGCGAGAACAGCCGCGTGAAAGCTGCAAGGGCGATTAATGACGGCGGAAATTTCTCCTGATATTCACGCGGAAAGATGGCGTCGTAACGCGCCAGCGTGAATCCGGCCCGGGCAAGGCGGCCTAAAGAAGCGAGGGTTCTGAACATTGCGGACGAGGTTTAATGCGCGACAACGCGGAAGGCGAGCGCGGTATGCGGTCGCATCCGTGTGGGCAAATGCCAGAAATGCGTGTGGACAGCCTGTCAATCAGGTTCCACCTGCCAACTTCCTGATTTCGACAGCCAGGTGAAATCAAATCCGCCAGCCGGTGTGGAGCGCCGCGATCCCGCCGGAAAAATTGGTCACGGAGACCTGTCCGAACCCGGCATCCCGGAGCTCTGCTGCAAAGGCGTCCTGATGCGGGAAGCGGCGGATGGATTCGACCAGATACTGATAGCTGTCGCGGTCCTGCGCGATTTTCTCACCCAGAACCGGGATCGCATTGAACGACCAGGCATCATAGATGCGCTCCAGCGCCCGCGTGGTCGGACGCGAAAATTCCAGACACAGGAAACGGCCGGCCGGTTTCAGGACGCGGCGCATCTCCCGCAGGGCAGCTATCCGGTCGGTTACATTGCGGATTCCGAAGGCAATGGTCACACAATCGGCGCTCTTGTCCTCGAACGGCAGGCATTCCGCATTGCCCACCGCCCAGGTCAGATGGTCGGCATCGCCGCGTTTGAGGCCGGCCAGCAACATCTGTTCGTTGATATCGGTGACAATGGCGGTGGCGGGGTGGCCGCCGCGCAGCTTGCGCCGCTGCTCTGATTTTGCCACGAAGGCCCGGGCGAGATCGCCGGTACCGCCCGCCACGTCGATCAGTTTCTGACCGGGTTGCGGATTGGCGCGTTCGATCGTCATGTCTTTCCAGGCGCGGTGAATGCCCAGAGACATCAGATCATTCATCAGATCATATTTGCGCGCGGACCGGTCGAAGACGCTGCGGACCAGCGAGGCCTTCTCGGTTTTCGGAACATCCCTGAAGCCGAAGGATGCGGTTTCTGATTGCGGTTCGGTCATGGGAACGGAAGATAGGGCAATGAAGAGGTTTGCACTAGCGCGACATCATGCCCGAGCTTCCTGAGGTTGAAACCGTCCGCCGCGGGCTGGCCCCGGTCATGGAAGGCCGCGTGATCGAGCGGGCGGAAAACCGCCGCCCGGATCTGCGATTTCCGTTTCCGGACGGCTTTGCCGGCCGGCTGAGCGGTGTCCGGGTCGAGCGGCTGGACCGGCGCGCCAAATACCTTCTTCTCCGGCTGGAAAACGGCGAAACCCTGCTGGCCCATCTGGGCATGTCGGGCCGGTTCACCATCCATTTGCCGGACCGGGCCGTGAAACCCGGTGATTTTGCCCATGCCCCCGGGACATCGGAAAAACACGATCATGTTGTGTTTGAAATGGAAGGCGGCGCGCGCATTGTCTTCAACGATCCGCGGCGCTTTGGTTTCATGACGCTGTTTGTGACAGATAATGAAGGCGATGTTCCATTTCTGTCGGGGCTCGGACCTGAGCCAAATTCCAATGCCTTTTCCGGCCCCTTCCTGCAATCGCGGGTGAAAGGCAAGACAGCGCCATTGAAAGCTGCGTTGCTGGATCAGCGGGTCGTGGCGGGTCTGGGAAATATCTATGTCTGCGAAGCGCTGCACAGGTCTGGCCTGTCCCCGCGCCGTCTTGCCGGGACGCTGGGACCGAAACGCGCCGACCGGCTGGCGCTGGCGGTACGGCAGGTCATAGATGATGCCATTGCAGCAGGCGGCTCGAGTCTGAAGGATTTTGCTTCGGCAGAGGGTGAGCTGGGGTATTTCCAGCACACATTCCGGGCCTATGGCCGTGAAGGTGAAGCCTGTGTGTCGCCGGAATGCGGCGGGATCATCGCGCGTATTGTGCAATCCGGGCGGTCGACATTTTTCTGCCCGACTTGTCAGCGATAGGAGAGATTGAAAGCGGCCTGTTCCCGTTAGGAATTGGCAATCAGCATGGCCATAAGAGCAGCCTTTGGCCGATAAATTTTTCAGGACTGGAGAAAAAATGAAATTGATCGGGACTTTGATATGCGGATTTGCCTCCACCGTCTTGATGACGAGCCCTGCCTCGGCAGATCCCACGCTGTGGCACATCCAGGATGAGGACAGCGATATCTATGTTTTCGGCACGGTTCACATCCTGCGTCCCGGCATTGAATGGCAGACCGAAGCGGTGATGTCCGCCTTTGAAGCCGCCGATACGGTTTATTTCGAAGCGCCTGTGAATGATCCGGATCAGGCACCGGCCATGCAGCGGGTGGTTTTCGCCAATGCCATGAATCCCGCCGGAGTGACCCTGTCCTCGCTGGTCAGTGAAGATACCTGGCAGTCGATCGAGTCGTTTGCGCCCCAGGTCGGTGCCTCCGCCGCCCAGCTCGAGCCCTTGCGGCCCTGGATTGCGACCATTCAGCTGAGTGTCGGTTTTATTGTTGCCTCAGGTTTTGACCCTACTACAGGCGTTGAAGCTACGCTCTGGCCGATGGCAGAAGAAGCGGGGAAAACCCTCACCTATTTCGAAACCGTTGAGGAGCAGATCGGCTTTTTTGCCGACTTGCCGCAGGACATTGAAGTGCGCTTGCTGGAGCAGACCATGACTGATTTCGAAACCGGGCCGGAACAGCTGGATACGCTTGTGACGTCCTGGGCCAATGGTGATCAGGCGGCCATTGACGCGGTGATGAACGGCCAGATGCGCGCCGATGCCCCGGAAGTTCATGACATCATCATTGTTCAGCGCAATGAGCGCTGGGCTGAAGAGATTGCAGACATTCTGGACGGATCCGGCACGGTGTTCATTGCCGTTGGCTCTGGCCACCTGCCGGGAGAGCGGGGTTTGATCTCGCTTCTTCGGGACCGTGGCATTGAAGTTGCCGGACCATAACAGCATAGCCATTATATATACAGAACCGGCATCGGGGTGGTGACCCTGGTGCCGCGATGCGTTATATCGGCGCGCTCGATATCCCGGCGGCGGTAACGCCGCGCTCAGATGGAGGCCTTTCGTGGGCTATAAAACAATTCAGGTTAAGACCGAAGGCCGTGTCGGCGTTATTACGCTGGACCGCCCGGAAGCACTGAACGCGTTGTGTGACGAGCTGACGGCCGAGTTGGCTGCTGCGTTGGTGAAGTTCGACTCCGATGCCGATATCGGTTGCGTAGTCCTGACCGGATCGAAAAAGGCCTTTGCCGCCGGTGCCGACATCAAGGAGCTCATCAGCAAGGACTTTGTCGGCCTCTATATGAATGACCCATTTGAAAAGACGTGGGAATCAGTTGCCCGTTTCCGCAAGCCGGTCATTGCCGCAGTGTCGGGATATGCGCTCGGTGGAGGCTGTGAGATCGCCATGATGTGCGATTTCATTATTGCCTCGGAAACCGCGAAATTCGGCCAGCCCGAGATCAATCTGGGTGTCATGCCGGGTGCTGGCGGCACGCAACGCTTGCCGCGCGCGGTGGGCAAGGCAAAAGCCATGGATATGTGCCTGACCGGCCGGATGATGGACGCCAAGGAAGCCGAGCGCGCGGGTCTGGTCAGCCGTATTGTGGCAGTTGACGATCTGATGAGCACGGCCCTTGAAGCGGCGGAATCAATTGCCGCCAAATCGCTGCCGATTGCGATGATGACCAAGGAAGCCATCAACCGGTCCTTCGAGTTGGGCCTGTCGGAAGGGGTGCGCTGGGAGCGACGTGTCTTCCAGTCGCAGTTTGCGACCGAGGATCAGAGCGAGGGCATGGCGGCCTTTGCCGAGAAGCGGGCCGCACACTTCAAGCACAAATAGCCTGCGCAAAGAGTTGACGGGCGGGGCCCGTACGCGTATATGCCCCGCCTCACGCGCGATCTGGCTTCTGGAGCGCGCAGACACAGAATTATAAAGACAACGGACAAACCTTCATGGCGAATACGGCCTCTGCCAAGAAAATGGTGCGCAAGATTGCCCGCCGCACCGCGATCAACAAGTCACGCCGCTCACGCGTGCGGACCTTTATCAAGAAAGTTGATACCGCCATTGCCGCCGGAGATTCCGGCAAGGCCCGCGAGGCTCTGATCAAGGCGGAATCGGAAATGATGCGCGCCGTGACCAAAGGTGTGTTTCACAAGAATACGGCCTCGCGGAAAATTTCCCGAATGTCGGCCCGTGTGAAAGCGCTTTCGGTCTAAACCACGACTGGAAAACAAGAAATCAGAAAACGCTCCGGGCGCATGCTCCGGGGCGTTTTTCTTTGACTTTCTGCGAGCCGTTTCCGGGTGCAAACAGGCTCTGTGTCCGGATAAAAAAGATGCAGATGCCAAATTCCTATCCCGTCACAACTTTTCCCTTGTCAAGGGAAGAATCACGCGAATCAGGGGGAAAGTTCGGTTGACCGGGAAGGGTCTCTGGTTACTCTACGGGACATCAGGTGGTCATTCCTATGCGGATCAAATCATGCGCTGCCGCCATTCACGTGTGTGAATGGTGAATGGGAAAAACTTGCCTGTAAAAACAATTACGTGGCCTGGATTTGACAGGCCCAGTGAAAGGGTGTGGGGGACATGTCGTTAGTTTCTGGCGGTGCGTTGAAATCCCTGGAAAAGGCGGGCGAAGTGAAGACTGCGGGGGCTGTCTGGCGCGAGGTAAGGGCTCACCTTCGTCGCGAATACGGGGATACGGTTTTTTCATCCAATATGGCCCGGCTGCGGGTCCGCGAGGAAGCCGATGACGGTCTTCTTGTCATTGCGCCCAGCCGGTTTTACCGGGACTGGGTCGAGGACCATGCCGGTGCACGATTGCGGGCATTGTGGACACAGCTGGACCCGGACAATCGCTCCATACGGCTGCTGTCGGAAGAAGATGTGGGGCCGGGCCCGGTTGTTGCTGTCTCCAACGTGTCAGAGATGCCGGCGAGCGGGTGTCCGGAAAGCAGCCCGGCCCGCGCTGTCAGTGACCGGTTCACGTTCGACACATTCATGGTTGGCCCTTCAAACGAGATGGCCTCGGCGGCGGCCCGTGCGATCGTCAATGCCTCACCTTCGCCGTTCAATCCGGCCTTTTTCTATGGTGACTATGGCGTCGGTAAAACCCATCTCCTGAATGCCATTTCACATTCGGTCGAACTGGGAACGGCCCGCCGCAAGGCGCTGTATCTCACCGCAGAGGAGTTTCTCTCCGGCTTTGTTTCGGCCATGCGCAAGAGAGATACGATCGGTTTCAAGGAATCGGTCCGCCGTGTGGATGTATTGTTGATCGATGATGTTCATTTCATCGCCGGCAAGCCCAAGACCGAAGACGAATTTCTGCATACGGTGGCGTCACTGATCGCCGACGAGAAACAGGTTGTTCTGGCGTCACATCTTCCTCCGGCTGAACTGAATGTCATGGATCAGCGGCTTGCTTCATTGCTCAAGGGCGGATTTGCCTGTGAGTTGCGTAAGCCCGATCTTGATCTGCGCCGCAAGATTCTCGATTGCAAGATTGCCCAGGCCAGCTGCCATTATCCCGAGCTGTCTGTCCCCGAAACAGTGCGCGATTTCCTCGCCGCCCGGATGACGGCCAGCGCGCGCGAGCTGGAAGGCGTGCTCAATAATGTGATTGGCCGCACAGCCCTTCTGGGCCGTCCGGTGACAATGGAGGCTGTTGAATCGGCCTTGCGCGAATTGTCGATCGTTTCAGAACGCCGCGTTACGGTAGATGTCATCCAGAAAGTGGTGGCCGAACGTTTTGGCGTCAAAGTTGCCGACATCCTATCCAAGCGCCGGACCAAGACCGTGGTCAAACCACGCCATGTGGCCATGTATCTGGCGAAGACCATGACAACAAGGTCGCTGCCCGATATCGGCCGCCGTTTTGGTGACCGGGACCACTCCACCGTGATCCACGCCGTCAACAAGATCAGCGAGTTGATCAAGGCCGGTGATCCGGTGAAGGACGAGATCGAAAGCCTGTCGGCCGAAATCAGGGGCTAGAGTTATCCCCGGTTCGCTGCATTCAGGCGAGCGGGGGCGTATTGCACTTTGGAAAATTTCGCTATGCTCTCGTCCCCGGGGATGAGGCGATTCATTATTCTGTCGCGATTTGCACTCCTTCCGGAAAGAAGGCAGGAAGACGGAAACGATATGAAACTCACGATCGAACGCGCAGCTCTTCTGAAGGCTCTGGGCCATGTTCAGGCCGTCGTCGAGCGCCGGAACACCATACCGATCCTGTCCAATGTGCTGATCACGGCCGGTGCCAATGGCGCAAGTTTTGCCGCGACAGACCTCGACATTGAAATTCAGGAAAGCGCGGCCGCGCAGGTCGAGCGTGAGGGCATGGCCACCGCACCCGCCCACACGCTCTACGAAATCGCGCGCAAACTGCCGGAAGGCGCAGATGTGACGCTGGAGCTGGATGGCGAGGATCCGCGATTGAACTTGAAAGCTGGACGGTCGATTTTTTCACTCCCCTCCCTGCCGCCGGGAGATTTCCCGATGATGCCATCGGAAGACCTGCAACACTCCTTCAAGCTGGAAGCTGATGCGCTTGCCCGCATTATAGACAAAACCAGGTTTGCGGTGTCGACCGAGGAAACACGCTATTATCTCAATGGCATTCATCTGCATGCCGCGGATGAAAAAGGCCGCAAGACCTTGCGCGCCGTCGCCACGGATGGCCACCGTCTGGCGCTGTCTGAGTGTGATCTGCCGGAAGGCGCGGGCGGTATGCCGGCGGTTATCGTTCCGCGCAAGACGGTTCATGAAGCCCGCCGTCTGCTTGAAGATGCTGATGGTGATATCCAGATTTCCGTTTCTGACGGCAAGATCCGCTTCGGTTTCGGACGTGCCGTTCTGACCTCCAAGCTGATTGACGGTTCTTTCCCGGATTATGAGCGGGTGATCCCGCGCGGGAATGAGAAAATGATGTCGGTGGAAAACAAACGCTTTGCCGAGGCGGTGGATCGTGTGGCGACGATCTCGATCGAGAAATCGCGTTCGGTAAAATTGTCGCTGGATGACGGCACGCTGACGCTTGCGGTCAATAATCCGGAATCCGGCCAGGCCACAGAAGAAGTCCCGGTCGATAGCAAGGAGGGCGGGTTCGCCATCGGTTTCAATGCCCGCTACATACTGGATGTGGCCGGTCAGATCGAAGGTGATGAAGCGCGCTTCCACTTTGCCGATCCGGCGTCACCGACACTGGTGACGGATTCCGGTGATGCGGACTCACTCTACGTTCTGATGCCGCTCCGCGTGTGACGCGACACTCCGACGAGACCCGGAAAACTGCGTCACTGAAACGGTTGCGGCTGACGGATTTCCGTAATTTCGAAACGCTCGATCTCGATATCGATGCGCGGCCGGTCTGTCTGGCGGGGCCGAACGGGTCCGGCAAGACGAATATTCTTGAAGCCATATCCCTGCTGGCACCGGGCCGCGGACTGCGCGGTGCCGAAACCGAGGAACCGCTCCGGCGCATTGGTGAGACCGTGGCCCCGGCCTGGGCGGTATATGCCGAAACCCTGTCTGAAACCGGGGATGAAGCGACACTCGCCTCCGGGTTTCTGGATGGCCGCCGCCGACAGACGCGCATGGATGGCAAGCCAGCCTCCCGGGGTGAATTGGCGCGGTGTCTGCCAATGATTGCGCTTTTGCCGGAACATGACCGTCTGTTTGCAGGACCGCGTTTCGACCGGCTCAAATTCTTTGACCGTCTGGTGGCGGCCAGCGACCCGTCTCATGGCGAAACGCTCGGGAATTATGAAAAACTCCGGTCCCGGCGTCAGCGGCTGCTGGACCAAGGCCGGGTGGACACGGACTGGCTGGACGCGCTGGAAACCGACATGGCCGGGCACGGGGTGGCGCTGGCGGCTGGCCGGCTTCATGCATTGGCGCGGTTGCAGGCGGCGATAGACACGGCCGAAGACGGGGTGTTTCCGAAGACGGATCTGGCTCTGGATGGCATGATTGAGGCGGCGTTGGCGGAGGGTGCGGAACTCCGCGATGCGGAAGATCAACTTATCTCCGTGCTGGCGGACGAAAGAGGACGGGATGCTGCGGCGGGCCGGACACTGACACGAGGCCCCCACCGTAGTGATCTGGGTGCGCGTCATCGCGAAAAGGATCAACCGGCTTCGCGATGTTCAACCGGCGAGCAAAAAGCGCTGATCATCCGGCTTGTGCTGGCTCAGGCGCAATCCCTTGCCTCGTATGGCGGAAAGGTGCCTCTGCTCCTGCTGGACGAGGCGTGCGCCCATCTGGACGCAAAGCGGCGGAAAGGATTAGCGGAGGCCATTCTGGAGCTCGGTGCACAAGCCTGGCTGACCGGTGTGGAGTCCAGCCTGTTTTCTGCATTTGGTGAGCAAGCGCAGCAATTTTCGGTCGAACAGGGCCGGGTTTCAGTTTAGGTCCCGGCCCATGTCCCCTGATAGCCTGGCCCTGTTCGCGGCCGCTCTGCTGATCCTGTTCTTCACGCCCGGTCCCGGCAATATAGCCATGGTGGCGCGGACACTGGATGCCGGTCCGGTACATGGCTTCATTTATGGGGCAGGCATCATCACCGGCGATATTTTCTGGTTCACGGTTGCTGTATCGGGGCTGACGGCGGTGGCGGACCGGATTGGTCCGGCGGGATGGATTTTCAAGATAATCGGTGTTGCCATCCTCCTGTGGTTTTCCTGGAAGGCGTTCCAGTCTTTCAGAAACCCGAAAGTGGCTCAGATCCGGAAACCGACGCGCATGGGGCTGGCGGCAACTTATCTGGCGGGTATCGCCATGCCCCTGACCAATCCCAAGCCGATCATCTTCTATCTGACATTGTTGCCCAGTTTTTTCGATCTCAACCAGGTCGATCTGGCCGCCTGGCTGGTGATGGTATCGATCATGCTGGCCATGTATTTGCTGACCGCGACCGTGCATGTCGGACTGGCGCACAGGGCGCGGAACTGGCTGCAGGAAAAGGGCGTGAAACGCTGGGCTGATGCCGTCACAGCACTGGTCATGCTGGGCATTGCGATCCTGCTTGTCCTGCGCTGATTCCCGGGTTTTCCGGCCGAATTTTCGGTGATTTTCGAACACCTCTGCCAATTGTCCATAAAGCATTGAAATTGATTAGTAATTACTGTCATAAATATGTAGCCCAAGCATGGCGCGAGACGGGCTATTCAGATACACTGACTCCATGAGTGACGAACAAAATCAGGAATACTCGGCGGGCTCCATCAAAGTCCTGAAGGGACTGGACGCCGTCCGCAAACGGCCCGGCATGTATATCGGTGATACCGATGACGGATCGGGTCTTCATCACATGGTCTATGAGGTGGTCGATAACTCTGTTGATGAGGCACTTGCCGGCTATGCCGACGAGGTGCGCGTGACGCTCCACGCGGACGGCTCGGCCAGCGTGTCGGACAATGGCCGCGGCATACCGGTCGATCTGCACGAAGGCGAGGGCGTGTCGGCGGCGCAGGTCATCATGACCCAGCTCCATGCGGGCGGAAAGTTCGACCAGAACTCCTACAAGGTCTCCGGTGGTCTGCACGGCGTCGGGATTTCGGTGGTCAATGCGCTGTCGGAATGGCTGGACCTGCGCATCTGGCGCAATGGCAAGACCTATGAAATGCGGTTTCTGCTGGGCGATCCTGAAAACGGCGAGGATTTGAAGATTGTCGGCGATGCGCCGGACGCCAAGGGCAAAAAGCTGACGGGGACGGAAGTCCACTTCATGCCGTCAGATACGATTTTCACCAATATTGAATTCAAGCGAGAGACGCTGATCCACCGTCTGCGCGAGCTGGCCTTCCTGAATTCCGGTGTGCTGATCCGGTTCCGCGATGAGCGGGAAAGCGAGCCCTTCGAGGAAAAACTGTTCTATGAGGGCGGGGTGGCGGCATTTGTCGAGCATCTGGACCGCGCCAAGACACCGATCTTCACACCGCCGGTCCTGATCGCTGGCGAGCGTGAGGGCGTGACCGTTGAAGCTGCGCTGGAGTGGAATGACGGATATCACGAGAATGTCCTGTGTTTCACCAACAATATTCCGCAACGCGATGGCGGCACACATCTCGCGGGTTTCCGCGGGGCGCTGACGCGGGTCATCAACACCTATGCGGCGTCGTCCGGACTGGCAGCGAAGTCAAAAGTCACAATCACGGGCGATGATGCGCGCGAAGGCCTGACCTGCGTCCTGTCGGTTAAGGTGCCGGACCCGAAATTCTCCTCCCAGACCAAGGACAAGCTGGTGTCATCGGAAGTGCGTCCTGCTGTTGAGGGCACGTGCTATGAAATGCTGTCGGACTGGTTTGAAGAACACCCCAGTGAAGCCAAGCAGATTGTTTCCAAGATCATCGAGGCGGCGGCTGCCCGCGAAGCGGCCCGCAAGGCGCGGGAGCTGACACGGCGCAAATCTGCGCTGGATATTGCTTCGCTGCCGGGAAAGCTTGCCGATTGTCAGGAAAAAGACCCATCCAAGTCCGAGCTCTTCATCGTCGAGGGAGATTCCGCTGGCGGGTCAGCGAAACAGGGCCGTGCGCGTGAATTCCAGGCGGTGTTGCCACTGCGCGGCAAGATTTTGAATGTCGAGCGCGCGCGCTTTGACAAGATGTTGTCGTCAGAACAGGTCGGTACGCTGATTACCGCCTTGGGAGCGGGGATTGGCCGCGATCAGCTCGATCTCGACAAGCTGCGCTACCACAAGGTCGTGATCATGACCGACGCCGATGTCGATGGCGCCCATATCCGGACCCTGCTGCTGACCTTTTTCTACCGCCAGATGCCAGAGCTGATCACACGCGGTCATCTTTATATCGCCCAGCCACCGCTCTACAAAATCACCCGTGGCCGGTCCGAGCGCTATGTGAAAGATCAGGCCGAGATGGACAGCTATCTGATCGAAGAAGGCTGTTCCGAGGCGCTGTTGAAGCTGGCCAATGGCTCAACGATTGGCGGTGCAGATCTGGCTGACCGGGTCGAAAAAGCCCGTCTGGTCAAGCTGGGGCTCGACCGGATTGCAGCGCGCGCCCCGATCTTTGCTGCTGAAGCGGCCGCTCTGGCGGGCGCGATGATGCCGGAGGTGCCTCAGGGAGCGGCTGATAAGGCAGCAGAAATTCTCAACCGTTTTGCTGAAGAGGGCGAGGATAACTGGACAGCGACCCTGTCGGACGATCATGCTCTGGTGTTCAAACGCGAAGTGCGCGGCGTGACCGAGACCGCCATTCTGGAAGAATCGCTACGGATCTCCCCGGAAGCGCGCCGTCTGTCCGACCGCGCCATTGCGATTGCCAGCGATTTCATCGGACCGGCCAATTATATCACCAAATCAGCAGATACCGTGATCCACACACCGAGTCAGTTGATGGCAGCTGTTACTGCAGCTGGGGCCAAGGGTATGAAAATACAGCGCTATAAAGGGCTGGGCGAAATGAATGCCGAGCAGCTCTGGGAAACCACACTGGATCCAGACGGGCGCTCCCTGTTGCAGGTCAAGATCGAGGAGCTGGCCGAGGCGGATGATCTGTTCTCCAAGCTGATGGGGGACCTTGTCGAGCCGCGACGGGAGTTTATCACCACGTATGCGCTCGAAGCCGAGGTGGATGTCTAGG
>Ga0066644_10001195_pt1 | contig 14943 bp, 13 predicted proteins | sample CryGeyCG2114_020_FD_62735 | JGI IMG/M metagenome (GOLD analysis project Ga0066644, IMG submission 62735) | Groundwater microbial communities from aquifer - Crystal Geyser CG15_big_fil_post_rev_8/21/14_0.20 | ecosystem: Environmental > Aquatic > Deep subsurface > Groundwater | place: USA: Utah...
CCCCCGCCCCCGAGACGCCGGAAGCTGGAATCGACCAGCATACGAAGCAGCTTGTTCTGTGTGGCCATGGGCATATCGCCGATTTCATCGAAGAATAGCGTGCCGCCGTGGGCGCGCTCCAGAAGGCCAACCTGAGAAACCAGACCCTGTTCTGTCTCCGAACCGAACAATTCTTCTTCAACGCGGTCGGGCTCCATGCCTGCTGCATTGACCGCGATAAACGGAGCCTTGGCGCGGGGAGAGTGGGTATGAATGAGGCGGGCCACCACTTCCTTGCCGCTGCCGGCAGGTCCGCTAATCAGGACACGGCTGTTTGTCGGCCCCACCCGCTCGATCAGCTGCCGCAAATGAGAAATCGGGCCTGATTTTCCAACGAGTTCAGGCTCACCCGGCCCCCTCGCCCTCAATTCAGCATTTTCACGGCGCAGCTCACTGGCCTCCATGGCCCGTTCAATGGTCAGGATCAGCTTGTCGCTCTTGAATGGCTTTTCGATGAAATCGTAGGCCCCCTTGCGGATCGCCGCGACCGCCGTTTCGATCGTGCCGTGGCCGGAAATCACGATAACCGGAAGTTCCCGATCAACCTTCTTCATCTCTTCCAGCAATTCGATACCATCAAGCCGGCTGCCCTGCAGCCAGACATCGAGAATGACCAGCGATGGTTTGCGGGTCCGCAGTGCGGCCAACGCATCATCCGCATTCGCCGCTTCACGGGCCTGATAGCCCTCGTCTTCCAGCAATCCGGCAACCAGATCGCGGATATCTTCTTCATCATCTACAATGAGAATGTCGTTGGCCATGTCTCACACCTGGGCATTTTCGGTTACAGAAGCGATATCCGGGCCATTCCGGCCAGACATCGGAAATTTCATGCGAACAATAGCGCCATGCCCCTCTTCGGGCTGATCGAGTTCAAGCCGCCCGCGATGGTCTTCCATCACCCGTTTCACGATTGCGAGACCAAGGCCGGTGCCTTTTTCGCGTGTTGTCATATAAGGCTCTGTCAGGCGCTCACGATTGGCAAGCGGCCAGCCGAGGCCGTTGTCCCGAACCGTGATCTCGGCATATCCGCCGGATGCTGAAAGCGTCAGATGAATCCGGCCTTTCTGCTTGGTTCCGGCAATGGACTCCATGCGGGCAATCACGCTCTCTGCGGCATTCTTGACGATATTTGTCAGAGCCTGAGCGGCGAGGCGTTCATCGCATTCAGCATAAATATCGGTATCCGGATGGGAAAAATCGATGCTCACTGCCGGGCTGGCAACGCGCTGGGCGAAGACCACATTGCGTATCAGATCAGTCATGCTGACAGGTTCGATTTTCGGCTGCGGCATTCTGGCGAAAGACGAGAATTCATCGACCATCCGGCCAATATCGCTAACCTGGCGGACAATGGTGGCCACACACTTGTCGAATGTCTCGACATCATCCTCGTTCACCTGTTTGCGGTAGCGGCGCTGCAGCCGCTCGGCCGAGAGCTGGATCGGGGTCAGCGGGTTCTTGATTTCGTGGGCGATACGGCGTGCCACATCCCGCCAGGCGGCGCTGCGCTGGGCCGCCACAAGGCGGCTGACATCATCAAACGTCAAGATGAGCCCGGCATCCGGATCCAGTCCAGCGCGGACATTCAGGCTGATCGGACGTTCCTCATCTTCGGACAGTTCGATCTGGGAGCTGGCGATATCGCCCGGGCGCTGGCGCGCCTGGATCGCCACGCTTTCCAGCTCTGGCGACACCTGCGCCAATTCCTGCCCCACCAGCTCATCTTCATCCCGTCCCAGAAGATCGCAGGCCGGACGATTGGCCAGAGTGATGCGGTCCTGATCGTCAATGCGAATAACGCCCGCGCTGATGCCGGATAGGACGGCTTCGGTGAAGGCGCGGCGATTTTCAGACTGGTTATGGGCCATGACGAGTTCGCGGCGCTGTCCGCGGAGCTGCCGGGTCATCCGGTTGAAGGCGCGGCCCAGCGTGGCGATTTCATCATCCTCGCGGTGGACTTCGACACGCGTATCCAGATTGCCCTGCCGGACCTGTTCCGCAGCGCGGACAAGACTGGCGACAGGCCGCACAACCCGCGTGGCAGCTGACAATGCCAGCCAGATTGCACCAAGCAGGATCAGGAAGGCCGTTTCCAGATAGACCAGGATGAAGACCAGCCGGGTTTCGGCTTCACTCTCGGTCGCGGAACGGAAATCATCGAGCGCGGCTTGGGCGCGGAGCAGCAAGGAGAGATCGACATCCAGCGTGACGTAGAGAAAGGCATCCTCATAGGCCGGTAGTAGCAATAAGCCCCGCAAGGCTGGCTCACTGCCCGTTGCCTGTTCGGGATCGGACACACCAAGATCGCCGTCGCGGGCCAACTGATAAAGACGCCCTGACGGTCTGACATAGTCAGGGGAACCGGCATCTTCCGCGCGAACGAGGATGTTGCCATCGCTATCAACCAGATAGGCAGACGGAAAGCTGCGCACGATAGCCTGGCGGCGGAAATAGGCTGTGTAGGTGTCTGGATCCCCCGAAAAGCCTGCGACCGGCTCTGCGCCACTGATATCAAAAGCCATCAGCTGGATTTCATTCAGCGCCTGTTGTGATTGCTGTTCCACGATAACAGCAGCGGTTTCAGCGGCTGATTCAACCACAGTGTTTACGCGTTCACCAAACCAGTATTCGACGCCGCGCGTCAGCACACCGCCGAGAAAGAGCGCCATCAGGATAGCCGGAGCGGCCGCAGCGAGCGAGAACATGGCGATAAAGCGCAAATGCAGGCGCGGGGCCGGCTCACCATATCTGCGGCCGGCAAAACGGCGCGCCACACGAAACCCGACCAGGCCGGCAAGTACACCCAGCAGAACCAGATTCAGGAATAACAGAATGACCAGGTTCTGACGCCCGGGAAAAGTCTGATCATCGCCAAATATCAGTATGATAGCGGCAAAGAAAATGATTGCAGTTGAAATGCCAACGCCGACCCATAGCGCAATCACGATTGCGCGGGGCAAGTTTACGGCTTCCGGAAAATCCGGGGGGGAATGATCGCTTTTATCCGCCGACATTCCAAAGAGCTTCGCCGAGTTGTTGCTCAAAATCAACGCCCTTGTGTCGTACGGGACACAGGGTGGTCAGGCCGCGATTCTTGAGCCCTCAGCCAAGCGGGAAAGTGTATGGAAAACCGGCATGGGATCACTGGCCTGGCACAGGGTTTTTCGCAGTCCGGTATCGCTTGCAAACTCCGAACCCGCAAAAGCGGCCAAGTGTTTTCGCATCATGCGCAAACCGATGTGATTCCCATAAAAGGACAGCGACCGTTCAAGCTGGGCGCTTAAAGCGAATAGCTTTTCAGAGATCGATATCGTGCGCGGCTGGCCTGCGAGTGCGGCATCCAGCTCGGCAATCAGCCATGGCCGGCCTTCCGCAGCCCGGCCCACCATGACAAGATCGGCACCGGATTGCGCAAGGGCAGCGCGCGCTGTGGTCAGATCTGAAATATCGCCATTGACGACGACCGGAATAGACACAGCGGCCTTCACTTCACCGATGCGTGCCCAGTCCGCCTGCCCTTTGTAGAATTGCTGACGAGTGCGGCCATGGATTGTCACCATTTGAACGCCGGCCGTTTCAGCCCGACGGGCAAGCTCGGCTGCATTCAGGCTGTCATGGTCCCAACCGAGTCGCATTTTCAGCGTCACCGGCACTTTCACAGCGCTCAGCGTTGCCTCTATCAGGCTCATGGCGTGATCAAGATCGCGCATCAGGGCAGAACCTGACAGGCCATTGGTCACCTTGCGCGCCGGGCAGCCCATATTGATGTCAATGATGTCAGCGCCCTCGCCTTCGGCGATGTTGGCGGCCTCGTGCATCCATCGGGCCTCACGACCTGCCAGTTGCAGGATTTTCAACCCCGCACCGTCATCAAGCGCGGCTTTTTCCCAAGCCTGCTTGCCGCCGGTCACAAAATCTTCGCTGGCGACCATTTCACTGACCACCATCATCGCCCCGAAAGCCCGCGCCTGACTCCGGAACGGCAAATCTGTGACGCCCGACATCGGCGCCAACATGGCGCGCGCGCCTATCCGGTGAGGACCAATCTGAATCATGATGCGGTTACTTCGCGGCTGGCCTTAAAAGCTGGCGGAACCTATAGAGGACATAGCTGAAATCGCAAGTTGGGACGCTCTCACCCGTGTCACAGGTAAAGACCGCCGCGTTGATTGTTGCTGCCGGCCGTGGACATCGCGCGGGTGGTGGCCTGCCCAAACAATACCGCGATCTGGGCGGGGAGCCGGTTCTGAAACGGACACTGCGGGCGTTTCATGCGCATCCTGCCATCGATACTGTCATGGTGGTCATCCATCCCGATGACCAGAGTTACTTTGAATTGTCGAATGAATTTATCGGTGCAAATTACTGTTATGGCGGAAATACCAGAAACCAGTCGGTTCACAACGGATTGCAGGCACTCTCCAACCAATCGCCTGATCACGTCCTGGTTCATGATGCCGCCCGCCCCTTTGTTTCGGAGGACTTGATCCAGCGCCTGTGTGATGTGCTGGCCGGGTCAGATGCAGTCGTGCCGGGTCTGCCCATCACAGACGCGACTTTCACCAGGGAACAGGATGCCATCGGTGATAGCGTGGATCGCGGTCGGCTGGTCCGTGTGCAAACCCCGCAAGCCTTTCATTTCAGCGCCTTGCTCAGCGCCTTTGAAACACAGGGTTCAGGCAAGGATTATCCGGATGAAGCCAGCCTTATGCGGGCTGCCGGTGTTCCCGTATCGATTATCGAGGGCGACCCCGCCAATATCAAACTTACTTTTCCCGGGGATTTTCACATGACAGCCCAAACAGGTACGATGATCACGGTCAGCGGCAGTGGCTATGACGTTCACCGCCTGGGGCTCGGCAAGGGCATCTGGTTGTGTGGTGTTGAAATCCCCTGCGAATTCGAGCTGATCGGACATTCTGATGCCGATGTGGGGCTACATGCCCTGGTGGACGCGTTGCTGGGTGCAATTGGTGCCGGTGATATCGGTCAACATTTCCCGCCCTCTGATCCGCAATGGAAGGGCGCAGCCTCTTCGGCTTTCGTCGATCATGCCATGGTGCTAGTTAATCAAGCCGGTGCAAAAGTGGTCCATGCCGATATCACGCTGATCTGTGAGCAGCCCAAAATTGGTCCACACCGCAGTGCCCTGCAGGATCGGGTCGCAGCATTGCTGGACCTGCCGCCCGGCTGGGTGAATATAAAAGCCACGACCTCGGAAGGTCTGGGCTTTACCGGCCGCGGTGAAGGGATTGCCGCGCAGGCGATCGTAACGGTAAAACGTCATGAATGATGTCGAAGCAGAAATTGCCGCACTGGCAATTCGTGTCATCAAGTCGGCGAAAGTGCGGAAGGTGTTTCTGGCGACTGCGGAAAGCTGTACGGGGGGGCTGGTTGGAGGTGCTCTTACGCGCGTGCCGGGATCGTCGGACACCTATGACCGTGGCTTCATCACCTATTCGAATGCGGCAAAGATCGACAGCCTCGGTGTTGATCCGGATCTGATTGCCGAGTTCGGCGCTGTATCGGAGCCAGTCGCCCGCGAAATGGCGCTGGGCGCACTGACAGCGGCAGGCGCAGATGTGGCCGTCTCCATCACCGGCATTGCCGGTCCCGGCGGCAGTGAATTCAAACCGGCCGGGCTGGTCTGGTTTGGCCTTGCCACATCATCCGGCCTTGTTGAAACACTGAAACAGAAATTCGGCGATATCGGGCGCGATGTTGTGCGGCAGGCTTCGGTGAAGCAGGCGCTCGAACTGTTACTCTCTGGCGTCGAACGGTCTTGACGGATCATAATCTGTCGTGCCGGTGACAGGGTATCGCCGGTCTGCTTCCTTGACAAAATATTCGATCATCTTGCGGACGGCCCGCTGCTTGTTGGCCCGGATCAGCATGTCCAACACAATATTGTTGAATTGGAAATCCAGCTCGAAATCAATCGCCGTCGATCCATCGTTCATCTCAGACATCTGCCAGACATTGCGCAGGATGTGAAACGGCCCTTCCACCAGGTTCACGGAAACGCGCAAAGCCGACGCATCAGCTGTGACGCGCGTCACAAAGCGTTCGCGGGCAAATTTGTAGCGAGCCACGGCTTCCGCTACGAAAACTCTTTGGGGACCCGCTGTCTCGCGGCTGAGGATGCGCAGCGTCGTCAGATAGGGAATGAATTCAGGATAACGCTCGACATCAGAGACGAGTGCGAACACGTCATCCGGTGCGTGACGCACAAGCAGACGTTCGGAATGACGGGTAATCATCTACCAGCGAGCGAAGCGTCGCGTGCGGCGCGAAGGCGCACAAAATCATCTCCAGCGTGATAACTGGAGCGGGTCAGTGGGGTCGCCGAGACCATCAGAAAGCCCTTGGCCCGGGCGATGGTTTCGTAGGCCTTGAATTCTGCAGGTTCCACAAAACGCTGAACAGAGGCGTGCTTGCGCGTTGGCTGGAGATACTGGCCGATGGTCAAAAAATCGATCCCGGCTGAACGCATATCATCCATTACCTGCATGACCTCCTCCTTGCTTTCACCGAGGCCGACCATCAGGCCTGATTTTGTGAATTGGGACGGGTCGCGCTCTTTCACCTGCTCGAGCAGACGCAAGGAATGGTAATAACGTGCGCCCGGCCGGACAGAGAGATAGAGCCTCGGCACGGTTTCCAGATTATGATTAAAGACGTCCGGGCGGGCGTCAATCACGGTTTCGACCGCGTCTTCCTTGCGCAGGAAATCCGGTGTGAGGATTTCAATGGTCGTGCCCGGCGAAGCGGTGCGAATGGCCTTGATGACATCGACGAAATGCTGTGCGCCGCCGTCTTCCAGATCGTCGCGGTCAACCGATGTAATGACGACGTGCTTGAGGCCCATTTTTACGACTGCATCGCCGATGCGGTTGGCCTCGTCATGGTCCACAGCAGATGGCAGGCCCGTTTTCACATTGCAGAAGGCACAGGCCCGCGTACAGGTGTCGCCCAGAATCATGAATGTCGCATGCTTCAGCGTCCAGCATTCACCGATATTCGGGCATCCGGCCTCCTCGCAGACTGTGATCAAATTGTTGTCTTTCACAATATTGCGGGTTTCGGCGTAATCGCCACCGACCGGTGCCTTGACGCGAATCCAGTCCGGTTTGCGCAGGACGGGATTATCCGGGCGATGCTGCTTTTCCGGATGCCTGGGGCGCGGTGTTTCCGCGAGGGTATCGATGAGATTAGCCATTGCGGCGCAACATGGCGCTAGTTGCGGGCAGCTTCAAGCGCCGCCCGCAATTTGTATCAGCGCCTAGACAGCATCTCTCGTTGGCCCAGCAGCAAGGCTGCTTCCGTTATCGTCCTTGCGGCCAAAAGCCGCCAGCATCCAGGAGCCAAGGCCAATCCATGTCAGGATAACCCATGAGATCACGGCCAGAGGCGGCAGGACCCAGAGCGCCGCGGACAGAATAAGGATAACCGTCATCCCCAGAAACCGCATCCCCAAACCGGGATTGGGCTTTCCTGCACGGTTGAAAATACAATCTCCAACCGCGATGGCGCCAAGTGGGTAGGCCAGCAATAGAAGGAAAATACCAAAGACCCACCAGAAGGGAATAAGGACAATACCGACGACGGAGATGAATAAAAGCACAGTGCCGGCTGTCATCAGCATGACCCAGCCCATCGGTACCAAAAACAGGCCGATCAGTGGGGCGAGGAGTGAATTTTTCCGGAATTTACCTGACAGACGGGCCACACCTTTGGGCATCATCACAAGCGCCAGAAGGCCCAGAAGGATCGAGAATCCTATGCCCGATATGGCGAAAAACTCGGCCGGCGGTACAATGTCAAAATCGAAATTACGGTTTCGGAACTGGTCGCCGTCCCAATCAAGCTGGATATCGCGATAAGTGTACTCGACACCGTTGGCCAGCGTGGCATCGGCCGATATGTCGGGTTCAGAAGGGCCTGCATATTCAAGACGGCCCGAGATAACCGCACCGGTCTCGATGGTGAGCCGTTCCGCTACGATTTCCACATCACCCTCAATGTGGCCCGAAATGACGACTTCCTGTGCCAGGGCTTCGACATTGTCCAGAAAATGGCCCCGCAATGTTATCGATTGACCCGCCATGTCTGCCGGGCTGGCAATCACGGCATCTTCCGTGATCACCAACACCCCTGCAGCAGACTCCAATGTCCCGCCGACTGTGCCGGTATATTCAACATACCCGCCCGCAAATTCGGCACTGCCACCGATATCGAGTGTGAGTTCGACCGAGCCACCGGCAATTTCGGCATCCCCGGCAACATTGCCGGTGATCGTGACATTACCACCTGCTACGCGGATATCGCCTTCGACTTGCGCATCAATTTCGATGCTGCCGCCAAACACGGCGAGATCATCGCCAATGCGGCCGGAAATCTCCGCCGATCCGGCAATGACTTTCAAATCGCCTTCGCGATCAATATTGCGAAGTTCGACATGGCCGCCAAAATGCTGGGCCGATGCCCCCGAGGCGAGTGTGGCGGCCATGCCGGCCGCGAGCAGAAGTGATCGTAGAAACATCATTACCTCCGTTCGCCCCCTAGCGTAACGATTGAGTGCAAAGAGAAACTAGTGGTCATAGAATTCCAGAAGGCCGTCACAGCCCCGTCCATCGCGCCGGTTTTGGATTTGCGATTTCATATAGATGGATGCCGAGGCGTTATTGCCGCAGCCCGCCATTATGAGAGCGCTTGCAGACACACTCACGGCAAGAAAACTTTTCATGCCAGAAATCTCCAGACTCGATGGACGATTATAATATTCGTCCTGATCGCTCCCCAGCGGTGATTCCTCTTTATCATATCGAATTTCGATATGAAAGCGATTTTTCGTTTTTCGATAAATATTGGCAGTTCCCAGGCTGTGTAAATTGGGAAGTGAACGGAATTTCGGGCTTTCCAGTACCGGGATCACCGCTTAACGTTGGCGTCAACGATATAACAAGCGCACGAAAGCGTTACATGGGGAGATCATGATGACCGACCGCAAAGCCGCGGACGATACCTCTTTCACTGATTCCACAGGTTCAGGCCCGGATATTCCGGCCGCTGAAGGCTTGGATGCAGCCGGCAAGAACGACTCCGGCACCGATGCGCTGACCTCACCGGACATTGTACCGGATAATGGTGGAGATATGACAACGGATGGCGACAATCCTCCCGCCTTTGATCCGTCGTCTTGGCCGCAGATCGAGGGCGAGCCGTTCCGGCTGTCACGTGCCCGCAAGACTGTTCTGCAGGCAATGATACGGGCCAAGCACAAGGCTGGTGGCAAGACAGTTGCCATTATCGATGCGGATGGGCGTCAGCTCGACTATAATGAAATGCTCCGGGCGTCCTTCGCCTTGGGATCGGCCCTCGCTAAACTGACGGAGAAAGGTGAGAAAGTTGCTGTGCTCCTGCCTACTGGAGCGGGTTCCGGGATCGCGTTTTTTGCCTTGAATGCCTATGGGCGTATTCCCGCCATGCTGAATTTTACGGCCGGTGCAAAAGCGATCAAGGCGGCTTGCCGGGCAGCTCAGGCAACAAAGATTGTCACAGCTCACAAATTTATCGAGCTCGGCGGACTCGAAGAACTCGAGGGTCATCTCAGCCAGGATCATGAAATGATCTATCTTGAGGATGTAAGGGAAAACATTTCGATTGGAGACAAGATCCGTGCCTTGCTGGGTCCTGTTTTCCCGGACTTCATTGCAAACCGGGTCAGCCCGGAGGATACTGCCGTCATTCTGTTCACCTCCGGCACAGAGGGTGACCCAAAGGGTGTGGCCCTCAGCCATTTGAATCTGGTCGCGAATGTCGAACAGGTCCGCGCCCATGTCGATATTCTACCGACCGATGTCATCTTCAACTCGCTTCCGACGTTTCACAGTTTCGGCCTCACCGGCGGGCTGCTCTTACCGCTTTTCGCCGGCATTCCCGCTGTGCTGCACCCCAGTCCGCTTCAGGGCAAAACGATCATGGAGCGGGTGCGGAAGACGAAAGCCACGGTGCTGTTCGCAACGGATACCTTCCTCAACCAGTATGCGCGGGTCGCCGACAAGGGTGATTTTGATTCCCTGCGTTTTGTGGTGTGTGGTGCTGAACGTGTAAAGGACGAAACGCGCACCATGGTGAGGCGTGAATTCGATCTGATGGTGCTGGAGGGCTATGGGGCCACCGAGGCCGCTCCGGTCATCGCGGTCAATCAGCCGCAGCGCAACAAGCCCGGAACGGTGGGGCGCATGATGCCCGGGATGAAGGCGAGGCTGGAGCCTGTGGAGGGCATCGCCGATGGTGGGAGATTGCACGTCAAAGGTCCGAATGTCATGCAGGGCTATATTTTTTCCGGCCAACCCGGCGTGATCCAGCCGCCCGTAGATGGCTGGCATGATACCGGCGACATTGTCAGTTTTGACGAGGAAGGCTGTGTGCAGATCCGTGGACGGGAAAAGCGGTTTGCCAAGATTGGCGGCGAAATGGTGTCGCTGGCCGTGGTCGAGAATATCGCCACCTCGCTCTGGCCTGATTGCCTGCACGCTGCCATCACCCTGCCCGATGCGCGAAAAGGCGAACAGATCGTGATCGTGACCGAATACCCGAATGCGGAACGCGGCGACATGGTGGCCTTTGCCCGCAGTCACGGCATTGCCGAACTAGCCATCCCTAAACGGGTGATCCCGGTCTCCGAGATCCCCGTTCTGGGCACTGGCAAGATCAACTATGCCGCAATTGAAAAGCTTGCCAAGGGCGAGGATTAATCGTCTCGGCAGCTTTCCCTATCGCGCTGGATATAGGTGATATTCGCAGCATCGAAACCGGCTGCATAATCCGGCTCTTCGTCCGCCAGCACAGTCAGCGGTCCGTTGACCTCAGAGCCTTCAAGGAAGCGCACTTCGTGTGCGCAAATCATTCCCCCTGCCGCGAGTATGCCGCTGATCTCGATTTCGCTGCGGTCACGGCGCCTGAAAAGGCCTTTGCGGTTATTGCCTTCAAAATCGCCGGCCTGATCGGCGCGGCCGGAAAACTCCATATCTCCGAAACGGATCTGGAGCCCTGAGAGGGCATGGCCGGCAAAATCCAATGCCCCGGCGGATATCTCGGCATCGCCAGTGAACACTGAACCGGAAGAGACGTCGATGGCACCGCCGGAAATTTCGCTCCGGCCCGCCACCTGAATATTGATATCAACAGCACCGCCGCTGATTTCAGCATTGCCGCCGACGGATCCGGATACTTCGACGGCGCCGCCGCTCGCTTCGAGATCCTCACCGACTTCGGCGTTGATTTCTACAGCGGCACCGGAGACTTCCAGATTACCGCCAAAAGTGCCGTAGACCTCAACCGTGGCTCCGGAAAACTCGCCATTGCCAGCCACATCGCCGGAATATTCTACCGTAATTCCGGACATCGAGACATTCTGGCTCTGAGCCAATACAGGCGATGCCAGCAAAACCACCGCCGAGGTGGACAGTAAAAAGATGGACTTATTCATTTCAAGCTCCCTAAAGGTTTCAAGAGAGCCCCTTCCGGTGCCCACATTCTTCATTTCCCGTCGAAGATCAAGTGACATCAGCCACGAGCCCGGTGGATATCCTCGCAATCACGCGGGCCCAGGGGTTCGTAATCGAACGCGCCGTCCCAGTCCGGACGCGCCTCGGCAATGATATGAAGCGCGCCGTTTACCCGGGCATTGCTGCGAAAATTTACATGGCGGGCACAGATATAACCGCCCTGCTCCAGTGTGCCGCTGACCATGACGCGGCCATTGCGGCCATTGTCACCGCTGCCACGGATATGGACAGGTGATGCAAAGTTTCCCCGAAGATTGAAACGTGTACCTGTGGCGTCAAGCTCGCCCAGGATGTTGCCATCAATTATGGCGCGCGCGCCAATGACCTCCATCCGGCCGCCAAACAGGCCATCAAGATAGATAGCTGCGCCAGCGATTTCGGTATCTCCTTCGACGCTGCCCGTAAACCGTATCCGGGCGCCTTCAATGTTCAGATTGCCGCCCACGCGGGCATCTGAGACGACATTGGCACCGGCGAGAGACAAATCGCGGCTGATATTGCCGCCTGCGTCGACAAACAGGCCGGAATATTCGGCGCTGCCTGTCGCATCGACATCCCCCGAGGCGACCAGACCGGCGCGTTCGACCGACCGGTTTTCCGCCGGACCGCGGGCTGAGTAGCTGCATCCGGCAAGCGCAGTGGCCGCCGCTGTGATCAACAGAATGGCTTTCATGACATGTCTCCCTGTGTGCTGCCGGCCATCGGGCCTATGCTGGAGAGATGCAGGTCAGGCCGCGTCCGGATGCACTAGATGTGCAGAACCCGGTCATAGGCATGCAGCACGCTTTCATGCATCATCTCCGAGAGTGTCGGGTGCGGGAAGATGGCGTGCATCAATTCCTTTTCCGTAGTCTCGAGCACCTTGCCGATCATGAAGCCCTGTATGAGTTCGGTGACTTCGGTGCCAACCATGTGCGCACCCAGCAATTCACCGGTCTTGGCGTCGAACACGGTCTTGATCAGCCCCTGATCCTCGCCCAGGGCAATCGCCTTGCCATTACCGACAAACGGAAAGCGGCCGACCTTCACCTCGTGTCCCGCCTCTTTCGCTTTGGCCTCGGTCAGACCGACGGAGGCAATTTGCGGATGGCAATAGGTGCAGCCGGGTATGTTGGACGTGTCCATCGGATGCGGTTTCTTGCCGGCGATCTTCTCGACGCAGATAATGCCTTCATGGCTGGCCTTGTGTGCCAGCCAGGGCGGGCCGGCGACATCACCGATGGCATAGAGGCCTTTGACATTGGTCGCACCAAAACCGTCGATGACGATATGGCCGCGCTCGACCTTCACGCCGAGATCTTCGAGGCCGAGATTTTCGACATTGCCGGTAATCCCGATGGCGAGGATGACTTTCTCGATCTCGATGGTCTGGCTCTTGCCGTCCCTGGTCTTGATCGACGCCTTCACCGATTTTGTGCCTTTATCAAGTTTTTCGACCTGCGCGCCAGTGATGAGCTTCATCCCCTGCTTCTTGAACTGCTTGGCGGCAAAGACAGAGATTTCCTCGTCTTCTATCGGCAGGATACGGTCCATCATTTCAACCACGGTCACCTCTGCGCCCATGGTCTTGTAGAAGCTGGCAAACTCGATGCCGATCGCGCCCGACCCGATCACCAGGAGTGATTTCGGCATTTCTTCCGGCACCATGGCTTCGCGATAGGTCCAGATCTGCTTGCCGTCCGGCTCGAGGCCGGCTTGCGGCATTGTGCGGGCACGGGCACCGGTGGCCAGAATAACGTTTTTGGCCTCATAGGCGATGTCTTTCTTGTCCTTGCCGGTGACGATGACTTTCGGGGCCGAACCGCCCTTTTCCAGGCGCGCTGTGCCCTCGATCACCGTGATCTTGTTCTTTTTCATCAACATGCCGACACCGCCGGAGAGGCGTCCCGCAACCTTTCGCGAGCGTTCGACCACCTTCCTGATGTCAAAGGAGATATCCCTGGCCGACAGACCGAATTCGTCCGCGCGGTGCATCAGATGATAGATTTCGGAGGTGCGCAGCAGTGCCTTGGTCGGGATGCAGCCCCAGTTGAGGCAGATCCCGCCCAGTTGATCACGTTCGACAATGGCCGTCTTCATGCCGAGTTGGGCGGCGCGGATGGCGGTGACATATCCGCCCGGTCCGCTGCCAATCACGATGAGGTCAAATTGGTCGGCCATTCGGGATAACTCCTTGCACTTTCTGGCTTGGGTTTGACGTCTGGCCTGCAAAAAATCAATGCTTCAAACGCAAGGCGGGTTTGCAGACGTTTGATGCCGGTCCATGCTGGCCGTCACAAACGAGGGAGACCTGCATGACGATCAATGCCTTGCGCACGCCTGAAGACCGGTTTGCAAACCTGAAGGACTGGCCGTATGCGCCGCATTATGTTGACAGCCTTCCGGGCTATGAGGGCCTGCGCATGCACTATGTTGATGAGGGCCCTAAAAATGGGCCGGTCTTCCTGTGCCTGCATGGCGAGCCGAGCTGGGCCTATCTCTACCGCAAGATGGCACCGGTTTTCCTTGAAGCCGGCTGCCGCGTCGTGGCGCCGGACTTTTTCGGCTTTGGCCGTTCCGACAAGCCGGTGAAAGATGAGGACTACACCTTCCACTTTCACCGCAATTCCCTGAAAGCCTTCATCGAATTCATGGATATGAAAGATGTCTGCCTGGTCTGTCAGGACTGGGGCGGGCTTCTCGGCCTGTCAGTACCGATGGATTATCCGGACCGGTTCACCCGCCTGCTGGTCATGAATACCGGGCTGGGGATTGGCCGTGATCCGGGGCCTGGATTCAGAGCGTGGCGCGATTATGTGGCGACCAATCCTGAATTCAATGTCGGCGATCTGATGAAACGGGCCACGCCGATCCTGGATGATGAAGAAGTCGCCGCCTATCAGGCCCCCTTCCCTGATCCGTCCTATATGGGCGGTGTGCGCCGATTCCCGATGCTGGTGCAGATCTCGCCGGAGATGGAGGGTGTGGATACCAATCTGAAAGCGGCACAATTCTGGAACAAAGACTGGGCGGGCGAAACTTTCATGGCCATCGGCATGCAGGATCCGGTGCTGGGACCACCGGCCATGCGCGCCCTGCAGAAGCTGATCAAGAATTGCCCGGAACCAATGGAAATCGCCGATGGCGGGCATTTCGTGCAGGAATGGGGCGAGCCGATCGCCAAGGCGGCGGTGAAGCGGTTCGGGTTTTGACCGCACTGCGTGGTTCGAGGCCCGCCTTCAGGCGGGCGCCTCACCATGAGGTGGTTTTTCAGCTCGTCACCCTCCGGCTTGACCGGAGGGCCTCCTTGACATCGAGATCGTCCGGTCAAGCCGGACGAAGACGAAAT
>Ga0066644_10001196_pt1 | contig 14933 bp, 13 predicted proteins | sample CryGeyCG2114_020_FD_62735 | JGI IMG/M metagenome (GOLD analysis project Ga0066644, IMG submission 62735) | Groundwater microbial communities from aquifer - Crystal Geyser CG15_big_fil_post_rev_8/21/14_0.20 | ecosystem: Environmental > Aquatic > Deep subsurface > Groundwater | place: USA: Utah...
TGCGGATGCTGGCCGAGCGCTCCGCTCCGGCCGGGTATCTGGTGCTGGGCAAGGGCGAGACTATTTCCGGTGCCGGCGAGCTCTACCGCGCCATGTCGGGCATCAAGGGCGTCTATGCCCGCACCATAGAGGCGGCCCGGCAGGCGGCCTGAAAGTGATAGCCTTCGGGTAACGACATCAGACAAAGAAAAAGCCCGGAGCGGGGGCACCGGGCTTTTCCGTTTTGAAAGCGGTGTAGCGGTTATGCCACGTCTTTCTGCTCGACCGGGTCGCGCAGCACATAGCCCCGCCCCCAGACCGTTTCGATATGGTGCTGGCCGCCGGTCGCCGCCGCGAGTTTCTTGCGCAGCTTGCAGATGAAGACGTCGATAATCTTCAATTCCGGCTCGTCCATGCCGCCATAAAGGTGGTTGAGGAACATTTCCTTGGTCAGCGTATTGCCCTTGCGCAGCGAGAGCAGCTCCAGCATCTGGTATTCCTTGCCGGTGAGGTGGACACGGTGACCGTCCACTTCCACGGTCTTGGCGTCCAGATTGACGCCGATATCGCCGGTCTTGATGATTGACTGGGCATGGCCCTTCGATCGGCGGACAATGGCGTGGATCCGCGCCACCATCTCGTCCTTGTGGAAAGGCTTGGTCATGTAATCATCGGCACCGCAACCGAGGCCGCGCACCTTGTTGTCGATGTCGGCATTGCCGGTGAGGATCAGGATCGGTGTGTCGATCTTGGCCAGCCGCAATGTTTTCAGCACATCAAAGCCGGGCATGTCCGGCAAATTCAGGTCCAGAAGGATGATGTCGTAATCATAGAGCTTGCCGAGATCGACACCCTCTTCCCCCAGATCCGTCGTATAGACATTGAAGCCTTCCGACTTCAGCATCAGATCGATGGATTGCGCTGTCGCGCGATCGTCTTCAATCAGCAAAACCCGCATGGATATTCTCCGCCCCGCTAGTCTGGCGAATCACTTCGCCGTTGGTTCCATGGTTAACGTGCTTCGGACGGTAGGTGCAAAGCGTTAACGAAAGTTAACCGCGAATTGACTCAAATGGCAGAATCGAGTCCGTCCCCGATTCGTTCCTTTTGACTTTTTTCTGGAAAAAAACCGCTGCACACGCTAGGGTTAACACGATCTGATGTGGAGGAACCGTTATGCGGACAGGATTGGGAGCGCTTGTTGCGCTAATTATTTCTGCAGCTGTTTGGGCACAAAGCCCGGTGCAGATGTCTGTTCTGCCAAGCGGCCGGTCTACAGCCCCGAATGAAGACGTCACCTTTCTGGCAACCATAGTAAATAGTTCGGATTTGGGGATGACCTGTCAGCCCCGCTTTGGGGGGTTCTTCACGCTTGATGGTGGCGCCAGCGGACAAGCAAGATTTTTCACATTTGACGGAACCAGTGTTGGTGATACTGCCAACGGTCAGGTTGCAATCCCCGCAGGGGGGCGACAAGACTATGTCGTGGTTATCAGCGTGAATCGTGAAACATCTGGCGGCATTGACGTTCCCGTCCGCTGTACCGACGAAAACGGCTTGATCACTGACATTCCCCGGCTGCCGCTTGTCAATGAGTTCCGGGTCCGGATCGCGACCGGGGGTCAACCTGATATTATCATGATTGGCGATACATTGACCGGCGACGGGGTCACGCGTGCGGGCGACACGGGACCACGAACGCTGTTGATGACAGTCGCGGCGGTTAATATCGGCGACACAGCAAGCGATCTGAACATTGCGCCGGAACTCACCGGATTTTCCTTGTTGAATAGGAATTTGCCTCCGCAGATTTGCGAGATTGATGCACAAGGGGCATGCATATCGGACCAAGGTGCTTCGGTCAGTATCGACAGCTGGGCGACTAACGAAGTCCGGCTGTTTGCTGTCCGGGTCCGGATGGCAGAGCAATTCGGAATCCCTTTCTATCCGGATTTGTTACGGCTCAGAGTTGGTGTCGATGCGGCGGACATCGCGACCGATGAAGCCACGTTTTCGACAAGCGTTGCGACCGATGGCCATGCCCGGCAGGGCGATGGCTTCATAGCCCCGGTTCTACAGTGTGCAACCCAGCCTTCCGGCGATGTCGGTTATGGTTTTGCACGCCAAGGCGGCGTCATAACCTTGAATCAGTCCGTGGCCGAAGACAGTTCTTTCGTGGCGGACGGGTATCTGCATATTTCCCAGTTCCAGCTCGAAAGCCGCCTTTCTGACTATCTGGCCATTTTACTTGAGGGGTCGCTTTCCGCAGAAAGCGGTACCCTGACCGCGCTTGGAACGGGCGATGCGGGAATTCAGCAGACCGACCTGTCCGTCGATGTGACGATTAGGAATGATACTGCCGGAGGGCTGAGAATTGCCTGGTCTGGCGGGGCTGCGGTAAGCCATGATCTCAGCCAAGCCGGCCGTACGCGATGTGTGCCGGTACCGCGCCAAGTTCCGACACCAACTGTCACAGCGCCAGCGACGGTTGTCGAGGCGGCTATAGCTTTTGCAGACGCCGAATCGTGTGATCTGCCCAGCCGCCTGTGCAATGAGTACAATGTCTCGCGATTTGGCCGTGACGGGGAAAATAACCCTGTCCGGGAACTTTCGAACGACAAGACTTTCGTGCGAGATTGGGGCGATCCCGCTGAACCCGACCAAGTTGTTGCGAACGCTTTTGCCGAATTCTTCCGCACGCTGGCGTCCGCGCGCCGCGAAGATACTATATGCCAAAGCCTGCGAACTGGCGCGATTATTGATGTCGGACATCTCGGATCATACCGCTATGCGAGACAAACGAGCCAGCCGCAAGGCAATCTTTCGTCGCCTGCGTTCGCGGAAGATGTCCGGGCCGAGTGTCTCGTCGTCATGTTGCGCGAAGATGTCGTTGAAGGCGCAGCAGACTGCGATGACAATAATGATGCGACGCTGGCGGTCTTTGTCCGGACTGGCTCTGACCTTACACCTCAGCAGTGCATTCCATAGATGGATGGCGGCGTGACGATCATCCACCCGATCGACGAAGACCCCGCCGAACTCGAAGATGGTGATTGCGTTTTTTAGGGGATTTGCGATCGGAGCGTCCCTCTCGTCACGGCAGACCGCTCCGGTGCCGTCATCGGCGACGGCCCGGGACGCCGCGAGAGCTTCCTGTCGGACCTGTCCGGCTTCTGAGCAAACGCATCGCCGTTTACGTGGTCCTAACCGCAATTTGCTAGCCTGATCCTTCATTGCGCCCAAAACGGGCGTTCGAGGATCAAGAATGCAGGCGCTGATCGACCGAATCGACTCACTGGACCCGCGCGTCATGACCGGACGCGTGACGGGGATCAATGGTTTGCTGGTCGAGGTTGAAGGCCCGGCTGCGGGTCTGGCGCTCGGCTCCCGCGCACATATTGATACCGCCCAGGGCGGGGCCACCTGCGAAGTGGTGGGCTTCAAGGGCCAGTCCGCGATCATGATGCCGTTCGAGCCCGTCGATGGCGTCCGCCCCGGCGCTCCGGCACGGCTTGATCCCGATGTCGCCAGTGTGCGCCCGTCTTCAAGCTGGCTTGGCCGGGTCATCGACAGCTTTGCCCATCCGCTGGATGGCGGCGAACCGCTGGCCAAAGGCGCGGTCTCCTATCCGCTGCGCGGCCGCCCGCCCTGCGCCCATGGCCGCGGACGTCTCGGCCCGCGCATGGATCTCGGGGTTCGCGCGCTCAATGTATTTACCCCCATGCGGCGCGGTCAGCGCCTTGGCGTCTTTGCCGGTTCCGGCGTCGGCAAGTCGGTGATGATGTCCATGCTGGCGCGCAATGCCGACGCCGATGTCATCGTGATCGGGCTTGTCGGTGAACGCGGCCGCGAAGCCCGCGAATTTGTCGAGGACGTGCTCGGCCCGGAAGGCCGCCGCAAATCCGTTGTCATTACCGAAACCTCCGACGCTCCGGCGCTCGCCCGGCGGCAGGCCGCACAGCTCACTTTGACGGTCGCCGAATATTTCCGCGACAAGGGCAAGACTGTGCTCTGCCTGATGGACAGCGTGACGCGCGTCGCTCTGGCGCAGAGGGAAATCGGCCTTGCCGCCGGTGAACCGCCCACAACCCGAGGCTATACGCCTTCCGTCTTTGCTGAATTGCCGCGCCTTCTGGAAAGGGCGGGGCCAGGACCGGACGGCACCGGTTCCATCACCGGTATCTTCACGGTTCTGGTTGATGGTGACGATCATAACGAGCCCGTCGCCGATGCGGTGCGCGGCATTCTCGACGGTCATATCGTGATGAGCCGCGAGATTGCCGAACGCGGCCGCTACCCGGCGATTGATATTTTGCGCTCGATCAGCCGGGTGGCACCTGAAGTCTACGAGAATAACGAGGCCGAACTGGTGCGCGAAGCCCGCCGCAGTCTCGCGACCTATGCAGACATGGAAGAATTGATCCGCCTCGGCGCTTATGCCGCCGGATCGAATAAAGAGACGGACCAGGCCATTGCGCTCAACGGTCCGCTCGAAGCATTCCTCGGTCAGGGGAAAGACGAAGCCACATCCATTGATGAGAGCTTTGCACGCCTGGCCGGGATTTTGGGTGGTGATGGAGGTATTTCATGACACGGTCTCATGAGCCATTGATCCGGCTGGCCCGGTTCAAGGTCGAGGAATTACAAAAACAGCTTGCCGATATTGATCGCGTCCGCACTTCGCTGAACGATCAAATCGGGCGGCTGGAAGCATCCGTGCCGGAAGAACAGGCAGCGGCAACAGATAACAAGGACGGCTATATCGCCTATGGCAGTTATGCCCAGGCGGTGATCAAGCGGAAGCAGAATATCCGCGCTTCGCTGGACGAGGTCGATCAGCAGGCGGAAGGTATCCGCGAACGTCTGGAGGCGGCTTTCCGTGAGCTCAAGAAATACGAGCTGCTGGAAGAACGCCGGGTCGCCCGTATCGAGGACGCCGTTCGCACCGCAGAACAGGTGGAGCTGGACGAAATCGCGCAAGTCCGCCGCCGCCAGGCGCACTGACCCGGTTTTCTCGCCCGTACACGGGGAAGAAATCCGGGTCAGCTACGACCGTCTTGCCCGACTGGATCCCGTTTGCGGGATGGAATGGGCTATCATCCCCTCCCGAAGCGTCCCCGGGCCGCAAACAATAGTCCTATCAGGACAAAATAGATGAAGATGCGGGCAAGCAGGACGAGGCCGCCGCGTTCATCCAGCCGCGCGAGCATCAGGTCGAAAGCAAAATCCGGCGTCACCCCGGTGGCAATCCGCAGAAAATAAGGCGTGATCGTATCCGCCACAAAGGCGAGCCCGACAACTACCGGCAATTGCGAAGCGCGGCGCATGATCAGCGCGCCAAACAGCGACCACACGAGGATCAGCCACCAGTCCGTGGCTGTAAACCCGCCAGAGAGTCTGTCGAATATAGCGTCCATAGCAAAATCCTATGCTGCTTGCCGTCCCGCGGCGAGGGCAGAGGCGAGATGGGCGATGTCGCACATGGCAGCACAATCCGGAGATCGCTGGCTTAGCGGCATCTGCGCACGAATGGTCAGTGGCACATGTTCGTCGCGGGCCACAATACCGGCCAGTGCCGGCGCAAAGCCGAGAAAGCTCTGACACGTCTTGCGGAAAGCGGCATAGGCTTCGCGCGCCTTGTCTGACGTCGGGGCGTTGTTGACGACCACCAGCGGCGCAGCGCTTTCATCGCGCAGACGAAGGCGTTTGACGAAAGCATAGGCGTCGGTCAGCGAGGTCGGCTCATCATTGATGACGATCAGCACATCATCAGCCGCCATCGCCATGCGCATGGTGGAATCATCTGCGCCCGCCGCCAGATCCAGAACCGCACGCTCATAGGAAAGAGCGATAGTGGCACAGGCCGCCGCCAGCCGGTTCACCGCATCCGGCCTCAGGCCTGCAAGTCCGCCAGATCCGGACCGCCCGGCAATGACGTCAAACCCGCCGCGTTTCCGGGCTCCGCCCATAACGGGCTGGCAGGCATCTTCCAGCAAGACCTGACCTGACATCACCGCGGCCAGATCGGCATCGGGTGACAGGCCCAGTTGAACGTCGATATTGGCCATGCCGAGATCACCATCGATCAGCAGCAGGCGTTCACCTTGCGCTGAAAAGGCTTGCGCCAGTCCGGCGGCGATGACGGTCTTGCCGACCCCGCCCTTGCCGGAGGCGACGGCGAGAATACGCCCGGCTGGCGCTTTGCTGTCGGGAAGGAAACTCATATTGCATCTCCCGCAAAGCTGACATCATCAGGCAGGTCGTGAAGGTCCAGCAGCGTGCGGGCCAGACGCAGCGGTGTCGCCGGGGCAAGCCCGGATCCGATATAGGGGCTCGCCGAGACATGCGCGAAGGCCAGGCCCGCTTCGCCTGTGGCCAGAATAGCGCCCTTGCGGCGGGCGCAATCGGCCTTGCCAATGATCGTCCGGCGGGCCCCGGCCGAAGCATAGAGCGAGGCGGCTTCTGCAGCATCTTCGGGTGCCTGACCGGCATCGGCAACGGCAATGATTTCCGCCTCGGTCGCTGCGGCAAAAGCCGCCATCATGTCCAGATCATCCACATCGAATGCATTACCCGCCGGGGCATCAATCAACAAAAGCTGGTCACCGGCATCCAGCGCAAAGGCTTCGGCCTCTCGCGGATCATCCGCCATCGCATAATCAAAGCCCAGCTTGCCTGAAAGTTCAGCAATGCGGGCTTCGGCCCCGGCGCGCTCGCAATCAGTGGCGAGGATCAGTACCGGCACATTGGCGGCGGCTGCCCGCGCTGCAATCCGCGCCAGCGTCGCAGTCTTGCCGGCCCCCGGGGATCCGGCAAACAGATAGGCGAGGCCGGGCGCGACTTCCAAGGGCGCAAAGCGGTAGCGGCTTTCCAGCGCCTGCGCCAGGGCATGCGCGGCGGGCGCATCTTCCTGTAATTCGCAAAACCGGGCCAGCGCCTCGATCGCAGCATCAGGCACGCGGTGAAAACCGAGCGCGCGGATGATCCGATCGATCCCGTCACTATCATCGCCGCGTTGACGCCGTATGTCATTGTGTATGCGCGCGGCGCGTTCACGCGGAGCCTCGATGACATCCCCGCCGCGCGGCGAGTCGGAGGCCGCGCGCACCTGTACGCCGCCGCCCGGCGCATCGCCCGTCGCGACAATGATCGCATCTTCGCCCAGATCGCGGCGTACGCTCGCCATCGCCTCGGCGAGGGAAGGGGCGGAGTAAGTCTTCAGACGCATGGCCTAGACATGCCCCATGGTTTTCAACCGTGCGCTCGGATGGATTTCATTCTGCCCCATCACCACGGTATTGGGACGGAAGCGTTCCACTAGTGAGCGGACATAAGGCCGCGTTCCCGGACTGGTCAGCAGGACTGGTGTTTCGCCTTGGGCCGCGGCCCGCTCGAACGCATCGCGGACAGCAGCAACGAATTCATGAAGCTTGGACGGAGCCAACGCCAATTGCTTACGGTCGCCTTCGCCGATCATGGCTTCGGCAAAGGCCTGCTCCCATTGCGGCGACATTGCCAGTACCGGCAATTGTCCATCGGCACCCGCATTCGAATGACAGATCTGGCGGGCCAGCCGGCCGCGCACATGCTCTGTGATGGCATCGATGTGCTGGGAGAATGCACTGGCTTCGGCAATCCCTTCCAGAATGGTCGGCAGATCGCGGATGGAAATGCGTTCTTTCAGGAGATTCTGCAGCACGCGCTGGATACCGGCGCGGGTGATTTGTGAGGGCGCAATATCGTCCACCAGCTTCTTGTGCTCCTTGGACAGTCCGGCAATCAGCTTTTCGACCTCGGCATAGGAGAGGAGCTCGGCCATATGTTCGCGCAGGATTTCTGTCAGATGGGTGACCAGGACCGCTGACGGATCGACTATCGTATAGCCGCGGAAAGTCGCTTCCTCTCGCAGGTTTTCGTCAATCCAGGTCGCGGGCAGCCCAAAGGCCGGTTCTTTGACGTGATCGCCCGGCAGGTCGATCTGCTGACCTTGCGCGTCCATGACGAGGAGGTGTTTCAGCTTCACATGACCTTTGCCGGCTTCCATTTCCTTGACGCGGATTGTGTAATCATTGGAGCCGAGGCGCATATTATCGATAATGCGCACAGATGGCGTCACAAAGCCGGTTTCCTCGGCCATCGAGCGGCGCAAGGCGCGGATCTGATCGGTCAGCTTGCGGCCTTCCACATCATTGATCAGCGGCAACAGGCCGTATCCCAGTTCGATCTTCAATTCGTCCAGCGCCAGGGCTTCACCAATGGGCGGTTCAGCCGAATCGGTCACCGCATTTTCCTGCGCACTCCGGGCGATGACTTCCGCTTCGGCGTTGTCCGATTTCCGTTTCGCCGTCAGGGCGAGGCCGATCGAGCCGGCCGCCATCAAGCCAAATGGAATAAGCGGCATGCCGGGCAGAAGACCGATGATTCCCGCCGTGGCCGCAACCATGTAGAGGCCTTGCGGATTTCCGGCGAGTTGGGTGTAAAGCGCCTTATCGGCTTCGCCTTCGACACCGGCTTTCGAGACCAGAAGACCAGCCGCAACGGAAATGATCAGCGCCGGGATCTGAGAAACCAGGCCATCACCAATCGTCAGCGTGGAATAGGTCGACGCAGCGGTGCCAAAATCCATGCCGGACTGGGCAATCCCGATCACCATGCCAGCGATCAGATTTATGGCGGTAATCAGAAGACCGGCGATGGCATCGCCGCGCACGAATTTCGAGGCACCATCCATGGCACCGAAGAAATTGCTTTCGCCTTCCAGCTCCTTGCGCCGTCTGCGTGCCTCGTCCTCGTTGATCAGCCCCGCTGACAGATCGGCATCAATCGCCATCTGCTTGCCGGGCATGGCATCGAGTGTGAAGCGGGCTGCGACCTCGGCAATCCGGCCTGACCCTTTGGTGATGACGACGAAATTCACGATCACCAGAATGATAAAGACAATGACGCCGATCACGACATTGCCCTGCATGACAAAGGCCCCGAAGGCCTCGATCACCTGACCGGCAGCATCCGTACCTTCCGCGCCATTTGAAAGGATCAGCCGCGTCGAGGCGATGTTGAGACCAAGGCGCAACAGCGTTGCAATCAGAAGCACCGCCGGAAAGGCGGAAAATTCCAGCGGTTTCTTGATGAAGAGCGATGTCATCAAAACCAGCACCGAAAGCGAAATGGAAATCGCCAGCGCAATATCCATCAGCAAGCGTGGCATGGGCAGGATGAGCATGACCAGAATGGCCATGATGCCAACGCCAAGCGCAATATCGCCGCGCAGACCCTTTTTCAGGAATCCCAGAAGATCAAATCCGCGAACGCCGGTTCGGGAAGAGGCCGCTGTGTCAGCCATTCAGATCAGGCCGCTCCTGCACGTGTGTCACCGGGGGCGGGCACTGGAATGCCCTGTTCGGTGTAAAGTTTCAGCTTGTTACGAAGGGTCCGGATCGAAATACCCAGAATGTTGGCCGCATGGGTCCGGTTGCCGAGGCAATGATCCAGCGTTTCCAGGATCAGATCCTGTTCAACATCGGCAACGGTGCGCCCGACCATGTTGCGCTGGGCCACATCGGCGGTTTCAGCCGCACGTGAGGCGGGATTTGAAGCATTGCCGGTAAACAGCGACCCATCCGGCATGCGGATGGCTTCCGGGCCGATTTCCTGCCCCGAGGCCAAAAGCACGGCGCGGTGCATGGTGTTTTCGAGCTCGCGCACATTGCCCGGCCATTCGCGCGTCAGAAGCGCTGTCTTGGCGCTTTCCGAGATCGGACGATCACCCAGCCCGTTCGCTGCCGCATATTTGCGGGCGAAATGCTGGGACAGGGCCACCACATCCGCCGGGCGCTGGCGCAGTGGCGGCAGCGCCAGATTGACAACATTCAGGCGGAACAAGAGGTCTTCGCGGAAGGAGCCATCAGCGACCGCCTTGCGCAGATCGCGGTTCGTGGTGGCAAGAACGCGTATATTGATCTTGACCGGACCAGAGCCGCCAACACGGTCGATTTCACGTTCCTGCAGGGCGCGCAGCAGCTTGGCTTGCAGACGCGCATCCATTTCCGAGATTTCATCCAGCAACAGCGTACCGCCATTGGCTTCCTCGAACTTGCCGACACGGCGGGCAACGGCGCCGGTGAAGGCGCCCTTCTCGTGACCGAACAGCTCTGATTCCAGCAGGTTTTCAGGTATCGCTGCACAATTGACCGAGATGAAGGGCGCGGCCGCCCGCTTCGATTTGTTGTGAACATAACGCGCCATGACTTCCTTGCCTGACCCGCTTTCGCCGGTGATCAGAACGCTGGCATCGGATCCGGCGATCTGATTGGCAAACTCGATCACCGCCTGCATCGACGGATCACGCGCAATCATCGGCTGCTCGTCATCGGCGACGGCGGCCAGTACTGCGGCAATCAGATCGGCTTCCGGCGGCAGCGGAATGAATTCCTTGGCCCCGGCGCGGATCGCCATGGCGGCGATATCCGGTCTCACATTCACGCCGCAGGCCACAACCGGCACGATGATCCGTTCGGCTTCGTTGGCGGCAATCAACGCGGCTATATCCAGCGAGGCATCGACCATGAGGAGGTCCGCCCCGCGCCCCGCCCGCAAATGGCTGGTCGCCTGATTGATGGTATCGACCTGCGCGACTGTCGCGCCCCGGTCTATGGCGATTTTGGCAGCGGTATGGAGTTGGCCTCCGAGGCTTCCGACGATGAGCAAGCGCATGGTTAGCCCTCCTTGCCGTTACGGGATGAAATCGCGGTCATGCGGCGTCTCCATCCTTGATAATTTCTGTCATGGTCACACCCAGGCGGTCATCGACGACGACGATTTCGCCACGCGCAACCAGCCGGTCATTGACGTAGATATCGATGGCTTCCCCGACTTTGCGTTCCAGTTCGACCACCGAGCCGGCTTTCAGTTTGAGAAGCGAATTCAGCTCGATATGGGTTTTGCCGAGCACGGCAGAAACATTGACGGGTACGTCAAAAACAGGCGACAGATCCGTTGCTGTCTTTTCGTCCTCATCCGCCAGGGTCTTGGAAATTTGCGAGGCATCACTGCCCTCGGTTGTCGTTGCCGGCACATCGGTGCTGGTTTCGGAATCAAACTCCGGCAGATCGAGATCACTATCCTGGGACATTCCGGTCTCCTTTATCCTGTTGCCGCCTGCGCGCCGTCCGCATCGGGGGCGCAGTCAGTCGCGGTGTCGTCATCATCTGGCGCGGCCAACCAGTCGGTGATCAGCGCGTCAATCCGGGCTTCAATGTCTTCCTGTGAACGCTCAATGCTGCCACTGCCCCATTCAAGGCGGCAATCCGCGCCCATCATGTCGGGATTCGCGCGGACGATGACAGCGCCTTCAAACCCGGCGTCCGCAGCGGTTTTTTCCAGCAGTTCCGCCACCGGGCCGGCAATGGCCTCGGCGCAATGCACGTTGAACCGGGGTTCGCCGCGCAAATCCTTCATCACGCGGGTGCAGAATTCGGCGATCGCATCGCGGGCATTGGCGGCAATCGCCGCTCCGGCGAGTTTCTTTGCTGCCGCGAGCGCCATCTGTGCCGATTCCTCGCGCAGGGTTTCAGACTCGGTCTGCAACCGCGCCAGGATCAGCTGCATCTGCGAGGCAACCGCCCGCACCGCATCGGCCTGAACCCCAGCGGCTTTGGCAGTTTCCGAATTCTCACCTTCGGAATAGGCCTGCTGGCGCACCTGCTCGACTTCGGTCGTTGTCAGGAGTTGCTTGACCCGCTCGCCATCGCGCAGCACTTCGCCATCGGCCGAGAAGACCCTGTCGAAGTCGAATTTGGGAAGCGAATGGGTCATTCAATCCTTGTCCTAATAAATCAGCTCGTCTTCGCCGCCGCCTTCAGCAAGCAGGATTTCGCCCTTCGCGGCGAGGTCTTTGGCGGTTGAGACCATGGCGGTTTGCGCCTGATCCACGTCTTTCAGGCGCACGGGTCCCAATGCGGCCATGTCGTCTTTCAGGATTTTCGCGGCGCGCTCGGACATGTTGGAGAAGAATAGATCGCGCAGACTGTCCGATGCGCCCTTGAGCGCGAGACCCAGCTGGCCTTTGTCGATCGCACGCAGAAGCGTCTGGATGCCACCCGGATCGAGCTTGGAAAGATCTTCGAACACGAACATCAGCGCGCGGATTTTTTCGGCGCTGTCACGATTGCGCTCTTCTAGCGCGGCGAGGAACCGGTTTTCGGTCTGACGGTCAAAATTATTGAAAATGTCCGCCATCATTTCATGGCTGTCACGCTTGGATGTGCGCGCCAGATTGGACATGAATTCGGTACGAAGCGTCTCCTCGATCTTGTCGAGGATTTCCCGCTGTACCGGCTCCATCCGCAGCATCCGCATCACCACTTCCAGTGCGAAGTCTTCTGGCAGGGCACCCAGAACGCGCGAGGCGTGCTCGCCTTTGATCTTTGACAGGATGACGGCGACGGTCTGGGGGTATTCATTCTTCAGATAATTGGCGAGCACCACCTCGTTCACATTGCCCAGCTTGTCCCACATGGTCCGTCCGGCAGGGCCGCGCAGCTCTTCCATGATGCCATCGACTTTTTCGTCGGGCAGGAAGGTATTGAGCAAGCGTTGTGTCGCTTCGAACGACCCCATCAGGGAACCGCCCTGGGAAATTTGCCCGGCAAAATCGACGATCAGCTTTTCTACCGCCCTGGCTGAAACACTGCCGAGATTGGACATGGCCTGGGAAACCTCTCGGATTTCCTCCTCGTCCATCATTTCCCAGAGGGAGTGTTTTTCCTCGCCCAACGCCAGAAGGATGACGGCTGCCCGTTCAGCACCGGCCAGCTTTTGCGGATCGTCAATGACGCGTTTGCCTTCACGAACCGCCATCAGCTCTCACTCATCCAGCTGCGGATGATCGAAAGGGATTCATCCGGATGGGAATTCACGACGCCGGAAACTTTTTTGATCGAGGAGGCTTTGACCTGACCGTCGATCTTGGCGATGTCGATACCGTTGTCGACAAACGCAGAGGGCATGGAGGCAGCACCGGACCCGCCGCTGGAGGTCTGTTGAGACATCTGCTGGCCACTATGGTCAGCGATGGCAGCCTGTCCGCCTTCGCGTTCGATCGCGCCTCCACCGCCTCCACCGCCTGCGGCGGCAATCGCCATAGGTGGTCCTGTGGCTGCCGCTCCTTTGGCCAATGGCCGTGCAACAAGGAAAATGACCAGCAAGGCGGTCAGGAACATGACGCCGATTTCAGCGCCGCGCATGATGTCATTCTTGTTCAGCGAGAAACCGGACGCAGCTGGTGTGCCCATGGCCGGATCGGCACGGGAAAAGCGGATATTGGTGACTTCCAGACTGTCCTGACGCCCATTTTCAAGCTGCGTAAAGCCCATGGCAGACCGCACCAAAGCTGTGATCTGAGTCATTTCCTCTGCGCTGCGTGGCACATACGTGCGAGTGCCATCTTCGGCAATTTCGACGGTGCCATCGACGGCTACTGCGACCGAAAGCCGCTCGATATCGCCAGCTTCGGTCACCCGAGTCGTGGTGGTGCGCGACAGCGCAAATTCCTGCTGATCGTTCGAGGTGGACGACTCATTCACTGATTGAGGACCTTCAGAGGCGGCATCTTCGGCAGCAGGCAGGTTTTCCGAGGCCGAAACGGCATTGGCGGCACCATCGACTTCTCGGCCGGTTTCCTCCGAGCGCGTGCGGCTGCGCAGGACCGAACCGTCAGGATCATACCGTTCTTCGCTTTGCGTCACCGAATTCCGGTTCAGCTCGGCACTCACCTGAACGCGCGCCGCACCCGTGCCGACGACCCCTTCGACAAGGTTCAGAATGCGCTGGCGGTATTGTTCCTCGATCGAGGCGCGCTGGCTTTCCAGCGCAATCGATCCCAGGCCATCGCCCTCCTCCGGGCTGGCCAGAAGGCGGCCAGTGGTATCGGCAATGGTAATGTCCCGCGCCGTCAGACCATCGACGGCGCTGGCAACGATATTGCGGATGATGCCGGAATGTTCTCGTGTCAGCTCGGCGCGAGCAGAGACCACGATGGAGGCGGATGGCTGCGCCGCATTGCGTTCAAACAGACGGCGTTCTGGCAAGACCAGATGCACGCGCGCCGTATCAATGATGTCGAGAGACTGGATGGTGCGTGCCAACTCGCCCTCCAGCGCCCGCTTGGCATTCATGTTCTGAACAAAACTTGTCGCGCCCAGTGCATCCGTCTCGTCGAAAATCTCATAACCAACAGAACCGGAGTTCAGCGCACCCCCGCTGGCCACACGTACGCGGGCTTCATCAACCCGATTGCGTGCCACATAGATGGAGGCTCCGCCGCTGCGGAATTCATAGGGAATGCCCGCCGTATCCAGCGCTTCACTGACGCGAGAGGAATCCGACGGATCCAGACCGGCATAGAGCAGGGCCTGGCTGCCACCACCCATATTGAAACTGAAGAAAAGAAGTGCGGCGGCCAGACCTGCGCTCAAGCCGAAAATGGCAATGAGGCGCATGGCACCGATTGACCGCAATTGTTCCATCAGACTGTTCACGTGGGCGTCCCGCCGATTCGCTGCGCTGCTTTCGAAGCAGCAACCCGGCAACTTTTTCCCACTGCCCGCGTAAACGAGGGTTTAATATCGAAGCGCCCGGCTCAGAGAACCGGGCGTTTTTCGCAGTTTTTTCCGAAATTTGTGGCTCAGACGCCCAAATGGTCCGGCTTGGCGCGGTAATGCTGAATGCGGGTGGTCCGCAGTCCGGCGAGGCCATGCTTGTCGATGGCGCGCTGCCAGCCCAGAAATTCCTCGACTGACAGACGGTAGCGCTCACAGGCTTCTTCGAGCGACAATAGTCCACCACGGACCGCTGCGACCACTTCCGCCTTGCGGCGGATCACCCAGCGCTGGGTCGATGGATTGGGAAGGTCCGCCAGCGTGAGCGGGCTCCCGTCCGGACCAATGACATAATTT
>Ga0066644_10001198_pt1 | contig 14927 bp, 14 predicted proteins | sample CryGeyCG2114_020_FD_62735 | JGI IMG/M metagenome (GOLD analysis project Ga0066644, IMG submission 62735) | Groundwater microbial communities from aquifer - Crystal Geyser CG15_big_fil_post_rev_8/21/14_0.20 | ecosystem: Environmental > Aquatic > Deep subsurface > Groundwater | place: USA: Utah...
CATAGCCATATCAGCAGCCCGTTTCTCGCCATCTTCTGCCTTCAGGGCAATGCCGAGTCCCTTGCCCGGTATGATCGCGATGTGAACACCTTCGGCGCCCCCTTTGGTCGCAACCGTACGACCAAGCGCGGTCATGACATCCGTATCAAACCGGCCCGGGCCACCGACCATGAATGGCATCTCCATGACGGCATCGAGAACCCGGCGTACGGCGGCGCCCCTTGCTTCGCCAAGGCCCTGCGGGTTCGCCAGCTTCTGCACAGCCGTTGCCAGCGCCGTCAACGTCATGCCGTAGACCGGAATCCCGCAGCCATCAATCCCGCGCCCGGTGTCCGCCAGTTTCTGATCACCAAGGGTTTCCAGGATATCATACAGCCGCCGTTGCACCGGGTGATCCTTATCGAGATAACTGTCGATGGGTTCATGCAGATGCAATGCCGTCGTCAAAAAGCCGGTATGTTTGCCCGAACAGTTGTTGTTCATCCGGGTGGGTTCCTGGCCGGCCCGGATCAGGTCGTTGGATGCTTGCGTATCGTAGGGAAGGTGCGCGCCGCATCCGAGATTCTCGACGCCAAGACCAATCCGGCTCAGCCATGCGGCAACGGCGGCAACGTGTTCAGCGGTACCGGAATGGGACGCACTGGCCAGTGCCAGTTCCGCTTTGGCAACCCCGTAAGCATCCGCAGCACCGCTTTCCAGCAATGGCAGGCTTTGCATGAATTTGATCGCAGAGCGGGGATAGAACATGAGATCCGGATCACCCCATGTCTGGACCGGGCCCGAAGCATCACAAATCATCGCATGGACCCGGTGGCGGCTTTCAACCATGGAGCCGCGGGTAATCTCACAAATCAGGGGATCAAACATATCTGTATTGCCTTTGTCTTGATGACCGATTCTCAGATCGGGCCTTGCGGAATGAATAGTGTCCGGTATATCACGTTGTCTATGAAAATTACGAAGCATTTCCTTTCCTTGAGCGCCCTGTTGGCAGCTCTTGTCTTCGCGCAATTCGCAGTACCTGCAGCGTCGGCGGACTTTCTCGGCAAGTTTCAGGACTGGGAATCACACGCCAGAGCCGATGGCGGCGCCAAGGTCTGTTACGCGGCCAGCGTGCCCGAGAAATCAGAAGGGAAATACACCAAACGCGGCGACGTATTTTTGCTGGTCTCGCATCGGCCGGGTGACAAGATGTTCGGGTTTGTCAGCATGGAAGCCGGATACACGTATGCCAAAGACGCAAAAATCGTTGCGACAATCGGCACCGGCAAATTTGCCATGTTTGCCGATGGCGGGCTTGCCTTTGCCTATGATGACCCGCCCCTGGTCAAAGCCATGGTGCGTGGCCAGAAGTTGATTGTTCAGGGCGTATCCAGCCGCGGCACGGAAACAACCGACACTTTTTCGCTGAGCGGCTTCACCGCCGCCTACAAAGCCGCGTCCAAGGCCTGTGGCGTCAGCGGCACCCCATGAACCCTTCGCTCGCTCAAGCGGCCCTTCTGACAACAGATATTCTGCCTGTACGCTGCCCGGAATGCGGCGAAGCCCAGAATACCCTTGAAGGGGCAAATGATCCTTTGGCTGCGCAGGCCCACGTCGGCTGCATGGTTTGCGGCTATGCCTTTGAGGCCGCGGAATACCGCCAGCTTTTGGTGGAACGTCAGCATGAATTTGCCTCATTACAAATCGGTGAGCTGTAATCGTTCGATTGGGATGGAAAAGTCCCTGAACGAGTGATACATAGCCGCGCCATGACAGACACTTCAAAAATTCGCAATTTTGCGATCATCGCCCACATTGACCACGGCAAGTCGACGCTTGCCGACCGGTTGATTCAGGAATGCGGTGGTTTGACGCAGCGCGAAATGAAAGAACAAGTGCTCGACAACATGGAGTTGGAGCGCGAGCGCGGCATCACGATCAAGGCACAGACCGTCCGCCTGACCTATAAGGCCAAGGATGGCGAAACCTATATATTCAATCTGATCGACACGCCCGGCCACGTCGACTTTTCGTACGAGGTCAGCCGCTCCCTCGCCGCCTGCGAAGGCGCCCTTTTGGTCGTCGACGCAACACAGGGCGTCGAGGCACAGACCCTGGCCAATGTTTATCTGGCACTGGAAAACGACCTTGAAATTATTCCTGTCCTCAACAAGGCCGACTTGCCGGCGGCAGAGCCTGAACGGGTCAAGGAACAGATTGAAGATGTGATCGGCCTCGACACTTCGGACGCTTTGCTGATTTCAGCCAAGACCGGACTCGGTATTCCCGATGTTCTGGAAATGATCGTTAACCGCATCCCGCCGCCAAAAGGTGATCCGCAAGCACCGTTGAAAGCGCTTCTGGTCGATAGCTGGTACGATGCCTATCTCGGCGTCATGACGCTTGTGCGGGTCTATGAAGGCACGCTCAAAAAAGGCATGCGATTGCGCCTGATGCAGGAAGGCACGATCCACCAGGCCGATCAGGTCGGCGTTTTCACACCGAAACCGACCAGGATTGATGCGCTCGGCCCGGGTGACGTCGGCTATATGACGGCCGCCATCAAAACCGTCGCCGATACCTCGGTCGGCGATACCATCACCGAAGAGAAACGCCAGACAGCGAAACCGCTGCCCGGGTTCAAACCCTCGATTCCGGTGGTTTTCTGTGGTTTGTTCCCGACCGATGCATCGGAATACGAAGACCTGCGCGACGCCCTTGCCAAATTGCATCTCAACGATGCCAGCTTCCATTACGAAGCGGAAAGTTCGGCCGCACTGGGCTTTGGTTATCGCTGCGGCTTCCTTGGCCTGTTGCATCTTGAAATTGTCCAGGAACGGCTTGAACGTGAATTCGATCTCGACCTGATCACCACCAGCCCGAGCGTCGTCTACAAGGTCTATCGCACCGACGGCACGATGAAGGAACTGCACAACCCGGTCGACATGCCCGATACCGTGCATATCGACTATATCGAAGAACCGCTGATCAAGGCCTCTGTCATGGTGCCGGATGAGTATCTGGGCTCGGTGCTGGCGTTGTGCGAAGAACGCCGCGGCGAACAGATGGAGCTGACCTATATCGGCAACCGTGCGATGGTTGTTTACAAACTGCCGCTGAACGAAGTCGTGTTTGATTTTTATGATCGCCTGAAGTCGGTGTCGCGCGGCTATGCCAGTTTCGATTACGAATTGATCGGTTATGCGCGCAGCGATCTCGCCAAGGTCTCGATTCTGGTCAATAACGAGCCGGTCGATGCGCTCGCCTTCATTGCGCACAAAAGCCATGCGGAAAACCGTGGCCGCCAGGTTTGCGAAAAACTCAAAGACCTGATCCCGCGCCAGCTCTTCAAGATTGCCATCCAGGCGGCAATCGGCGGCAAGGTGATCGCGCGCGAAACCGTCAGCGCCATGCGCAAGGACGTCACCGCGAAATGCTATGGCGGCGATATCACGCGCAAAAAGAAGCTGCTGGAAAAGCAGAAAAAGGGCAAAAAGCGGATGCGCCAGATCGGCAATGTCGAAATCCCGCAGTCCGCGTTTCTCGCCGCCCTCAAGACCAGCGGCGATTAAGGGCTACGCTTCTCGGATTGACTAAAAAGGGGCTGGTTCCCTGTCAGGGTGCCACTCAGCCCCATCAGGCAGGATGACATATTCCAATCCCGCGAGTTCTTTAAGCGGCTCTAAATCCGTCACGCCGGTCCCAGCAAGATTAAGGCTTTGCAGTGCCGTCAATCCCGAGAGCGGACCCACGTCCGTCACGCCGGTCCCAGTAAGATCAAGGCTTTGCAGTGCCGTCAATCCCGAGAGCGGACCCGCCTCCGTCACGCCGGTCCCAGCAAGATCAAGGCTTTGCAGTGCCGTCAATCCCGAGAGCGGACCCACGTCCGTCACGCCGGTCCCATCAAGTTCAAGGCTTTGCAGTGCCGTCAATCCCGAGAGCGGACCCACGTCCGTCACGCCGGTCCCAGCAAGATCAAGGCTTTGCAGTGCCGTCAATCCCGAGAGCGGCCCCGCCTCCGTCACGCCGGTCCCAGCAAGATCAAGGCTTTGCAGTGCCGTCAATCCCGAGAGCGGGCTCAGGTCTTTAACATTTGAAAGGTAAAGGTCCATTGCCGATATACCAGTGCCGTAATCCGGGTGGCGTATGATGCGGCCAGAGATGGCCTGCGCCTCTGCTGTCTCATTATTTTTGAGATGACCCACAAGCATCGCCATCAATTCATCAAAATTTTCCGAAGCCACGTCATCTTGATTTTCATCCGCAACGGTACTGTCCGATTTTGCATCCTCATGCGATTTACGGAGTTTCCCTTCATACTGTTTCGTCAGCTTGCCGAGTTCCTTCAGCACGTTGGATAAACTGAAAATATAGGCGATTTTTGAGCCAATCTCGAAGCCGACCCCTAGAACCTTTAATGACGATGCGAGGTGCTTGTCCCAATTTGCGCTAGCACGGGCGAGACCGGCAAACGATCTGGCGGTCATGTCCTTTAAGGGAGCCGCCAACTTCGTGAGCAGCGCCAACGCTTCGGCTTTGTCAATATGGGCGAGGACTTCCCGCTTTGCATTCGGGGCGTGCGTTTGATCTACGCCGACGTTGGCAAAATCATCTGCTAGCGCAGAAAGCCTCGCCGCCTTAGCCGTCGTCGCCGTGGCTTGACCTTGCGTAGCAAGTTCCTCCGCCTCTGGTGTATCCGGGTCGTTGCGAGGTTCATCCGGCTCCGGCGGCGGCGGCGCGTCATGCGGTTTATTGGCCAGCACGTTGGCGATGGTACCAAAACCGTTGAGGGCATTGCGAAGCTCTTTGAATTCGTAGGCCCGGGTTTCGGGATCACGGGTACGCGGAACGATCTTGTCGAGCGCCGCCAGTTCGTCGCTCAAGGTCCTAAGCAATTGCGGTCGTGAGTCCGGCGGGCTGGTCGAAATCAGCCGCGCAACGCGGCAGAGGTCATAGACAGCCTCTTTTTGCATTCCGTCGGGCACGTAGTTGACCTCACGGACGACTCGTTCCAGATAATCGGCCTCATCGACGAGTTCGCGAAGATCAGGATCGCTTTCCGGCAGTCCCGCATTATCGCTCAAGCTATCTTCGTCTTCGGCCATGACGTGCCAATCCTTCGTTCCGCAAGGTAATCCTGCACCGCTCGCAGAGGACGAGCAAACGCGTTAAATACTATACATGGATGAGATGGCGCCGGTAGATATTTTCGAGAGCGGCTCTTTAATCGCTTTGCGGTTTGACAAATTCCGGCAACGGCTCGGGTGACGGATCAAAGCCGTCATCATTGATGCCGGAATAGACGTCGATCAGGTCGTGGCTCGGCAGACGGTCATCGACATTGCTGCTATCGCCTTCTTCGCGCGCCCACTTGCGGGCCTCGCGCGACAGTTCATCGTAGAGAAACAGTGACGCTTCGTGTTCGCGCATTTCTTCTTCGGCGGCGGCACTCAGCACCCGGTTCGGGCGGCAGGTCCAGGCTAAAATAACGCCGGGGACGGCCAACAACGCCCACGCCGGCGGGCTCAGATACCACGCGATCACCGGGTCCCATAGCCACGGCAACATGCTGGTCATGCGAATCTCGGCCAGCAGATAGGATCCGGGCCACAACGCCTGCCACAATTCGTCGGCAGACAGCATCCAGCCGCTGCCGCCCGGAAAGGTGCGGGCAACGGTCTCCGCTGCGGCAACTGCAAAGGCGCCGAGCATCAGGACCCAGCCGGTGATAAAGGCGCTGCGCATCAGATCATCATCTTTGAAAAAGGTTAAAATCGCTTAACAAGCATAACAGATGCGTTTTATTCGCCCAATGATCAATCCCTCTTGCTCCTTCGCGCTTGCTCGGTTAGTTTCCCGCCCGACCGTACAGGTCAATGGAGGGGTGGCCGAGTGGCTGAAGGCGCACGCTTGGAAAGCGTGTATACGGGAAACTGTATCGAGGGTTCGAATCCCTCTCCCTCCGCCATTGCCCGGGCCCGCAGCATCTTTCATAAATCAATAAACGCCGACGTCACCGGCATGTCCGGCATAACGGGTGATTGACCGCTCAAAGGTGTTTTAGTGGATCGGGACTTCCAGGTCCTTCAAGGCGCCCAGATCCGGCATCTCATTTTTCATCTGCCTGAAGTACTGACGCATTTTCAAATCGCTATCCAGGGTATGATTGATCAGCCAGTCATGCAGCATCTCGGAAATCTCCTGGTGGATTTGATCTTCAATGTCGACATCCGGATCGTCGAGATGGGACAGTATTGTGTCCATCTTCTCTATCAACTCGATATGTTCATGATGATGCGCGTCCGCAAAAGGAAATGCGATGATCTCCTGAAGTCTTTCTTCACGGTTAAAATGCGTCTGCGTATAGAACTTGAGGGCGTAAAGAATCTGCAACGCCTCGTCTTTATCAAGGCCATCTTCAGAGAGGGCTTCAAACCGGTTGATGATTTCTATCAGATGCTTGTGATCCTGATCGATGACGCCGTTGTCATCGACAGACATTTGTTCCCGCCATTCAATCATTCAGTGTCTTCTCCGATGGGCTGGTGATTATCACCTTATTGATCCGCGCAAAAAAGTTTACGGGCGTCGTCCATGTCGTGCTCTTCAAGTTTATGGTCAAAATGCACGATAGCTTCGGCCAATTCACGGGCGACCGGATTATCGGACGTAATGATCCGGATAAATGCTTCGAGCGTATTGCGCTGCAATTCCGGAATGTGAACCTCTACCTGATGGAATTTCTGTTCAAGGTCGTCATCTGTATCAGCCTGCTTGCCATGAAGATAGGGAACGTAATCCATATCAACTTTCAAAATGTGCTCTGACAGCCAATTTGAGAGGAACTTCACGAGTTTGCGGCGGTCTAACTGATCTGCGTCATCTGAATGCAGTTTTTTCAAACATTCGATTTTCCTGATCATGGCTTTGTGGCTTTTGATATGCGCCTCTGTTTTCGGGTAACCCGCGTGGATCATGAACCCTTCTTCGCGCGCGAAGTGTTCAACGGTATAGCTTTCAAGGCAATCGATTGCCTGACTGACGTGCTCATCACTTTGTTCTTCCAGCAATGCTTTCGAGAGAAGGCCGATCTCCTCAAAAAGAGCCTCGTGGTCTCTGTCGATGGCCTTTATCCCTATTGCATATTCATCAGACCATTTTGGAATGGACATCCCTCTTCCTCCCGTTAGGCACTTATCACCGAAAGCAAAGCCGTTGCACCATGCTACCTTTATTTTACGCATGGTTCACAGCTTTTGACTAGAAAGCTACGCCCCTCGTTCAATCTGTTGATTGTGATATCACCGGCTCTGCAGCATCAGTCCCAGTGGCGGCCGTTCGAAATGCCGGGAACATTACGGTCACCGTCGTCCCTTGATTAACTCTGCTTTCAATTGTCAGCGTGCCGCCGTGTCTTTCGGCAAACCGTTTTGACAACGAAAGTCCCAGCCCCGTTCCCTTATGTGCCAGGGACGGGCTCCCCCTGACCTGGCCAAATGGCTCCAGCACCTTGATCAGATCACGTCGGGCAATGCCGATGCCGGTATCCGCGACCCGAATGGACAATTGCCCCGCATCATCGAGAAATGCCGAAACGATAATCGAGCCGTCCATTGGCGTAAATTTCGCGGCATTGGATAAAAGGTTAACCAGGATTTGCAAAATCAGTCTGCCATCGGCCATTAGCCTCGGGAAGTCGTCCGAAATCTCAATTCGAAAATCAAATGCCGGCGTATCATCGCGAAACCGCACCAGCCGCTTGGCGGCGAGGACAAGTTCTTTTACATCATTTTCTGTTTCGTCCAATTCAACAGCGCCGGATTCTATTCGGGCGATATCCAGAATATCACTGACAACTTCAAGCAGGTGCTGAGCGGAGGTATGAATGTCTCTGCAGTATTCTGCATATTTACCATCCAGCGTGCCGAACAATCCGCTACTCATCATTTGTGAAAAGCCGATAATCGAATTCAAAGGCGAACGGAGTTCGTGGCTCATATGGGCGAGAAAGTCGGATTTTGCCTTATTCGCCTGCTCAGAGGCTTCTTTCGCATCCTGCAGCTGATTGCCGATAATGCGTAACCGGTATTTCTGATAAACGAAAAGACACGTGATTGATGACAAGACCATAATCAAAAAAACGATGATAATCTTGAATCGCTGAATTCTTTGCGCCTGCTGCTCCAGAACGTCAAAGGCCTCCCACTGCGATGTGGCATAGATCGAGCGCATTGTCTCAACGGCATTCGTTGCGCGCGTATGAACCAACGCGGTGACCTCGCGGGAATCCGGCGCAAGACTGGCAACGCCGCTCGTAAGCCATCGTTTGATGTCGGTAAGTGCCGGATTGATAACGGCGTGAATTGCCGATGCCCCGACAAGGTTATCAAAATTATAACTTGATCTGATTTGAACTATTTTTTTCTCAACCTCACCGACCTGGGCCAAAACATCTTGATTATGGGACGGGCTTGGCAGGCTGCGCGCCAGACCTGTTCTGGTTGCCAGTTCATTGGCACTTTGCAGCAAAAGGCCCAGATCACGCTGTTGCTTCACAATCGTCAAAGGCAAGTTCTGCTGGATATCGCCAAGCGTCGACCAGGTGAAATACATGATGCCCAGGCACAATGCAGAGAGCATAAGTACGCCGGCATACAGTCTGCCGCCGACATCATTCGAATTAAAAATGGTCATTCCGGTGGATGAATGGGCATTACGGTCCGCCATCATTCCTTGATCAACCCGTACTCGACATAGAATCGTTTAGCACCGGGATGCAGCGGAATGCTTATCCCTTTTAAAGCATTTTCAAGCTTAATGGCTTTGCCTTTGGGGTGCCCGCTATCCATAAGCTTTCTTGATTCTGCACTCCAGAGCGCTTTGGTGATTTGATAAATTTTTTCGTCATCTATCGCGGCACTGACAATCCATTGTGCGCCGACACCAATGGTTTTGACTTCGGCCACACCCGGGTACGTGCCGGCAGGGATAGTATCATGCGAAAAGAACAATTGCTGATGTAACAGATTTTCGGCGTCAACACCGTCAATCGGAATCAACACAGCCCCTGCCCTGTTTGCGAGCCTTGTCACGGATGCCGTCGGATAGCCGGCGACAATAAAATACGCATCCAGATTTCCGCCAACAATCCGATCCACCGCCAGATCCGGCTTGATATATTCCGGAACGATGTCCTGCGTTGAAATGCCATAGGCTGACAACACGAGACGAGAATCCAGCAAGGTTCCAGAGCCGGCCTCATCAAGAGATACGCGTTTGCCCACCAAATCCTTCACACTCAGAATTCCAGACCCTTTACGCGCAACAATATGCATCGTTTCCGGGTAGAGATTTGCGATCGCCCGCAGAGACTTTTCAGGCCCTTTATCGATAAAGCCCCCCGTTCCGTTATAGGCCCAGTGGGCAACATCGGATTGTACAAAACCGGACTCAAGTGTACCGCGCGCTATCGATTCAATATTGGCGACGGACCCGTTCGACGACTGAGGGATGCCGACAAGCCCCTCAACACCACAATCACCACTTGCCTTGCAAGCTTCCGATCCGGCGCGTTCGGTGATCGACTTCGCAATTAAGCCACCGACCGGGTAATACGTTCCGGCAATGCCGCCCGTGCCAATTCTGAAAAAATCTGCCGCCAACGCAGGCCTGGAAACGGCACTGCCCGTTATCACGGCGTAAAAGATGAAAACTACGGACATCCGCGCCAGCATGTTCAGAAAACCAAAAGGGCCCGCAACAGTCAAAACCAACCGGCAGTCAGATTTGCTGCTTAAACACATTGCCATATCCAGAGCCCTTAAGTTTGCGCTGCGATTCCTGATTTCAACGGAACCGTTGAGATCGTACCCTCAAGTCTTCTGCTTTTTCCCCAGAATCTTAACCCTCTCAGGTCAACGTAAGCAAATCCTGATAGAATATTTCTGTTGAACTGTTTACGTCACAACGCGCCAGAAATCAGAAACAGCAAAGGCTGTTTATCTGAACTGTCCATCTGATTTACATTCCCCTGAATATCCTTGATGGCGTATTATCGCGATTGATGACTTATAAATCCCACCCCCGCTCTTCGTTCATACTGTGTGCTGTCCGGCTGGCACTGTGCGCCGGTCTGGTCCTTCCACTACAAGCCAGGCAAGCCGAAGCCCAGCCTCCCGAGATCACGATCGCAACCTGGGGCGGCATCTATGGCGCGGCACAACAGGCAGCAACCATCAAACCGTTCACCCGCACCACCGGGATCGGTGTTCACATCGTTCATCACGCCAGTGATTATCAGGCTCTTTTCGACACAAAAGCCAAGGGGCCTTCATCCTGGTCTGTAGTCGACATTGAGCGCGGCCCCCTAACCCGGGGCTGCGATGAAGGCCGGTTTATCAAACTCGATATCGAATCGTTGCTCGGAAAAACCGCACGCGATGATTTTCTGCCGGGCACCCTGCACCCCTGTGGCATTGGCGCCTTGGTCTGGTCACAAGCCGTGGCTTATGACTCCACCCTGTTCGGCGCGCGACCGCCGCGCACACTGGCAGATTTTTTTGATCTGGCGCATTTTCCCGGTAATCGCGGTCTGTTTGCCGGCGCCGAGGGCAATCTGGAAATTGCCCTGATGGCAACAGGCATTCCGCCTGAAGATGTCTACGATATTCTGAAAAAACCCGAAGGCGTTGATCAGGCCTTCGCACAACTGGAAACGATACGCCCGGGAGCCGTCTTCTGGCAGGCTGGCGGAGAACCGGAACAGCTCTTGAATGAGGGTCGTGTGGCCATGACGACGGCCTATGCTTCGCGCTTTCTGCGCCCAAGGCAAGGCGCCAGACGACCGGTGAAACTGATCTGGAGCCACCAGTTATGGCGCTCAACCTATTGGGCGGTTCCGGTTAACGCCAAAGATCCGATCAGCGCCCAGCGATTCATAACATACGCAACAGATCCCGAGCGGCTTGCCGAGCTGGCAACACGGCTGTGGTATGGCCCAGCCAGAAAAAGCGGTTTTGACGCCGTGCCTGCCAATGTTCGGGAAGATTTGCCGACCGCGCGCAAAAATTTTAATGACGCCTTAAATGTCGATAGCGACTTTTGGGCCAAATACGGGCCCGCTCTTGAAGAACGCTTTCGGGCCTGGCGCGGCGGCTGACACGTCAATTTGAACGCTTGTAAAATAAAGTTTTTCAGCCCCCGAAGAATTAACCTTTCCTTTGCCCTTTTTTGGCCTTAATGGCGGTGCTTAATCACTATAGAAGCCGATTTTAAGACGGAGTAGAAAATGACTGAAATCGCAGAAAGCCAACGTGCATACGCCGAAGCTGGCCCTTGGGACAGACTCGGTGCCGTTCTCCGCGTAAGCGTCGCCGTCCTTTTCCTGGCAATTACCATAGTGTTTTTCGCCACAGCACAGGATGGCCTGATCAGTGCCGGCGAATCACCGCAAAGCTTCAACGCCCCCCTCGCGGCAACAAACTAGTCACTTCAGCAATCATTCTCCGACGCGTCTGAATCGGATACATGCACCCACTTGTCGGTAAAGCCCTTTACCGTATTTATTGCCGTCACCCCCGGTTCTCCCAGAATTTCGGCCTTGATGTATATGATGGCGAGGGTAATGCCTGACCAGGCAACATTGTCATGTCGGCTTCGTGCGGCCCGGTTCAGGTCCGTCAAATGATTAACACCCTGCGCGTAAAACTGTGGGTCATTGAGTCCCCGCTCATGCACTTGGTCGATATGCACGCGGCATTCTTCAGCAATCCGGGCAAGCTGCGCGGCGCCATGCTGACCCTGGATCATATTGATCAACGCACGCGCATCCTTTGCCAGCAGTTTGCCGTCATAGTCCGCGCCGCCGAAGCCAAGCAATGCAAATAACTTAGAAATCATTCTTACTCTCCGTAACTGGCGCATTGTTTCCGAGCCTGCCGCCGGCTGCAAGCAGCAAGCACCTCCTATCTTTTCTGCCCGTAGCATCTTGAGCATTTCCGGACCCTGACCTAATCTCGCGCACCAGAATAAAAAACAAGTCCAGGAGGACACCTATGGCTCTGCAAAAACACGCTGTCGATTTCGCCACACTTTCCGAAGAAGCCCTGGCGGCATGGCGCGAAATCCCGGCAGCAGTGGTTTCCGATATGATGAATCGCTCGCAAGTGATGGCCGGTCGCATCAAGCCGGTCGGCTTCGGTATGAAATTATGCGGTCAGGCCCGCACGGTGACCTGTATGTCCGGAGACAATTCCGGTCCGCACCGACTGATCGGTATGTGCCGCAAGGGTGAAGTCATGATCATCGATGCCCGCGGTTCGGAAAACGTTGCCGTCTGGGGTGGTATTATGACCGAAGCGGCAATGGTTCAAGGTGTTGGCGGCATTGTCATCGATGGCGCGATCCGTGACGTTGCTGAAATTCGTGCGAAAGGCTTTGCCGCCTTTTCATCAGCAATCGTGCCGGCAGGCCCGCACAAGGGTTTCGGCGGCATTATCGACGGTACCGTCGCGGTCGGTGATTGCCCGGTCAAACCCGGTGATCTTATTATCGGAGATGATGACGGCGTCGCCGTGGTGCCGCTGGCCTGGGCAGATCGCATGCTCGCGGCCTCACAACAGAAAATTGCCGACGAAGCCGAAACCATCCGGAAAATTCACGAAGGCGGGAACCCTGCAGACCTTATGGGCTTGCCGGAACCAGAGCTGATTTCCTGACGATCGTCCGCGAAACCGCTTAACCTTTTTATGGTGCCTGGTTGGTGTAAGGCTCGTCTTTTGCCAGCGCCACCCAGGCCGCCATATCCGGCTGCGACCAGACCGAATCCATATAGTCTGCAGTCATCGCGTCAACCGGCACACCATACGTTCGAAAGCGCCCGACGACAGGGGCAAACATCATATCTGCCGCACACCAGCGACCGAACAGATAGGGTCCCTCGGCACCAAACCATTCCCGGCAATCAGCCCACAACCTGATAATCTGGTTAGCGTCGGCCAGCGCTCCCTCGCTGTGGTCCTGCCCGGCATGGTCACTCCGCAGATCCATCGGCATATCGCGCCTTAATCGATAAAATCCCGCATGCATCTGGGCGCTGACGGCGCGCGCCGTGGCCCGGGCAACAGGATCAGCAGGCCAAAGCCCGGCATCCGGTGCAAATTCATTCAGCGTTTCAATGATCGCCAGACTTTCCCAAACGACGGCGCCCTTGATCTTGAGAACCGGCACCAGGCCGCTTGGGGAATGCTCATCGAGCGCGGCGCGGGTTTCCGGTTGGTCGAGAGGAATGAAGATTTCTTCAAACGGCAACCCGCTGTGGCGAAGGGCCAGCCAGGCACGTAATGACCATGACGAACCATTCCGGTTTCCAATCACCAATTGCAACGGGGCGTTCATTGGACACATCCTTTTACAGTCAAATGAGTATCTGAGTGGCTCAGTACGGTCTCTCAGCGAGTTTAGGGTTTTCGTTTCCCCGCCGCCAAGTAAGATTGTCGGCATTGCGATTTAAGGAGTATGCCGTGAACGACACCGAAGCAACGTCAAGCCGTGAAGCCACCCCGATTCATCTAATCGCCGAGGGGCGTTTTGATGCCTGGTGCGCCGAAACCACACCCCTGATCAGCACGTGGATTGCAGCCCATAAGTTCACGGCCGCTGCCGGCAAACACCTTATTATCCCAAACCCCGACGGGTCGATTGCCGCCGTCATCGTCGGGACCTCAGACCCCCTGTCATTGTGGGATACCGGCGCCTTGGCCAAAGCCCTGCCCAGCGGCACTTATGCTCTGGCCGGTGACATTACCGATGCCGAGGCCGAATCCGCAATGCTCGGCTGGTTACTTGGCAGTTATGAATTCGACAGATACAAAACCCAGGCACCGGCGCCAGCCATCCTTGAAACGCCCCCCACAATCGATAGCACCAGGGTTATCGCCATCAGCGATGCGGCCCGGCTGGCCCGTGATCTTATCAACACGCCCGCCAATGACATGGGGCCTAGTGCTTTGGCGCAGGCTGCGAAAGCCCTCGCCACACAGTTCAATGCCACGTGTAATATCACCGAAGGCGATGACCTGCTGGCGCACAATTATCCGGCCATCCATGCCGTCGGTCGCGCCGCCAGCGATCCACCCCGGCTGATCGAGATCACCTGGGGCAACCCGGCACACCCGACGGTGGCACTTGTCGGCAAAGGGGTTTGCTTTGATTCCGGCGGTCTTGATATCAAGGGCGCTGCCGGCATGAAGCTGATGAAAAAGGACATGGGCGGCGCCGCACACGTCCTCGCCATTGCCCATTGCATTATGGCATTGCAGATGAATATCCATCTGAAAGTGCTGGTGCCCGCCGTCGAAAACGCCATATCCGGCAACGCCATGCGGCCACTTGATGTGGTCGATACCCGGGCCGGGATCACCATTGAAATCGGCAATACCGATGCCGAAGGCCGCGTCATCCTGGCGGACGCACTGTGTCGTGCCGGTGAAGCCAAGCCTGAACTGATCATCGATTTTGCGACCCTGACCGGTGCCGCCCGCGTTGCTCTCGGGACCGAGCTGCCGGCCCTGTTCTGCAATGACGATGCCTGTGCCGATGCTATTCTGGCGGCCGGGACACGAACCACCGATCCGCTTTGGCGCATGCCTCTGTGGCCGGGGTACCGCAAAATGATTGAGGGCAAAGTCGCCGACATCACCAATTCGCCGGAAGGCGGCTATGCCGGGGCAATAACCGCCGCGCTGTTTCTTGAACGATTTGTGCCAGCCGGCACGCAATGGGCACACATTGATGTCATGGCCTGGAATGTCGCCTCTAAACCCGGCCGCCCGGAAGGCGGCGAAGCCATGGGCCTGCGGGCTTTCACCGACATGCTCCTGACCAGATACGGCCACGCATAACATGATGCCGGTATGAGCCTTGAACTTTCAGCCCTGCAGGCCCTT
>Ga0066644_10001199_pt1 | contig 14925 bp, 16 predicted proteins | sample CryGeyCG2114_020_FD_62735 | JGI IMG/M metagenome (GOLD analysis project Ga0066644, IMG submission 62735) | Groundwater microbial communities from aquifer - Crystal Geyser CG15_big_fil_post_rev_8/21/14_0.20 | ecosystem: Environmental > Aquatic > Deep subsurface > Groundwater | place: USA: Utah...
GAAAACATGCCCGACGGCAAGGCGCAGCGCCCCGGCGATGTGGTCACCAGCATGAGCGGGCAGACGATCGAGGTGCTCAACACCGACGCCGAAGGCCGGCTGGTGCTGGCCGATGCGCTGCACTGGACGCAGGTCGAATTCAAGCCCGCGCGGATCGTCGATTTCGCTACGCTGACCGGCGCGATGATCATCGCGCTGGGCAATGAATACGCCGGCGTCTTCTCGAATGACGACCAGCTCGCCAAGGACCTCCACGAGGCAGGCGAGACCACCGGCGACCGCAACTGGCGCATGCCGATCGGCCCGGCCTACGACAAGCTGATCGACTCGCCGATCGCCGACATGAAGAACATCGGTGGCAAGGGCGCGGGCTCGATCACTGCGGCGCAGTTCCTCCAGCGCTTCATCGCCGACGGAACGCCCTGGGCGCATGTCGATATCGCCGGCATGGTCTGGGCGGACAAGCCGGGTCGTACCTGGGGCAAAGGCGCGACCGGTTACGGCGTTCGCCTGGTCGATCGCTTCGTGCGCGATTCGCTGGAGAAATAGGGGCGTCGGGTGACCTCGTCCTCGAGCCGCGCCGCACCGGGACTGCAACGATGACCACCCGCGTCGACTTCTACCAGCTCAGCCGCGACCCGGTCGACGTGACCGTCGCCAAGCTTGCGCGCAAGGTCCTGCAGGCGGGCGAGCGGCTGCTGGTGGTCAGCGGCGATGCCGGCCAGCGCGACCATCTGGCGAAAATCCTGTGGGAACAGGGCGGGGCGGCCTTCCTCGCCAACGGGATGGCGGGCGGCCCGCACGAGGCGCGCCAGCCGATCCTGCTCTCGGAAAGTTGCGCCGCGCCCAACGAGGCGCGCATGGCGCTGATCGCCGATGGCGCATGGCGCGAGGAGGCACTCGGCTTCGACCGCGTCCTGTTGCTGTTCGATGCGGCGCAGCGCGAGGGCGCGGCCGACCTCTGGCGTCGCTTCGCCAAGGACGACGGGGTCGACAACCGCATCCACAAGCAGGATGAGGGCGGTGCCTGGCGCGAAGGCGCTTGAGGGAACCACCCGGCGGCTCGTGGGTCGATCTGGCATGCACCGCCTGACCGATTTCACCCGTCTCGCCGCCTTCGCCACCGCCGCGGTTGCCCTCGCTGGATGTAGCAGCGAGGATTCGCCCGTCACGCAGGAGGGCACGGGCGCCGAGGACGCGCCGCGTGGCTCCTACGCCATCGACAGCGAGACGGGCGAAACCCGTGCGCGCCACACCGATGACGACGGGACTACCACCACGCTGCGCTCGGGCGAGAAGGTGCCCGTTGCGCTCCCCGCGGGCTTTTCGCTCTATCCGGGCGCGAAGGTGACCAACAACACGCGCGTCGAACAGGCCGACGGCCTGCTGGTCTTGCTCAATTTCGAGAGCGAGGCATTGCCCGCGGCCATCGCACGCTTCTATCGTACGCAGGCCGAAGCGGCGGGGATCGAGGTCGGCACGTCCCTGCAGAGCGGGCCGATGACGATGATCGGCGGCGAGAGCGCAGACGGGACGAGCTTTTCCTTCACTGCCACGCGCAAGGACGAGGTGACCCAGGCGCAATTGTCGGTCGGTCGCGGTCTCGAATGAATCTTGCCCGCGCGCGCGCGCGGCGCTAGGGGCGCGCGCGAGAAGCCTCTCCCCATAAAATCGTTACGCAAGGAACATCACCATGGCGGTCACCCGCACCTTTTCGATCATCAAGCCCGACGCCACGCGTCGCAACCTGACCGGCGCCGTCACCAAGATGCTGGAAGAAGCCGGCCTGCGCGTCGTCGCTTCGAAGCGCATCCAGATGACCAAGGAACAGGCCGAAGGCTTCTACGCGGTCCACAAGGAACGCCCCTTCTTCGGCGAACTGGTCGATTTCATGATCTCGGGTCCGGTCGTCGTGCAGGTGCTCGAAGGTGAAGACGCGGTGAAGCGCAACCGTGAAGTGATGGGCGCCACCAATCCGGCCGATGCCGCCGAAGGTACGATCCGCAAGGCTTTCGCCGAGTCGATCGAAGCCAATTCGGTCCACGGTTCGGACAGCGACGAAAACGCCAAGATCGAGATCGACTTCTTCTTCGACGAAGACGAAATCGTCGGCTGATCGGTCGCATCTTCCGGCAAACGAAGGCCCCGTCGCCCACCGGGCGGAGGGGCCTTTTGCCTGTCTAGGCTTCGGCAAAGCCCGCCAGTTGCGCGCGATGCCGGCGGTGGGCACCATCGCGCGAATGTCTCTGCTCCCGGGCCATCGCTTGCAGCGCCGCATCGGTCAGCTCAAGCCCCAGCGCATCGTAGGTCCGGGCGATTTCCGCCCTCCAGTCCGCTCCAAGATCGTCGAATTCGACCCGGGCGACCGGGCCTCGAAATTCCTTCAGCGCATCTTCGAGCCGCGCTTCACGCAGCGCCAGCTTGCGCTGCCACTCGGCTTCGATCCGGCATAGGTCGGTATGATCGCTCTGGAAGGCCATCTGGCTCGCGACGAGCGAGACCGAGCTTTCCAGTACCTCTGCCGGGTTGCGCAGCGTGACCACCAGCCGCGCATCGGGAAATTGGGCGAGCAGTGCGGGCAGGTCCTCGGCGAACTGCGGGCACTTGAGCACCCGCGGTCGGTGTCTATCGCCCATGGTTGCAGCATCGGTGCGCAGGATGCGCGCGAACTCGGCATATACGGGATCTGCTTCGCGGGCTTCGCTCCGGCCGACGAAGCCGGGCACGTGCCATTGCGCCTCGAAGGTCGCGGGCGAGAACGCGCCCGCCAGCCAGCCGATCTCCTCATCGATCCGTGTCGCGCCGAAAGGGTGCAACGTGTCGAGCCAGGGGTTGAGGCGGCGCGCGATCGCGAGCGCCGCGCCCGCTTTCAGTGGACGCAGGTCGGGGCGCGCGGGCACGGGATCGTGGCTGTTGCAGAAACGCGTGCCGCTGTGGCGGGGGTCGGCAGCGAGCAGGCGATGCATCCGCGTGGTGCCCGCGCGCATCTGGCCGAGCACGATGATCGGCGGGGCGATTGCGCTCCCCGCCAGCGAGGGGTCGTTGCGCCAAGTCCGGCCGAGCGCGTGGCGCTTGCGGATTGCCGAAGTCAGCTGGCCATAGGCCATCGTGTGGCCGAGCGCATTGAGCCCCGCCTCGTCGCGCAGGGCGGCGCACAGCTGGTCGAGCCGTTCGCGGAAATCGGCGATCTCCGTCGCGTCGCGAAGCGATGATTCGTCTTGCTCTTCGAACCCGCGGCTGCCGACTTGCCACAGGTAGTCGGGTTCGAGCGGGGGCTTGGGAGTCACCCCCTTGTCCCACAAGGCCTGCACTGCGCGGTCCGCCCATTCGGTTGCCCTGGCGCGGGTCAGCGGGTGGGGGCGGGGCGGTATCGCCATCGCCTCAGAACGCGTCCGCGGCGTCGAGCAATTTGGCGATGTTCCTGGGGGCTACGCGGCGCCAACTGCGCTCGAGCCAGTCGGCAACATCGTCCCAGTCGACGCCGGGGCGGTTGAGGATCACGCCGATCCACCCGCTTGCACCGTAATAGGCGGGCTTGTGGTAGGCCTGCGGCTGCGCTTCGACGAGGCCTTCGAGTTCGTCCATGCTGCTGCATTTGACCAGCAGCGAGATGTGCGGCGTGCCGTGATGCTGATCGGAGAAATAGGCGAAAAACTTGCCCGATTTTTCCGTGCCGACACGGAAGCCCGCCGAGCCGTGGCTCTCGCGCTCGTGCGTTTGGGGTAGCGCCAGCGCCAGCTCGCGCACGCGTTCGAGCAGCCACTGTGGATCGTTGCCGCGCGAAACATACTCCGACAGCACGCGCGGATAGAGCTGGTGTTCGGCCACGCGCACCCGGTTGGCGAGCTTTTCGGGTGTGTCGGTGGGCCAGATGGCGACCTTGACCTGCCCTAGCGTCTCGCCGGCATCGAGCTCTTCGGTGACAAGGTGGACTGTCGCTCCGGCATGGCTGTCGCCTGCGGCGATCGCGCGCGCATGTGTATCCAGTCCGGGATATTCGGGCAGCAGCGAGGGATGGATGTTGAGCATCCGCCCCGCCCAGCGCGAGACGAAGGCGGGCGTGAGGATGCGCATGTAGCCTGCGAGCACGATATATTGCGCGCCTGTGTCCGTGGCCGCCCGTTCCATCGCCGCGTCGTGATCGGCGCGGGTCATGCCCTTGTGCGCCAGCGCGAAAGTTGCGACGCCCTCGGCCTTGGCGAGCGTAAGCGCCTCTGCTTCAGGGTCGTTGGCGGCGACCAGCACGATCTCGTAGGCCGCACCGGGGAGCCGGCTGGCATAGAGCAGCGCGGCCATGTTGGTGCCCTTGCCCGAAACGAAGACCGCAACCTTCGCCCTGCCGGACGCCAGGTCAGGCATTATGCGTCGCCGACCAGTCCTCGCGCGCTGCCCAGGTCCCTGCGGACCCGCGGACCGTGCAGCCCTTGGCGCCTTCGACGATGCGGCCGACCGCGAGGACGGTCTCGCCCGCGTCTTCGAGGCGGCTGCGCACCAGCTCGGCCTTGGCAGGCTCGACCGCCAGGACCATGCCGACGCCGCAGTTGAAGGTCCGCGCCATCTCTGCGGGTTCGATGTTGCCCTGCGCCTGGAGGAAAGCCATCAGTCCGGGCTGGTCCCAGCCATCGGCATCGACTTCGGCATGCGCGCCTGCGGGCAGCACCCGCGGGATGTTCTCGAGCAACCCGCCGCCAGTGATATGCGCCAGCGCATCGACCAGCCCGTCGCGCACAACGGGAAGCAGGCTCTTCACATAGATCCGCGTCGGTTCGATCAGTGCATCGATCAGCAGCCGGTCGCGATCGAACAGCGCGGGACGATCGAGCTTCCAGCCCTTGTCTGCCGCCAGCCTGCGCACCAGCGAATAGCCGTTCGAGTGGACGCCCGAGCTGGCCAGGCCGAGGAGGACATGGCGGGGAGCGACGCGCTCTCCGGTCAGTTGCTCGCCGCGTTCGACCGCGCCGACGCAGAAGCCGGCAAGGTCATAGTCGCCTGCTGCATACATGCCGGGCATTTCGGCGGTTTCGCCGCCGATCAACGCGCAGCCGGCTTGCCTGCAACCCTCGGCGATGCCCGCGATGACGCGTTCGGCAACGCCGTTCTCGAGCTTGCCGGTGGCGAAATAGTCGAGGAAGAACAGCGGCTCGGCGCCCTGGACGATCAGGTCGTTGACGCACATGGCGACGAGGTCGACGCCGACCGTGTCGTGCCTGTCGCTGTCGATCGCGAGCTTGAGCTTGGTGCCTACGCCGTCATTGCCCGCGACCAGCAGCGGGTCCTTGTAGCCTGCGGCCTTGGGATCGAAGAATCCGCCGAATCCGCCGATTTCGCCATCGGCACCCGGGCGCATGGTGGCTTTCACCAGCGGACCGATCGCCTTGACCAGCGCATTGCCCGCTTCGATCGAAACACCCGCCTGTTCGTAGGTGTAGGATGGCGCGGAATTGTGCGGTTTGTCACTCATGACCCCCGCCTTACGCTTTCGCGCTTGGATTTCCAGTTGCCTTTCGGCAAAAGGCGCCCTGTTTCCCCCATGAGCCACGCCATCTCCCTTCAGCCCGCCTTTCGTCGTCCCGCCCTGCTGGCGCTGCTGTTTGCCGCACTGTGCGCGCTCGGTGTCGCTGTGTGGGCGCAAGTCGGAGGCGAGCGTGGGATCGCCGCGGTCGCCTCGACCAGCGATATTCAGGTTTCGGGTATCGAGGTCGACGTCCGCGCCGCAACCGGGTCGGAAGCGCGCGAAAAGGCGTGGATCGAGGCCCAGCGCAAGGCGTGGGAGACGCTCGAGGGGCCCAAGCTGAGCGATTCGCAGATCGAGGGGCTGGTCTCGGCGATCGTGATCGAGCGCGAGCAACTGGGTCCCAAGCGCTATATCGCCACGCTCGGCGTCGTCTTCGATCGCCAGCGCGCGTCGCGCTACCTCGGCAGCGAGAGCGAGGCGACGCGCTCTGCGCCGATGTTGCTGCTTCCGGTCACCGTCTCTGCGGGGACGCAGATGGTCTATGAGCAGCGCAATGCGTGGCAACGCGCCTGGGCCGAGTACCAGGCGGGGCAGAGCCGCATCGATTACGTCCGGCCGAGCGGTGCGGGGGGCGATTCGCTGTTGCTGACCTACGGCCAGACCGGGCGCCGCAGCCGCACCTGGTGGCGCAATGCGCTCGACCAGTTCGGTGCGGCTGACGTCCTCGTGGCAGTCGCGCAATTGCGTTACACCTATCCCGGAGGCCCGATCGAAGGGACCTTCACCGCCCGCTACGGACCCGACAATGTATATCTCGACGGGTTCGACATGACCGCCGCCTCACCCGCCGAACTGCCCGCGATGCTCGACCGCGCGGTCGTCCGCTTCGACCGGATCTTCGAACTGGCGCTTGCCGACGGCAAGCTGCGGCCCGATCCGACGCTCAACATCGGCACGCCAGAACTGAGCCCGGCGCTCCAGCGCCTGCTCGAACTCGGCCGGGCGATGCGCGTGCGCGACCAGGCAGCCGCAGCCGCCTCGCAGCCTACCGCCGAAAGCGGCGATGCGATCACCGCCGCCCCGATCCGCACGCCGCCGCCCGAAGGCTCCGTCGCGCTCTACACCGTTCAGGTAGCCACCCCCGACGCGGCCGCATTCGACGGGGCGATCGCTTCGGTCAGGGGCACTCCCGGCGTGCGTAGCACGGGTGTGCGCAGCACGGCGATCGGCGGAACATCGGTGATGACGGTGAGCTATGCGGGTTCGATCGGCCAACTGGCCGAGGCGTTGCGTGCGCGCGGCTTCAAGGTCACCCAGGGCAGCAACGCGCTCGCCATCAGCCGCTGAAGCGCCGGCGATGAGCTCGCAGATCGCTCTCCCGCTGATTCCCGCCACATCGGGCCAGCCGACGAGCATCATTCTCGGGACAGGCAACCGCGCGGTTGCCGAAGCGCTGGCCGCGCCCGAAGCCTGGCCCTTTCGTACCGCCATCCTCCACGGGCCGCCGCGCTCGGGCAAGTCGCTCTTTGCCCGCTGGTTTGCCAGCCGGCATGCAGGCGGCGTGATCGACGGGGTGGAAAGCTTGGAAGAGACTGAGATCTTCCACCGCTGGAACCGCGCGCAGGAAGACGGCTTCCCGCTTCTGCTGGTAGTCGATGGCGAAAGCTGGGACATCACGCTGCCCGATCTGCGCAGCCGCATGGGGGCCGCGCTGCAGCTGGAAATCGGACCCCCGGACGATGCGCTGGCGAGCGAGCTGATGCTCTCGCATGCGGCCCAGCGCGGTCTGGCGCTGGGCGAGGGCGCACCCGCCTATCTCGTGCCGCGAATGGAGCGCAGCTATGCCGCGATCGAGAATATCGTCGCCGAAATCGACCGGCTGAGCCTTGAACGGCAGGTCGCGCCGACCCTATCTGTATGGCGCGACGCGCTGGAGGCGGTGCAGGGGCCCGAACAGGGTCGCTTGATTTAACCGCCCGCGAGTGGGAGAATAGCGCCAATGTTCGAACGGCTTCTCGCCTATCTCGACAGCGTGAAGGCACGCGACCCGGCCCCGCGGAGCCGCTGGGAGGTGCTGACCTACCCGGGTGTCTGGGCGCTGTTCTACCACCGTATCGCGCATTGGCTGTTCGAGGCCGAGCTGTTTTTCCTCGCCCGGCTGGTCAACCACTGGAGCCGGATGGTAACCGCGATCGACATCCATCCAGGCGCGAAGATCGGTAAGAATTTCTTCATCGATCACGGCTTTTCGGTGATCGGCGAAACCGCCGAAATCGGCGACAATGTGACGATCTACCAATGCGTCACGCTTGGCGGCACCAACCCCACCAACGGCAAGGCGGGCAAGCGCCATCCGACGATCGAGGACGAGGTCATCATCGGTTCGGGGGCCCAGGTCATCGGGCCGATCACCGTCGGCCGCCGTGCGCGCATTGGCGCCAATGCCGTGGTCACCGACGAAGTGCCCGAGGGCGCCACCATGGTCGGCCTAAAGGCGCGCAGCACGCTGGTGCCCGCCGAACAATGGCTCAAGGAATTCATCCCCTACGGCACGCCGTGCGACGATCCTTGCGCGCCGAGCCGCGACTGCGTCGAAAAGCTAGAGACCGAATTGAAAGCGTTGCGCGCCGAAGTCGACGCGCTGCGCGCCGAGCGCGAGCCCGCCCCGCGCAGCGGTACCGGCGATTGATGAGCTACCTCGGCGATACGGTCGTCGCCTTTCCCGGTCGCAAGCCCTTGCAGGTCGGGTTCAGCCGCGAGGAGCTGACGCGTATTCTGGACCTCTATGGCCGCATGGTCGCGGCCGGGCAGTGGCGCGACTACGCGATGGATTTCACCAGGGACTTCGCGGCCTTTTCCGCCTTTCGCCGCGCTGCAGAACGGCCGCAGGCGCGGATCGAGAAGCGCCCCGCGCAGCGCAACAAGCAGGGCATGTGGATTCTGCTGGGCGAACACGGCCAGGTTCTCAAGCGCGGCCACGAACTGCCCGGCGTGATCGCGCCGGTGGAGCGGCGACTGCTGAAGGCGATCGACCAGTAGCACCATTGAGAAAGGGGCCCGTGCCGTAGCACGAGCCCCTCTCGGTCAAGCGGTCGGCGGATCAGCCGCGTGCGCTGCCCGGGCCGGTGCCGGTGACCTTCTGCATTGCGGTCAGGATTGCGCCCGATTGCTCGCTGCCCGACTGCGGGGCCTTGAGGTTCGAAAACTCGCTGATCTTGTCCCAATTGGCGGCGAAGCCTTCGACCGTGCGGTCTTCGTCCTTCAGCCAGACGGCGTCGTTCATGACGGTCCAGGCCGAGTGGAAGCCGCCGGCGCCCGCGCCGACGATGGCATTGGTCGGCGCGTCCTCGCTGACCAGGAACAGCGCGGCGGGGACCACGTTCACCGGGTCGAACAGCTTGAAGGCTTCTTCGGGGAAGAGGTCTTCGGTCATGCGTGTGCCCGCAACCGGGCTGATCGTGTTGACCTTGATGTTGTACTTCGCACCTTCGAGCTGGAGCGTCTTGGTGAGGCCCGCGAGGCCGAGCTTGGCGGCACCGTAGTTCGCCTGGCCGAAATTGCCGAACAGGCCGGTCGAGGATGCGGTCATCAGCACGCGGCCATAAGCCTGCTCGCGCATGGTTTCCCACACGGCCTTGGTGACGTTGGCCGAACCGTTGAGGTGGACGTCGACGACGAATTCGAAATCCTGCATCGTCATCTTGGCGAAGGTCTTGTCGCGCAGCACGCCGGCATTGTTGATGACGATGTGTACGCCGCCCCACTTCTGCTTGGCGTCGGCGACCATTTTTTCCATCTGTTCGAATTCGGTGACCGACCCGCCGTTCGACATCGCTTCGCCGCCGGCCTTCTCGATTTCCTCGACTACCTGCAACGCCATGTCCGAATGGCCGGTGCCGTCGCGTGCCCCGCCGAGATCGTTGACGACGACCTTGGCGCCGCGGCGCGCGAGTTCGAGCGCGTATTCGCGGCCCAGACCGCCGCCGGCGCCGGTGACGATGGCTACCTTGTCCTTGAAGTCGATGCTCATGGGGCTGCTCCTGCTTTATCGTTTACGTAAAGGTCAATCTGCGCGGGGAGGTGGCACGTTCCCTTCGCACTTGCAACAGGCGGTACGGCGCGCCGCCATTCCGTAGCGGCGGGGCGTTCAGCCGAGCCGGGCGAGCGCGGGTATCAGTTCGGCGAGCGAATCGATTTCCGCATCGGCACCGAGTTCGCCGCGCGGCATGTCACAATAGCCGTAGCGTGCGCCGATTACCGGGACCTCTGCGGCACGTGCCGCCCTGACGTCATAGGAGCTGTCGCCGACAAAGGCGAGGTTGCCCCCTCCGCCGCGCCTGATCGCTTCGAAGATCGGGTCCGGCGCGGGCTTGGCGCGCCCCTTGCCCATCGTATCGCCGCCGATAATGGCGATGAAACGGTCGGCGAGGCCGAGCGTCTCGAGGATCTGGCGGGCGAAGCTTTCGAACTTGTTGGTCACAACCGCCATGGCGATGTCGCGCTCGCCCAGTGCCGCGAGCACCTCGCGGGCATGGGGATAGGGCTGGGTGTGGACCGCATTGTTCTCCGCGTAATAGGCAAGCATCGCCTTGTAGAGCCTGCGGAATTCGTCCTCTGGCAGCCCCCCTTGCCGGTCCACCGCCTGCTTCAGCATGATCTTGGCCCCGCCGCCGATCAGGTCGCTGGCATGATCCGCCGGGACCGCATCGAAGCCGCCGAGGTCGAGCGCGTGGTTCACGGCAGCGCCGAGGTCGCGGTGGGTTTCGAGCAGCGTGCCGTCGAGATCGAAGCCGATGATGGCGAAGGGCAGGGCAGTCATGCGCGGTCGGTGCAGGATGCGCCTTCAAACTGCAAGCGAATGGTGGCAAGGCGCTAGGCCATGAGCAAAGATCGCAAATTCGCCGCCGTCATTCTCGCCGCGGGCAAGGGTACCCGTATGAAGAGCACGCTGCACAAGGTGCTGCATCCGATTGCCGGCCGGCCGATGCTCGATCACTTGCTCGACAGCCTCGAAGTGCTCGACCCCGCTCACACTGTCGTGGTCGCAGGCGACAGGCATGAACAGCTGCGTGACGCGCTGGCAGGACGCAATGTCTCGGTCGCTCTCCAGGAACCGCAACTGGGCACGGCGCATGCCGCGCTGCAGGCCGAAGCGGCGCTGCGCGACTTCAAGGGGCTGGTCATGGTCTGTTTCGGAGATGCGCCGATGGTGCGCGCCCGGACTGTGCAGCGCATGGTCGATGCGCTGGATGATACGGCCAAGGTCGCCGTGCTCGGCTTCCGGCCCGCCGATACGCTCGCCTACGGCCGGATCATCACGTCGGAGGATGGCAGCGTCGTCAAGATGGTCGAGCACAAGGATGCGACCGAGGAAGAACGCGCCTGCAATCTGTGCAATGCGGGCGTACTGATCGCGCGTAGCGACGATCTCTGGCGCCTGCTCAAATCCGTCGGCAACGACAATGCGCAAGGCGAGTACTATCTGCCCGATGTTGCCACCAATGCGATCGCCGAAGGCGCGCGGGTCGTGGCGGTGGAAACCGACCCACGCGAAGTTGCCGGCATCAACAGCCGCGCCGAACTCGCCCAGGCCGAGGCGCTGTGGCAGGAGTTGAAGCGCGAGGAAGCGATGGAGGGCGGTGTCACGCTGACCGCGCCGGAAACCGTATTCTTCAGCTGGGACACTCAGCTTGCCGAAGATGTGACGGTCGAACCGCATGTCGTTTTCGGACCCGGCGTCAGCGTCGCGCGCGGCGCGCGCATCCGCGCTTTCAGCCATCTCGAAGGTGCCAGCGTGGGCGAGGATTGCTCGGTGGGACCCTATGCCCGCCTGCGCCCCGGCGCGGTGATGGAGAAGGGCGCCTTCGTCGGCAATTTCGTCGAGATGAAGAAGGCCACCCTGGGCGAGGGGGCAAAGGCGAGCCACCTGACCTATCTCGGCGACGCCGAGGTCGGCGCCGGCGCCAATATCGGCGCGGGCACGATCACCTGCAATTACGATGGCTATTTCAAGTACAAGACCGTGATCGGCGAACGCGCCTTCATCGGCTCGAACAGCGCGCTGATCGCGCCCGTCACAATCGGTGCCGATGCGATCGTCGCGGCGGGCAGCGCAGTCAGCCGCGACGTCGGTGACGGCGATTTGCGCATGGTGCGCGGCGAACAGGTGGTCAAACCCGGCTGGGCCGACCGCTTCCACGACACGATGAAAAAGAAGAAGGCGGCGACGAAGAAGTGAGGGCGGTCCTCGCCTCGGCCTTACTTCTCGCGGGCTGCGCGGGCGAGGCCGACCGCGAGGAAGTCCGATCGGGACAGGATGCGTCGGGCGGTCCGGAAAGTTCGCCCGCTATTGAGATATCCGCCGACGCCGTTCCAGAACCCTCCTCGGTCGCCTGCACGGCCAAGGAAGAGGAAATCTTCAGCTGCCGCGTCAAGAGCGGGAAACGAATCGCAGTTTGCGCCACCGAAGATCGTGGCGGGCAATACCGTTTCGGCAAGGCTACGCCGGAACTCGTGCTCGACGGCGGTATCTGGGCCTCTACGCCCTATTCGGGTGGTGGGGAGGCGCAAATCGCCTTCACCAAGGGGGCGATCCGCTATGTCGTCTTCAGCCGCATGGTGCGCACGAATTTCAAGGCCGGCGAACCCAATGATCCCGTCTTCAGCGACGGCGTGATCGTGCTCGATGGCGAGAAGATGATTGGCCTGCAAGCCTGCGAGGATCCGGAGGCGATGCCGATCCAATATGCTGCGGCCGAGGCATATTTTCCGACCGCCGACGAATTGTTCACCTGGGAGACCGGCCGCGCCGATCCCAACAAGCCCCCCGAATAGCTGCTGGCTGTGCGAGCGCCCGCTGGGGCGCAAGGTGCAGCAGCATCACCCCGTGCCCAAGGCGAAGAAAGGGCGCGCAACGGTGCCCGTCCATCCGATCTGCCACCGCGCGATCCATGCCAATTTCACCAATGCGCAGCTGATGCGCATCGGCGCCGATCGCGCGGCGCTGCTCGAGGAGGAGGCGCTGGCGCGGTTCGTGGAATGGGTCGCCGACAAGCCCCCCGATTTCCACGCCCCGACGCGCAGGCCCCGCTGATCAGTCGGCCAGGCGCTGGAGCAGGTAGATCATCTGCAGCGCCTGGATCTTGGCGCGCTGTTCGTTGTCCACCCCGCCCGAATGTCCGCCGGTCGTGTCCTCGAAATAGAAATAGTCCTGCCCCAGTTCCTTGACCCGCGCGGCGCCCTTGCGCGCATGCGCGGGATGCGTGCGGTCGTCGGCGGTCGAGGCCCAGAAGAAGGGCGAGGGATAATCCTTGCCCTCGAGCAGCTTTTGGTAGGGCGAATAGGGCTCAATCCAGGCGCGCTGTTCGGGAATGCGCGGATCGCCATATTCGCCGGTCCACGAGGCGCCGCGGCCGATCAGCGGATAGCGCAGCATGTCGAAGAGCGGGATCTGGACGATCGCGCCGTTGAACAGCTCGGGCCGCTGGGTGAAGGCTGTGCCGACCAGCAGGCCGCCCTGCGAACCGCCCTGGATGCCGAGATGCTCGGGGCTGGTGATGCCCCGCGCGATCGCATCTTCGGCAATGGCGATGAAATCGTCCCAGGTACGCTGCTTATTCTCGCGGATGGCGCTCTGGTGCCAGCCGGGGCCGAACTCGCCACCTCCGCGCATGTTGCCAAGGATGTATGCGCCGCCGCGTTCGAGCCAGATCTTGCCGATCGAACCGAGATAGGAGGGCAGGCGCGGGACCTGGAAGCCGCCATAGCCGGTCAGCAGGGTCGGGTTGGTCCCGTCCATCGCCATGCCCTTGGGCTTGACGAGGAAGTAGGGAACCTTGGTGCCGTCGGCGCTGGTCGCTTCGAATTGCTCGACCTCCATGCCCGACGCATCGAAATAGCTCGGCGAAGTCTTGATCACCTCGGGGGTGGCGCTGCCATCCGAGTAATAGAGCGTCGAGGGAGTCAGGAAGTCGGTGACCGAATACATCACCTCGTCCGAGAAATCCGACGCCGCCTGGACGCCGACGGTGGCATTGTCGGGCAGATCGATCTCCTTCGAGACCCACTTGCCGTCGACATGGTCGAACTTGAGGACGCGCCCGCGGACATTGTCGAGCAGGCTGACATAGAGGCTCTCGGCGGTATTGGCTGCGCCCTGCTTGGTCTGCTTGTCCTCGGGCGCCCAGACTAGTGTCTTTTCGGCCCCGTTGGGATCGGCCTTGAACGCTTCGAGATCGACAGAGACCAGCGCATCGGCCGGGAAGGTGGTCCCCTGCGTCTGCCAGTCGACATCGGTCGAGAACAGCAACTGGCCGTCGATCATTCCGTAGAGCGAAGCTTTGAGCGGCATGTCGAGACGGACCCACTCTCCGCCTTCCTGCCAATAATATTCGGTCTCGTGGAAGCTCGTCGCGCGGAAGGCGTAGGTGCCGTGGACCTCGCCGGTATGATCGCGCAGAAGCGCCGCGGAAGACCAGACGTCGGCTTCTTCTCCGCGCCAGATTTCCTGCGCCTCATCGATAGCTGTCCCACGCTTCCAGATCCGGCTGGTGCGCGGATACTGGCTCTCGGTCAGCGTACCGTCGCCGAAGTCGCGGCTGACCAGCATGGTATCGGCATCGATCCACTCGATCCCGCCCTGGCTCTTGTGGTCGAGCACGAAGCCGCCTTCGACGAAGCTTTTCGTAGCCATGTCGAATTCGCGCAGCACGGTGGCGTCCTCGCCCCCGTCGCTCAGCGCGATCATGCACAGGCGTTCCTCGGGCGGCAGGCAAGTCGAACCCTTGTAGACCCACTCGCGTCCCTCGGCCTCCGCCAGCGCGTCGACGTCGAGTACAGTTTCCCACTGCGGATCGTCGCTGCGATAGCTTTCGAGCGTAGTCCGGCGCAGCAGCCCGCGCGGGTTCGCCTTGTCCTGCCAGAAATTGTACAGCCCGTCGGGACGGATCGAGACATAGGGGATGCGGTCTTCGCTATCGTAGATCGCCAGCGCTTCGGCCTTGATCGTCTCGAAACGGGGATCGCCCGCGAGCAGTTTCATCGTGCGCTCGTTTTCGGCACGGACCCAGTCGAGCGCTCTGTCGCTGCGCGCCTCCTCGAGCCAGATGTAGCTATCTTCGGCAGGGCCGGGGAGGCCGTCCTGCGCGGCGGCGGGCGTTGCATTTGCGAGCGTCATGGCAGCGGCAATGGCCAGCGCGGATACGAGTTTCAAGGGCATCTCTCCGGAAGAATTCGCAGTTCCACCTGCTTGGCTTGGCGAAGGCGCGATGGCAACCACCTCCCGCTCAATCGATGCGCTGCCATGCCCGGATCTCGCGCTCGTGCAGGCGTGCCTGCGCGAGCGGGCGGTAATGCTTTGCGATGGCCCGCGCCACCAGGCGCTTCGCGCGCGGATTCTGGGGCGTCAGCGCGGTATCGGCGGTGACGATGACCGGCGGGCGCGCGGCAAGAATCCTCGCAATCTCGGCTTC
>Ga0066644_10001208_pt1 | contig 14847 bp, 15 predicted proteins | sample CryGeyCG2114_020_FD_62735 | JGI IMG/M metagenome (GOLD analysis project Ga0066644, IMG submission 62735) | Groundwater microbial communities from aquifer - Crystal Geyser CG15_big_fil_post_rev_8/21/14_0.20 | ecosystem: Environmental > Aquatic > Deep subsurface > Groundwater | place: USA: Utah...
ATGACTCATGGAACAAAAAGTGGTGTTGCACACTTTGTAGCACAAAATGAATACCAATGCATGGATTACATTCGAAAACTAGTTTCATTTTTACCACAAAATAATACTGAAGAACCACCAAAAATCATGACTGATGATGATCCAAACAGGTTAGATCATAACCTTATCAACATTATTCCTGAAAACCCACTTCAGCCTTATGATATGAAAGAAATCATTAATTCTATTGTAGATAATCACGAGTTTTTTGAAGTGCATGAATTGTTTGCACCCAATGTCGTAGTTGGCTATGGTAGAATGAATGGCAAAGTAGTTGGCATTGTAGCAAACCAACCATTACATCTTGCTGGCGCACTTGATATAGACTCATCCAACAAGGCAGCACGTTTCATTAGATTCTGTGATGCATTTAACATTCCAATCATTACCTTGGTGGATACTCCCGGCTACATGCCAGGTTCTAACCAAGAGCATAATGGAATCATTCGACATGGGAGCAAACTACTTTATGCTTATTGTGAGGCAACTGTCCCTAGAATTACCCTTGTGATTGGAAAGGCATATGGCGGTGCCTATATTGCAATGGGAAGCAAAAATCTTAGAACTGATATCAATTATGCGTGGCCTACTGCACGGTGTGCAGTACTGGGAGCAGAAGCTGCTGTGAAAATTATGTCAAGAAAAGAAATTGCTGATTCACCAGATCCTGAATCTACCAAGAAAAAACTAATTGATGAATTTGCCGAAAAATTTGAAAATCCATATGTGGCTGCTTCTCATGGGACTGTTGACAATGTAATCGATCCTGCAGAGACCAGACCAATGTTGATTAAAGCACTTGAAATGCTTCAAAACAAAAGGGAAAAACAACTTCCAAGAAAACATGGGAATATCAATTTGTGATTAAGATGATAGAAAAAGTACTTATTGCAAACAGAGGGGAAATCGCACTACGTGTTATTAGAACATGTCAAAGACTAGGAATCAAAACTGTTGCAGTTTATTCAGATGAAGATTATAATTCAATGCATGTAAAAAAAGCAACAGAAGCATATCATATTGGTGAAGCAGCGCCTGCAAAATCATACCTAAACCAAGAAAAAATTCTTGATGTAATGTTATCTTCTGGCGCTGATGCTGTGCATCCAGGATATGGTTTCCTTTCTGAAAACGATGACTTTGCAAGACTGTGTGAGAAAAATAAGATTAATTTTATTGGCCCTACTGCAGATTCAATGAATCTTTGTGGAGATAAAATGCGATGCAAATCTGCAATGCTAAAAGCCCAAGTCCCAACTGTTCCCGGCAGTCCTGGCCTTGTAAAAGATGTTGAAGAAGCATTAAACATTGCAAATAAAATTGGTTATCCCGTTTTACTCAAATCAGTTTATGGTGGTGGTGGTCGTGGAATTAGGTTAGTAACAAATGATAAAGAACTGCGTGAAGGCTTTGAAACTGTTACAAGCGAGTCAATTTCCGCTGTAGGCAAATCGGCAATCATTGTTGAAAAATTCCTTGAAAAAACTAGGCACATTGAATATCAGATGTGTAGAGACAAACATGGTAATGCGGTTCATCTTTTTGAACGAGAATGTTCTATTCAAAGACGTAATCAAAAACTTATTGAGCAAACTCCATCTCCTGTAGTTGATCAAAAAACTAGGGACAGAATAGGCGAATTAGTTGTCAAGGCAGCAGAGGCAGTTGATTACACTAACTTGGGTACAGCTGAGTTTTTGCGATCTGATGATGGCGAATTTTATTTTATAGAAATCAATGCAAGATTGCAAGTAGAACATCCTATATCTGAAATGGTATCTGGGTTAGACTTTGTAAAACTACAACTAGATATTGCAAATGGAGAGCCTTTGCCATTCAAACAAAAAGATCTTAAAATGAATGGTTATGCAATTGAATGTAGAATTAATGCAGAAGATACGTTTCTGGACTTTGCACCATCCACAGGCCCAGTTCCAGACGTAACAATTCCAGCAGGACCAAATGTTAGATGTGATACTTATCTCTATCCAGGATGCACGGTTTCTCCATTTTATGACTCGCTCATGGCAAAACTCTGTACGTGGGGGCAAACATTTGAAGAGTCAAGAACACGAATGCTTAATGCATTAAATGACTTTTACATTCAAGGTGTAGAGACATCAATTCCACTTTACAAAACAATTCTTGAAACTGATGAGTACAAAAATGGTCAACTGTCAACTGACTTTTTAAAGAGATTTAACATTATTGAGCGACTGAAAAAAGATCTAAAGGAGGAAAAAATCAAAAATAGTGAAACTGCTGTTGCTGCTGCAATTTTACACTCTGAATACTTTAAGAGCAGAATACAAAATTCCACACAAAGTAATTCCACGTGGAAAAATAAACTGGATTGATAATAAATGGAATACAAAATTCAAGACGTTGAAAAAGCATTTGAGGGCGAAATTACAGAACGTCTAGGAAATAATGCATATGTGATTAAGATCAATGACGTTGAACATCAAGTAAAAATTCTCACTATGGATTCTAGAGGAATTGAATTCATCTTGGATCAAAAATATCATAAGGTAAAATATCTTGATAATACAACAAATGAGATGAACATTGTAATTGACAATGTTCCAATGACACTCAATATGCATTCTAGATTTGATGAGATTGTTTTCAAGAATTCAGGTGGTGGCGCTACTGGCAATGCGCAACTGTCTCTGAAAAGCCAGATTCCTGGAAAAGTAGTATCCATTGCGGTAGCTGAAGGCGATTCTGTTAAGCAAGGCGATGTTGTATGTACATTAGAATCAATGAAGATGCAGGTGTCAGTAAAGTCTCATAAAGACGGCTCCGTTAAATCCATCAAAATTAAACAAGGCGGCAGTGTCGCTAAAGGCGACGTTATTGCAGAAATAGAATAAAAAAGAAATTATTTCCTGCTTAGGAATTCTTTAATTTCTTGATAGTTTGGTTCTTTTAACGGGTCGTCTGATACCCACTTGTATCCTATCTTTCCGTCCTCCATAATTACAAACACGGAGCGTTTTGCAGCGTTGTAGTCTTTTATGTGAAGCAGGTCTGGCATTAATACCCCGTATTCTTTAATTGTTTTACTGGTATAGTCTGCCAATACTGGGAAGTTGTAGTTGTTTTTTTCTGCAAATGCTTTGTTTGCAAATGGACCGTCATTACTTATTGCAATTACTTGAGCGCCAAGGTTTGAAATCTCTTCCCAAGAGTCTCTGAACGTACACAGTTCGGTTTCACAAACTGGAGAGCTTGCAGCAACAAAGAATGACAAAACGATCTTTTTTCTTTTGAATTCATCCAAAGATCGCATTTTTAGTGCGGTATCTGGAAGTTCAAAATTAGGAGCGATATCTCCAATATTCAATGACATGATCGCAGTTTGTTGTCATCCTATAAAGTACTTTACAAAAAACAAATTTTCAAAAAATGGACTAAAAAAACCGAGCATACCTTTTTATACAAAAACTTGGGTCAAAAGCTAAATTGGTCGGGGAATTAGCGGGCAATTACAGTACCGTGATGTTGATGTTTGGCTTTGCAGTAGCTGCTATGGCACCTGCACTGATCATTTCCAGAATGATTTCGCCCCGAAAAAAAAGTAATCCTGTCAAGTTTCTACCAATGGAATGTGGCCAAGTCCCATCCGGCGAAGGACGAACTCATTTTATGATGCAATATTACGCTTACATTCTGATGTTCGTCGTTTTTGATGTTATGGCTATATTCTTGTATGCGTGGGGAAGCACAATTCTGGAGTTACCAAAATCTGCAACTCTTCCAATAATTGGATTCTTGGGAATTATGTTTGCTGCTATGGCATTTGCATTATATCAATCAGGGAGACGAAACATATGGTAATGATTTATACAAATACAAATTACAAGGTTAGGGGATTGAATTGCTAAAAGATCTGATTACGCCTGAAAATGCAAATGTGTTTGTTGGAAAACTGGGTGATATTTTAGAAAAGGCAATTGATAAACCGTTGGGATATGCTATCAACTGGGGCAGAATTTGGTCCCTCTGGCCGGTTCACATTGAAACAGCTTGTTGTAGTGTTGAATTTGGGGCTGCATCAAGCCCACGATATGATGTTGAAAGATTTGGCATCATTGAAGCATTTGGATCACTTCGTCAATGTGATTTGATTGTTGTACAAGGAACAATAACCAGAAAGATGGCACCGCGTCTTCGTTTAGTTTATGATCAAATGCCAGAACCGAAATACGTTATAGCTATGGGAGCATGTGCCATTACCGGAGGCTTGTATTTTGATTCATACAATGTACTTCCAGGAATTGATGGTGTCATACCAGTAGATGTCTATGTTCCAGGTTGTCCACCTAGACCTGAAACTCTAATTCAAGGCTGCATGTTATTACAAGAAAAAATCAAGAGGATGAAGGCTAGGAAGTTTGTATAATGAGTGAAGAAAAAGAATCAATTGAAACTACAGAGAAACAAGCATCTGCTGATAAAAAACCAGCGGCTACAAAAGAAGTTGATCTTCCCGCATTTGAAAAAGGAATCGCAGATAAAATAGTTGCAAAGTTTGGCGAAAAGACCAAAGTTGCGTTTGTAAAACCAGACAGAGTTAGAATTAATGTTGATAAAGAAGACGTACATGCCGTTGCAGAATTCATTCGTGATGAACTAAATTTTGATCATGCAGAGTCTGTTTCAGGCGTAGATTACCCCCAGGATAAAGAAATTGAAGTTGTCTATCATTTAGGTTCTTACACTGACGCATCTCTTGCAAGACAAGTTCTTGTTTTGGCAACGCGTGCTCCACGAGAAGAGAATCCCATTCCAGGAAATGATGGAACAAAACTTCCCTCTCTTAGAGATATATTCTACAGTGTGGAATTTTTTGAAAGAGAAGTTTTTGAAATGCTAGGTGTTTACTTTAACGGTCATCCTGACAACAGAAGATTGCTTTTGCCTGAAGATTGGGCAGATTTACCTCCACTACGAAAAGACTTTGCAATAAAAGGAAGATAGAGAAATGACTGCAGAACTACCACCCGGATTGGCACTTCAAAAAGTAGATGAGAGAATCATGACTCTCAACGTGGGACCGCAACATCCCGGCTCTGGACATATGAGAATTATTGTACAAATTGATGGTGACTATATTGTTGCCTGTGATCCAGATCCAGGATATGTTCACCGTGGAGAAGAAAAAATGGCTGAATACCGAAACTACATTACAAACATCCCGCACTTGGAAAGACCAGTCATTCATGATTCTTGTAATATACTTTATCCGTATGTATTGGGAGTTGAAGAATTACTTGGAATCGAAGTTCCAGAACGTGCAAAATACATACGTGTCATAGCATCTGAATTAAACCGATGTATCTATACAATGTATTGGCTTGCCATCTATGGAATTTTCTTGGGACACTCTACAATGTTCATGTGGCCCGCAGGTGATCGTGAACTTTTAATTGATTTGATGGAAAAAATGTCCGGTGCCAGAGTAACACATGCGCATTTTGTTCCTGGTGGAGTTCGAAATGATCTGCCGCCAAATTTTGAGGATGTTTGTCTGCGACAGGTAAACTATTTTGAAAAGCGCATCAAAGAGTACGCTGCAATCTTTTATGACAATCCTATTTTGATTGCAAGAACTGAGAAAACCGGCATTCTTTCAAGGCAAGATGCAATTAGACTCGGTACTACGGGTTCTGTGCTTAGAGCAAGCGGTGTTGATTACGATCTACGAAAGAAAGAACCTTATGACGTTTATGACGAATTAGACTTTCAAACCAATGTTCTCAAAGAAGGCGATTCTTACGCCAGATCCAAAGTACCATGGCTTGACATGATGGAGAGCTGCAGAATAATTAGGCATGCCCTTGAAAAAATGCCAAAATCTGGCTCTGTTAGAGTTAAACTAAAACCAAATCCCAAGGGAGGAGACGACTCAGTCTACAAACGTGTAGAGTCTGGCAGGGGTTCTTTGGGTTGCTACATTGTTTCTGATAAAAAACCTGAACCCTACAGGGTAAAACTCAGTGTTGGCTCATTTAGAAATCTGATTGCATTGCCATACCTTCTCAAAGGAGAAAAATTGGGTAACATGCCATCTGTCTATTGGAGTCTGAACTATTGGCCAGTGGAGGCAGATAGATAAATGTCAGTCATAGCACCCAAGTTCAAGTTTAGCGAATTTGTAAAGTCCATTCTAGATAATCTATTTTGGTTTCTACTGATCTTTGCATTAATCGGAGTTCCGCTAGTCCAAATAATTCTCTTTTATGTTGAAATGCCTGTAATTAATGGCGAATTACTTACACCATTTCTTGCATTGACATGGCTGGCTGATCCATCACGAACGCTGCCAATCCTAAAAGCGTTTATGACGACTGACTTGTTTAGAATTGCAGCATTTCCGGGATTTGGTTTTGCGGCATTGCTTGCAGCAGGAACAATTTTTGTCGAAAGAAAGATGTTGGCAAAACTACAGCTCAGAGTTGGCCCATTCTATTGCGGTAAAATTGAAGGAATCTTACAACTCATGGGTGACGGTCTCAAACTGCTCTCAAAGGAAATTATAATTCCTGCAAAAGCTGACAAGCCAATCTTCTGGGCAGCACCTGTTATCTTTGTCGGTGCAGCAGCAGCATTTGTTGCATTAATTCCTGTTGCGCCTGGCTGGGTAGTTGCAGATGTAGATGTTGGATTATTGGCAGTGTTTGCCGTTATTGGATTCTTCCCAATTATCACAATACTTTCTGCATGGTCTGCAAACAGCAAGTTCCCGTTCATCGGAGGAATTAGGGCTTTGCACCAAATGGTATCATTTGAAATTCCATTGATCTTGTCGTTACTTGGAGTAGTAATTCTTACAGGAACCCTAAATCTCTCTGAAATTGCAGCAAGCCAGTCTGCTTTCCCGTGGATTGTATTTTTACCAGTAGGGGCAATCGTATTTTTCATAACCATACTAGCTGAACTTGAAAGAATTCCATTTGACTTACCAGAGGCTGAAAGCGAAATAGTCGCAGGATGGCTGACGGAGTTTTCTGGAATGATGTACGGTCTAGTTCAGCTTGGAACTTATCTTAAATTATATGCATTTGCGGCACTGTTTGTTGTCTTGTTTTTAGGTGGATGGAACGGCCCTATGATTTGGCCACCATTCCCAGAAGAAATTATCACAAAAGGCATTGAGGCAGGACCAATAACTGTACAAATCCCAGGACTGCCCTTATTCTCACAAGAGACCCTAAACGGAATCGTCTGGTTTGTAATCAAAACAGTCGGTGTTATATTTTTCATATTGTTGCCAAGAGGAGTTTTCCCAAGAATCAGAATTGATATGTTGTTGAGTCTTGGATGGTACAAACTGATTGGCATGGCTTTCATTAACATCTTTATAGCACTTGGTTTGCTTTACGCTGGAGTCTTGGGACCTGGAGGAATGTTGTAATGGGAACAGCTACAGGAATTATCAAAGCTCTAAATTCTGGAATCAAACATATTGCAATCAAAAGATTTACTCTAAGATATCCTGAAGAGAAACTAAAGTTTGTAGGCGATGGTTATCAGTTTGATCCATCCACAGGTGTTGGCATCGCCGGACTCAAAGGACGCCATATGCTATTCCATGATCACTGTACGGGATGCCAGCTATGTTCCATTGCATGTGAAGGGGTAGCAGAAGCAATTGCCATGGTCAAGGTACCAGACCAACAAACTCAGAATAAAAAATCTATCATGCCACAAATTGATTATGGTAAGTGTGTATTCTGTGGACTGTGCGTTGATGCATGCCCATTTTACGCATTATACATGACAAATGATTATGAATTATCTTCATTTAGCAAAGAAGGGCTCATTTACACACCAGCTCAGCTTGCAGTAAAACCATATGTTACTCAAGATTCTGAGATAAAAATTACTGACCGAGGTGCAACACATGGCTGATGCTGTCTTCCTTGCACTGTCCGTAATTACAATTGGTTCTGCAATTGCAGCTCTTGAATTACGCTCTCTGATCTATGGCTCAATTGCGTTAATGGGTACCTTGGGTGGAATTGCGGGATTGTTCTTGCTGCTGGACTCTCCCTTTGTTGCAATGTTTCAGATTGCAGTTTATGTTGGCTCCATTGCAGTTTTAATTTTGTTTACAGTAATGCTTGTGAAAAGAGAACTTATCTTCAAGAAAATAGAGGATAAACGAAGAAAGTTTGCAGGTATTGGACTTATGCTAGTCTTGATGGTTGGACTTGGGTCCGTAATTTTGGATTCTGGCATTAAATCCATAACCACCGATGAACCTGCAGTTGACTTTAGAGACATTGGCGCTGACTTTTTGACATATTATTGGCCAGCTCTGATTCTGATGGCGCTGATCTTGGCAGGCTCTGTCACAGGTGCATTAGTTTTAGCAAGAAGGGAGGATGTAGGAAATGAGCAACGAGCTAATTGATTTTGTTCTAGTATCTGTGGCCCTACTGGGAATTGGAATCTATGGTCTATCGGTAAAGAGAAATGCAATCAGAATGTTGTTTGCAGTTGAAATTATAATCAATGCAGCAAACCTCAACATGGTCGCTTTTGGAAGATTCTTGCCACACAGTGGTGGTCAAACATTGGCCTTATTCTCTATCGCAATTGCTGCAGCTGAGGTTGCAGTGGGATTGTCGTTGATTATTGTAGCATATCGCATGTATCAGAATATAGATATTGCAGACTTTAGGAGCTTGAAAGGCTAATGGAGTATGCATTACTGCAAGCTGTATTCTTGCCCTTACTGTTGTCTCCGGTTGCCTATATTATTGGCAGAAAGATGGGGCCAACTCCAGCTATGTGGTTTACCTTTGCAATCTTGCTATACACAACAATAATTGTGATTCAAGCTGCATTGAGCGGTACGGTTGAAGAACATTATCCATGGACTGATCAGTTTGGAGAATTTGGATTCCTTCTGGATGGTCTTGCATCTCCATTTGCAATAATGATTTATGTTCTATGTACCATATTGGCCCTCTACTCAAAACCATACATGATTCACAAATTCCATGAGCAATATGAAGAAGAACATAAAGAAATTGCAACTACTACTGGTAACTCCACTGTTGTGGAGTCATCATCTCTCTCAAACTATGTGAATGCAAAATCTGGACTCTATTTTGCACTCTACCTCGTATTTGCAATGGGAATGCTTGGAACAGTACTTGCAACGAATCTGATTGAATTTTATGTCTTCTTTGAGATAATGCTCATTCCTGGTTTCTTCTTGGTGGCATTGTGGGGTGATGGGCCTAGGCGAAAAATCGGTCTTATGTTCTTGTTCTGGACTCATGCAGGAGCCGTAGTTTTACTATTGGGTTTCTTGATGATTGGTCTTACTGTTGGCAGCTTTGATTTTGCCGACATTCACGAATCTGAAATCCCACAAGATATTGTCCTTGTATCTGCGATAGCCATCTCTATCGGACTGGGAGTTAAACTTGCAGTCTTTATGTTCCATATCTGGTTGCCTTGGGTTCACGGTTCTGCACCAACACCAATCAGTGCATTACTGTCTCCAGCTATGATCGGAATTGGAGCATATGGTATTTTTAGACTAATTGTAGAATTTTTACCGTCGACATTTGCCGACCTTGCGATATGGTTCCACATATGGGGGTTAGTTACTATGCTTTATGGCGGTGCAATGGCCTTGATGCAAGATGACATCAAACGATTATTGGCATATTCCAGCATTAGTCAGATGGGTTACATCCTGTTTGGTATTGGCTCAATGTCTGTACTTGGATTGTCCGGTGCAGAAATGATGTATGTCACGCATGCATTAGGAAAAGGCATACTCTTCATGATGGCTGGAATCTTGATTGTAAAAGTTGGTACTAGGAGCATTTCAAAACTAGGCGGTCTTGCAGGAAAAATGCCAATCACTGCAGTTTGCGCAGTTATTGGAGCACTTACAATAATGGGCGTTCCTCCAACCAGTGGATTCATGGGTGAGTGGACTCTGTTTTATGGCGCCCTTGAAACTGCAATTGAAGAAGGCTCTACTGTCAGGGCAGTAACATTTGGACTGGGCCTTGTTGCGACCGCCCTCACTATGTCTTACATGCTGTGGATGCTCAAACGAGTATTCTTTGGAAAGACTCCAGAACATCTTGAGAATGTAAAAGAAGGAAGTTGGTACATGACAGCACCCATGATGGTTCTTGCAGGATTCACCGTAGTGCTGGGAATTTATCCTGATATTTTCTTTAAACAAATTATTCCATACTTTAATGGAGTGTTGGGGGTATAGATATGGCAACAGAGTCTCTCGGTTTACCTTTTGAAATTGGTGCAGCAAGTGCATGGTTGGTCTGGATACTTCCATTTATTGCGGCTCTGATAATGCCGGGAATCGGTAAATTATCAAAAAATACAACTGGGTATGTTGCAGTAGGATTTGCTCTGATGAGTGCCCTTTCTGCGGCATCAATGTTGCCCATGGCATTAGAAGCACATGAGATTCATGATCAAGTGATGTGGATTGAATCAATTGGTTTGAAAGGTGGCGTGCTAGCTGATCCACTCTCAATTATAATGGCCAACGTTGTTGGATGGATTTCATTTCTCATCATGATTTACAGTACCGGATACATGAAAGGCGATAAGGACATTACAAGATTCTGGTTCTGGATGATGTTCTTTATTGGCTCCATGCAACTTATTGTGTTGTCTGATAACCTACTCCAAGTATTCTTTGGATGGGAAGGAGTGGGTCTTGCGTCATATGCATTGATTAGCTTTTGGTATCGTGACAAAAAGAAAGATCATGTTGGTACCGAAGGACGTACTGTACTGGGATTGTTAGACTACTATGCTCCAACACATGCTGGCATGAAGGCATTCATCATGACCAAAGTAGGTGACGTGATGATGATTGCAGGTATGTTATTGATTTTCTTGTTTGCCGGAACCTTTGGATTCAGAGAACTAATGGATGATCATACTTGGGCTACGGCAATGTCTGCTCAGGGATTGTTGGTTCCTGCGTTTGTTCTGCTGTTTGGAGGAGCCATAGGCAAATCTGCACAATTCCCACTCAACGAATGGCTGCTTGAGGCAATGACTGGTCCAACTGCCGTGTCTGCCTTGATTCACGCTGCAACCATGGTAAAAGCTGGAGTATTCCTTGTTGCAAGAATAGGCCCACTTGTCTTTGCTTTAGGCGCAGCCGGAATTTTAGCTGATCAATTCTTTGAAATTGTGGCTTGGGTTGGCGCAATCACTGCACTTCTATTAGCTACGCAAGGAATGGTTAATCCTGAAATCAAGAAAGTTCTTGCATACTCTACTGGCTCCCAGATTGGTTATATGATGATGGCTTTGGGAGTTGCAGGATTGTCTCATCAATATGTAGACGGGTACACTGCAGGCTTCTTCCACTTGATTTCACATGCTATGTTCAAGGCATCTCTCTTTATGGCAGCAGGTTCATTGTTGCATATTGTTGGTTCTAGATTTATGACTGATATGGGTGGCTTGCGAAAGCATATGAAAAAGACGTATGCGTTTATGTGGGCTGCAGGTCTGGGATTAATGGGCGCACCATTTATCACAACAGGTTTCTGGAGCAAGGATGCAATATTTGCAGCAGTTTATGAATCTGGAAGTGAATGGGCTTTACCGATTTTTGCAATTGCAGTTTTGACAGCAGTCATAACAGCATTCTACACCACAAGAATGATTGGAATGGTTTTCTTTGGAAAGAAAAGCAGACATATTGAAAAGATGGAAGAAGAAGGTCATCACATTCATGAGGCATCATTGTCAATGTGGGTTCCATATGGAATACTTGCTGTTCTGACTATTGGAATTGGACTGATTGGATTTTCAGCAGAAGGCGGCATCCACCACTTGTTTGCTGAATATCTTGATCATACATTTGGTATACACACAGTCCATGTTGAGTCTGGAGACTCGTTCTTACCTGCACCACTGGATGGTCTCAACCCCGTTGCTCTAGGTTCGTCATTGGTAGCATTTTCTATTGGAATTGGATTGGGATATGTATTCTATATTGGCAGGTGGGTTGATCCTGTAAAATTTGTAAATTCAAATATCTTCTTTTATGCAATTCACAAAGTTATTCTAAACAGATGGTATCTTAACGCAATTATCTACTGGTGCTTTGTAGTGGCGCCACTATGGCTCTCAAGAGGTATATTCCGATACTTTGAAAGAACTGCAATTGACTATGGAATGAACAATGGATTCCAAAAGGCGGTTGGTTGGGGAGCAAAGGTCGTACAAGGAACACAAACTGGTGTGGCACAGTCATACCTATTCGTATTTGGAGCAGGATTGCTATTCGTAGTCCTGATATTGCTGATCTAGGAGTGTTATGAGATGTTAGAAATTAGTTCAACCCCACTAGTAATAATTGCAATACTTGGAACAATTGGAGTAATTCTGCCAATTATCAGTATTGCAAGAAAAGAAAAGGGTTCTAATTCATTTTATGCTGTTATCGCATTTGCAGCTTTAATTGCTTCAATGGGATATGTTGCATATCAATTTGTAACGGAGCATGTTCTTCCTTCTGCATTATTCTCTGAAGATGTTTTAGTTGATGATGCTTTTGGTGGCTTTTTTGCCATTGCAATGCTTATTGTCGCAATCTTTACAACTGTTGGTTCATTTAACTACATGAGAAAGCAGAATCATCCTGCTGTTTACTATTCACTAATTCTGCTTTCAACAATTGGTATGGTACTTGTAGCATATTCAACAGATCTTGTGATGCTATTTGTTGCATGGGAGTTGATGAGCATCCCAACATACGTTCTTGCTGGATTCATGAAAAGAAATCCAAGCTCAAATGAGGCAGCATTAAAGTACTTCTTGTTTGGCGCACTATCTTCTGCAATTATCGTATATGGAATTTCAATATCATATGGATTAACTGGCTCTACAAATATTGGCGAGGTAATTCAGGGATATTCAACACTAGATCCTTCCTTCCTTCCACTGGCATTACTTTCAGTTGGGCTGTTTATTGCAGGATTTGGCTTCAAGATGGGACTTGTTCCATTCCATATGTGGCTTCCAGATACGTACGAGGGCGCACCGACTCCAATCACAACACTACTTGCAGCAGGAACAAAGAAGGCAGGATTTGCAGCGGCAATACGAATAATCATTCTGGGAATGGTTGCATTGAATCTTGATTGGACTTTGGCATTGGGCATAATTGCCGTAATGACGATGACAATTGGCAACATTGCTGCAATCATGCAAAAGAATCTCGCAAGGATGCTGGCATATTCAAGCATTGGACATGCCGGATACATCTTGATAGGTTTGGCCGTTGCTCCGTTCTCCTCGATGGGAATTCAGGGCTCGATGTATCATATTTTAAATCACGCTGTAATGAAGGGCGCTGCATTCATTGCAGTAGGCGGTATTGTTACTACTTTGGCAGTTACCAACCTTGACAAGCTCAAGGGACTTGGAAGAAGAATGCCAATAACCTCCCTTGGATTGGTGATTTCACTTTTGGCTCTTGCAGGCGTTCCTCCACTTAATGGATTTTGGAGCAAACTCATGCTATTTGGCGGAGCCCTTGATGCAAGCTCTTCATTGTCTTGGGCCCCATGGCTTGCAATAGCTGGCGTTCTTAACAGTGCATTGTCACTGGCTTACTATGGTTGGATTATGAGAAAAATGTACTTTGAGGGAGAAACCGAAAAGAGAGTATCCGAACCAAAATCTGTAATTGCAGTGATGATCTTCTCAATGATATTCATGGTTGCTCTGGGAGTCTATCCGGATCCAATCATCAAATTCGTAGAGATGGCCTCGCCGACAATTGGCCTAGGTATTACGCCTTAAAGGTTGTAAATTTAATTAAATTTTCTAGATTTGCTTTTGCATTGTTGTCTGGAATTCTTCTTAGACCTGCTCTTGCCTTCTCAGAATACTCTTTCAAGAGATCTTCCATCTTGTTAAAAACATCTCTAGGATCAGAGCTTTTCTTGATTAGAAAATTAAATAGCTTGTCTTCGTTTTTCCAATCTAGCAAGTCATCTCTTATCTGATATGCAATACCAATATTCCTTCCGTATTCTGTAAGATCCTCGATTTGTTCTTCTGTACCATTAGCAATGATTGCTCCTATTCTTGCAGCAACTTCAAATGCCGTTGCTGTCTTGTATTCAATTACTTTGAGATAGTCATCAAATGTCACATCCTCGCTTGTCTCTAGCCTGTTTTCGATCATCTCGCCTTCACTCATTAGCATTGCAGTTGTTGCCAAATCCTTTGTAATTCTTGGGTTGTTTAACCTAGAAGAGATTGCTAGAATTAATCCCAAAACAAAATCACCTGTAAGAATACTGGTATTATACCCGTATTTGATATGAAACGGATCCTTTTGTCTGCGCATAGTTTCATTATCAATAATGTCATCATGAATGATTGATTCCATGTGTAAAAACTCGACAGCACATGATGCTGCCAATGTGTTATCGTCAACTTTTCCTACGCATTCTGCAGACAGAGTCAGAATTATGGGTCTGATCCTCTTGCCTCCTTCCAAAGAATACTTTAGAGGCTCAATAAACTCTGATTCTGAATACAGCGATAGTTCCTTGTCTAGGGCATGGTCTATTTTCTTTATGTAATTACCATATGTTTCAAGCAAAGGATTAATCTCGATATTTTTCCTGTCCAAGATTGTGCCTACTCCAAAAACTTTTTCATTAGTAATTAAATCTTGGTGCTCCAGCCGGGATTTTCATCGTTAGATTTTGAACCCGGGATCACTGCCTTGAAAGGGCAGTATGCTTGACCGGTCTA
>Ga0066644_10001211_pt1 | contig 14843 bp, 15 predicted proteins | sample CryGeyCG2114_020_FD_62735 | JGI IMG/M metagenome (GOLD analysis project Ga0066644, IMG submission 62735) | Groundwater microbial communities from aquifer - Crystal Geyser CG15_big_fil_post_rev_8/21/14_0.20 | ecosystem: Environmental > Aquatic > Deep subsurface > Groundwater | place: USA: Utah...
GGTAGGTTTCGACCAGGCCGCCAAGGCGGGTGGTTGCGCTGATCTCCCGCATCCCCCCGGCCCAGGCATGGAGGCGGCGCTGGTCTTCATCACCGATCCAGAAATTGATCTGTCCGGCAAGCTCTTCTTCCGGGACAGGCGTGGAGAGAAGGTTGATGGAGCCGCCTTGCGTGCGCGGACCATAGCGGACGCCCGCCGCACCCTTGATGATCTCTATGCCCGCCATGCGTCCGGAATGGGGGAAATAATAAGCCGCCGGGGATGAATAGGGCGCAGGCGAAATCAGAATGCCGTCTTCCATCAGGGTGATGTTGGCCGACCGGTCGAGACCGGTGCCGCGCAGGCCGATATTGGGCCGCAGGCCATAGCCGTCTTCTTCCTGGATATTGACGCCCGGCACGGCGCGCAGGGACCGGTTGATGTCGGAATAGTCCTGCACATCAAGATCTGCAGCGGTCAGCACTTCGGCCGAACCGGGAATATCCGCCGGGTCCCCCGACAGTCCGATAACAACGATAACATCCCGCGCCGTGGTGACAGCCTGATTGGCAGCTTCGGTTTGAGCAAAGGCAGGCGCGCCAAGGGCGCAGGCGGCGGCACCCGCCAGGAGGAAAGAACGCATGTGTGAGAATCCCGTTTAGCTTTTGCGACTTATGTGCATTTACAGGCTCCCCATTCGGCGAGTCCACCCCTTTTGAGAATGATTATCAGTAGCCGCAGCATCGCGCCGCACCCCGTAACAAAAAAGCCGCACCCGGGAGGGATGCGGCTGTTTCTGATAGATATGGCGAAACGCTATTTCGGCGGCATGCGGGCGCCGGCATCAAGACGGACGCACTCAGCATTGATATAGCCATTGGTCACCATGAAGGCGACGAGATCTGCATATTCCTCTGGCGTGCCGAAGCGCTGGGGAAATTGAAGATGCGAGGCCAGATTGGTTTTCACTTCTGGCGGCATTTGCTGGTAGATCGGGGTTTCAAAGAAGCCTGGCAGAATGGTGTTTACCCGTACGCCTTCACGGGCAAGATCGCGGGCCATTGGCAGGGTCATCCCGTAAATGCCGCCCTTCGACGCTGAATAGGCGACCTGACCGATCTGCCCGTCCTGGGCTGCAACGGACGCTGTATGGACAATAATCCCGCGTTCGCCGCCCTCATCTGGATCGTTGGAAAGCATGCCTTCGGCAGCCATGGCGGCGCAGTTGAAGGATCCGATAAGGTTGATGGTCACGACAAGGGCAAACTTGTCGAGCTGGTGACGGATAATGTCACCGGACGAAGACCGGCGCGCCGTCTTCTCGGCCCAGCCGATACCAGCGCAATTGACCAGAACCCGTTCCTGTCCATGAGCTTCACGGGCCTTGGCAAAGCCGGCTTCAACGCTCGCAGCATCCGCGACATTGACCTGACAGAAGACGCCGCCCAGTTCTTTGGCAACGGCCTCGCCGCGTTCGGCATTAAGGTCAAAAAGCGCGACTTTCGCGCCCTCTGCTGCCAGCCGGCGGGCGGTGCCTTCGCCGAGGCCGGACGCTCCGCCGGTGACGATGGCAGCTGTATCCTTGGTGATTTTCATTGAATTCCCCTTGAAGCAATTTCTGTTCTGAACCCGGCATAGCGCGGCAGCGCGTCGAAGTGAACGGTGTTCAGTCGTTTTGATGTAGTCCATTCGGGTGCTAAATGGCACAAATGTTCAGACACAGGGATTCTCGCAATGACGTCCAGACCCGTCGCCATGGTCCTGCATGGTGGAGCCGGAGTGCTCGCCCAAAAAACCTATGAGCGTGAGATCACACACATGCGCGGTCTCACCGAACGTGGCAAGGCCATGCTGAATAAAGGACACTCCGCTCTCGATGTGGCCGAGGCCATTGTCTATGAGCTCGAGATCAGCGGGCTTTATGTCGCCGGGAAGGGGTCTTCCCCCAATACCGATGACCGCTTTGAGCTGGACGCGGCGATCATGGACGGGGAAACGCGAAATGCCGGTGCCGTAGCGGCGATGGAGGGTTTTGTGTCGCCCATTCGGGCTGCGCGAAAGGTGATGGACTCAACGCCTCACGTTATGCTGGCCGGATGGGGGGCCAACCGTATGGCCGAACGCGAAGGCCTGGAAAAGGTCGAGGATCCGGCAAATTATTATGTCCCCGCGGCTGTCCCGGATGGCCGCGCCTATGCAACCGGAACAGTTGGTTGTGTGGCGCTGGATGCTGCGGGCCGTCTGGCGGCGGCCACCTCGACCGGCGGGACGCTCAAGAAAACCCCCGGCCGTGTGGGTGATTCTCCGCTGATCGGTGCCGGTACCTGGGCGGATCAGGACGTCGCCATCTCCTGTACCGGACAGGGTGAGTTTTTCATCCGCTCACTGGCGGCCGGAACCGTTGCTGCACGTATGCGCTATCTTCATGAGAGCCCGGAGGAGGCTGCTCAATGGGCTTTGAAAGACGTCAAGCGCCTCGGCGGAGATGGCGGGATCATCGCCGTGGGGCGCGATGGCCGCGTCGCCACACCGTATAATTCGGAGGGCATGAAATGCGCCGTCCTGCATGCTGATGGCCGGATCACGGCTGGCGTGCAGGAGTTATCGTGATCAAGCCGGTCCGCCCTTTGAGGGGATATTTCGGTATCGGGGCGGAGGAGATTTCCAAAGCCATGAATCTGGGCGCAATCCTGCGCACCGCTCACGCCTTCGGCGCCAGCTTTGCCTTTACGGTAAATGCCCACCACAAGGCACAGAAAGTGTTTGATTCCGACACGTCCCGGAGCCTGAAAAATGTCCCCTATTATGGCTGGGACACGCTGGACGAGATGCTTTTGCCCAAAGAAAGCTCACTCGTCGGGATCGAACTGACAGATGAGGCGGTCGATCTGCCCAGCTTCCGTCACCCAAGAGCTGCGGCCTATGTGCTGGGCCGGGAGCGGGGCTCGCTGTCAGAGGCGATGCAGGCGAGGTGTAATCATATTGTCCGCATTCCCACCCGGTTTTGCGTCAATGTCTCGGTGGCGGCGGCGATCACGCTGTATGACCGGACATTGTGCATGGGTGGTTTTCCGGAGCGTCCGGTCATGCCCGGCGGTCCAGGGCTTGATGCGATCAAGGAGTGGGACGCCAGAAAGCATTAGCGGAGTTTCATACCATGAAGCCTGTTCCACTATTGCGGTAAGGCTTTAACCACCAAACAAGCGCTGTACAGCACCCAGGGCGCCGGTGAATTTCAAGGATCCATCTGTAACCGCCAGCGCAAAGCAGATTTCACCCGGCTCGGCGATGGGGCGGTGGGTGGTTTCCTCGCCAACTGAGCAAAGATCACCCTTTTCGTAACGGCCAATGCCATCGGCAAAGGCTCCGGTCAGGACCAGCGTGAATTCCCGGCCCCTGTGGGTGTGAGTGGGCGAACCATGACCGGGCTCGATGCGCAATAGCTCCGCAACTGCATCCCCTTCGCGCATCAGTTCGATCCGGCGCACACCGGGTGCAGCGAACCGCCACTGAGCCCCGCTTTCAAGTGCACTTTCGCGGACAGGGTTCGGCAAGTTCATGAGCTCGGACAAGGAGGCCTGCGCCATTCTCGCAGCATCCGCGCGGCTGATGACACGGCTTCCTGCAGCTTCGCCGGCACCGGATTCGATGGCATCAATTGCGGCCAACGCAATGACGAGGGCATTGTCCGCCATAGGTTCGGCGGCAAGTGATTCCAGAGCTGCGCCACCAAGCACATCACCGGCAAAAGCGGCTTCCGCCACATCCGTTTTCAATTCTGCCTGGGTATCCATCAGCAGACGCATGGGGGCGCTGAGCGCTCCGGAAGCGCGCGCGGCCATTAATTCATCATCCAGCGAAATCAGTGTCATAGTCTTCATCTATATACTGTTGTGGTTTCCGATATGTCCCGGTTGACGTCTGGGTCAAGGCCGTAGCGAAATTAAATGTCGTCCGGATCGAGCCGATCGCGGAGCTTGTCGAAGGCCAAACGGATGCGGGATTTTACCGTCCCCAGCGCCACGCCCTCCTTTTCCGCGATCTCTGAATGAGTAAGCCCCTCGAAAAACGCCAGTTTCAACAAATGCACCTGGTCAGGCGGAAGCCTTTTCAACGCCTCCCTTACCCGCTCCTCGCGGTCCCGGGCGTGGGCGGCGTTGTCAGGCGCTTGAGTATCAACCGGTTGCAGCAGCGGTTCATCAGCATCAAGGCCGGGACGGGCAGCTCGCCGTGCCATGTCGATCCGGCGGTTTCGCGCGATACGGAAAATCCAGGTGGATGCGGAAGCCTGACGCGGATCGAACTGTTTCGCCTTGCGCCAGACCGTCAACATGACTTCCTGTGCCAGCTCTTCAGCCGTCGCATCATCGGTCGCCAGACGCTTCAGATAACCTTTCACGCGTGGCGCATAAAAGGCGAACAGGGCCGCAAAAGCGGCACGGTCGGATTTCGCACACGCTTCGACCCAAGCGTCGCGTTGGGCGCGGCCGGCTGCCGCAGCTTCCTGTTTCGATGAGTCGGGCACGCCTATTCCTTCAGTCACCGCTTCAGCCGGGGATGCCCTTGCCTAACAGAAATGCACGGATGGCGGAAAGCAGATTCGCCATTAACCGCCCATAAAGCGCCGCATTGCAGGGATGGTATGTTGGACCCTTGAGATGGAGCGAGTATCAGTCATGTGTTTTCGAGTTCTGCTTCTTGTCCTGTTTGCCGCTTTTCCGGGCCTGAGTGCTGCGCAGGAGGCGCAAAACCGGGGAGCCTATGGCGACTGGATCGTCTTTTCCATCAATACCGATAACGGGCTGGTCTGCTATGCTGCCAGCCGTCCGATTGAAATGACACCCTCGAGCGTTGATCATGGTGAGGTGTTTTTCGTGATCTCGACCTGGGCCAATGGCGCAGCGGAAGAACAGCCGCGCTTTGTCTCCGGTTATGCCCTGCGCCCCGAAACACCGCCGCGGGCGCGCGTTGGCTCCAGCCGTTTCCAGATGTTTGCCGCCGGACAGGATGGTTTCGTCGAGGATCTTGAAGATGAAAGCGACCTGATCCGGCAGATGCGGCGCGGCGTGGATATGCGGATTGAAGCGACCAGCCAGCGCGGAACGGCGACAGCCTATCTGTTTTCGCTCACGGGCGTAACCGCAGCCCTTGAACGGGTCGATGCGCTATGCTGATCAATGCGCGGGCTTGGTAAACGGTTTGACCCGAAGCTTGATCTTGTGATCTGCCGCGCCGGGTGAGCCGTCGGGCTTGAGCCCGCGATAATAGGTTTTCTGCCATTTTTCCTCGACCGCCTCGGCCTCTTGTTCGGCGAGGCGCTTGGCGAAGTCCTGCCGGCTGCCTCGCCACTGCATGAATTGTTCGTAGGTTTTCGGGTCGCGATTGATGTGATCCAGCTCCGGTTCGAATTTGTCGAACAGGTCGCGGCTCACAGGAAAGAAGTGAGCGATCGCGTCTCCGGCCTCGAAGCGCACCGGGCAATCGGGTGCAGTAAAACGCCAGTTCATGGTGAAGGTGTAAGGACTCCAGTCGGTCTCGATCACACCGGAAAGGGGAGCGATGCCATGCTTGATGCCATTCATCGGGCCAGTGACGAAAATATTCCAGCCCGGCGGAGTGCGCAGCAGGAAGTGCAGTTCAAAGGTCAGAACACCTGAACCGAAATTGGCCAAGGGCGCACCGGACAGGCTTTTTGCTTGCGGCGCATCGAATTCGATCAAGACATCTGTTGGCATGTTTCCGCCATTCCATGTCGCGGTGAACCCGTGCGGCGTCGCAACTTCCCAGCCATGCTGGTTGGCCAGCGCCAGCGGCAGGCAGCGATAGGCGAAACTTTCAGGCGTCTCGTCCATCCATTGCCGGCGCGGAGCGGCCGGACGGACAGGCGGCGCGTCTGCAGATAGCGGGTAGAGTGTCAGTTTCATAAAGAAGTTCTAGGGTCAGGACCTGTTAATCTGGCTGCAATGGCCGGAGCGGATTTGTGCGGATACAAGGAGCAAACCCGCTGGAAGGCCAGTGCCTTTCAAGGGTTTGCGACACAGTAGTCCGGGCAGATCCGCCCGGTCCGAAGGACGGCCATGCTGACATCGACCTGCTGTGTCAAAGCCCTCGACCGGGGGAATGGCCCCGCGCTTCGGGCTTTTCCTCGCATCTCTTGTCATCGCAGCCGCCATTTCAGTCAAATTAACAGGTCCTGACCCTAGCGTGAAGCGGCTTCTTCCGGAACCGCCGGAATGAAATGTTCCCGTACCAAGCCCGGAGACCGGCTGATCAGCGGATTGAGATGGCTGGCCAGTGCGGGCATCGGATCATCCCAGCTGAAAAGAGCATGAACGGAAGTGAGGCTGTGAACCGGCATCATCGCAGCGCGCGCCAGCAACTCCCGGTACCGCGCCTCGGCATTCAGGGTTTTCAGTGTCTGGTTTTCTCCCTTGGCCCAGAAAAGACGCTTGCCGCGCTGATAGGTCCAGGGGTCCGAAGAAAAATCAAGTGTCCCGCCCTCGGCGAGCCGCGCCGCTGTTTCAATATAGGGCATGACCGATTCCGCCAGCCTGATATTGGCATCCAGGCGCGGATTGAATTCGAGGAATGTGATGTCGCCTGTAACCGGATCCACAAGGAATTGTGGCGACCCCATACCATGATAGGACAAAGCCTCCGCCAGCCGGTGCGACCAATATCTCAGTTTCGGATGAGGCTCTGCCGTTTCGACCAGCGTGCCATAACCATCCCGGCCACCCGTGGTGGTTTTGAGCACTTTCATCTCGATCGCAGAATGCAGTTTTCCCTCCGCTGCGACCCAGCAGACATTGTGGCGGTATCCGGCATTGTAACGCTGCACCATCAATTGTTGATGATCTTCCCGGGGCCAATCTGTTGCAATAGTGGCGAAAGCCTGCTGATCGTGGCAGACTAAGGCTTTGCGGCCATACAGGTCATGATTGCTTTCAACCGCCCTTACAACGAGCGGAAAACCGATCTCGCGGACGGCCGCCTTCAGCTCGGTGAAATTTCCCGCGGTGATACGGGGGGCCACTGGCAGGCCTGCCATTTCAGCAATCCCCGACATTGCGTCCTTGTGGACGGTTTGCAGAACATTTTCCGGACGGGCGGCATAGACACACAACTGGCGCGGCAGTTCCTTCCGGCGCTGCGCGAGCAGGCGTGTGCCGGTTTCATCGACGGCAAAAATGCCACGAATGTCCGTGCGCCGGGCGCACAGCGCGGCGATGTCTGACATGGCCCTGTCCGGATGGTCTGCCGTATCGGCAACAGGAAGGGTCTCGGCAACAAATCGGGACAGATTGGCATAATCGCAATAACCGGAAACGCCTGCGACAATTCTATGCCCCATTCCGGAAAGGGCACGGGCAACGGCGAGGCTGGCACGATTATGGTCGATGACGAGAATGCTGGACATGGACAGGCTTCCGCTTTCTTGTTCCATGATCCCGTGCTGCAAGCCGCGTGCCGGGCCCGCCCCTCTCGCTTTTGCAGCCAATATGCATTATGTCCGCGCTCCCATGAGTATTGCCCTGAACATATATGATCCCTCCGCCAGACAGGAGGCCGGTCCGCGCTCCCTCGCCGGTCTGACACGTCCGCAAATGCTGGAGGCGATGAAGGCGGCCGGCGTCGAGGACCGCAAGGCGAAAATGCGCGCCGAACAGGTCTGGCGCTGGGTGCATCATCACGGCGTCACCGATTTCGAGGCGATGACGAATATTGCAAAGGAGCAACGCGCGGTTCTGGCGGAAAAGTATGCACTGTCCCGCCCGGAAATCGTGGAGCGCCTTGTTTCAGTAGACGGCACGCGGAAATATCTGATCCGCCTCGCGCCCGGTGTGGAATGTGAAACAGTGTTCATTCCCGATGTCGGCCGGTCAGGGGCGTTGTGCGTTTCCAGCCAGGTCGGCTGCACGCTCAATTGCACCTTCTGTCATACCGGCACTCAAAAGCTGGTGCGGAATCTGACAGCACAGGAAATAGCCGCGCAGGTGATCATTGCCCGCGACGATCTTGATGAATGGCCGACCTCGAACGAAAACCGCCAGATCACCAATATCGTCTTCATGGGTATGGGTGAGCCGCTCTATAATCTGGATGCGGTTTCCGATGCGATCGATATCATGTCCGACGGGGATGGCATGGCGATTGGCCGCCGCCGGATGACCGTCTCGACCTCGGGCGTGGTGCCGAAAATCACCGAGCTGGGAATGCGCACGCGGGCCATGCTGGCGATCTCGCTGCACGCCACGAATGATGATCTGCGCAATGAGCTGGTACCACTGAATAAAAAATACCCGATTGCCGAGCTGATGAATGCGATCCGGGCCTATCCGGGGCTTAACAACTCCAACCGCGTGACCTTCGAATATGTCATGCTGAAAGGCGTGAATGACACGCCCGCCGAGGCTCGCGCGCTGGTCAATCTGCTCAAGGGCGTGCCCTCAAAGATCAATCTCATCCCGTTCAATCCCTGGCCCAACAGCCCCTATGAATGCTCGGACTGGGAGACGATCGAGACGTTTGCCGAGATCGTGAACCGGGCGGGATATGCCTCGCCGATCCGCACGCCGCGCGGACGTGATATCTTTGCGGCGTGCGGGCAGCTTAAATCCGAAAGCGAACGCTTGCGGGCGAGCCAGCGCAAACCGGCATGACCTCCGCCGTCCTGTACCGCTGGAGACTGATGCCGGGCACGGAACACACTTTCCGGGCGGCCTGGGTGGAGGGCACAAGGCTGATCCACAAGACCTGCGCGTCCTATGGCGCGCGCCTGCATAAAGGCGACGATGGCCTGTTCTGGTCCTATGCCCGCTGGCCGTCCGAAGAGGTCCGCAAGGCGTGTTTCGACCGCCATGATTTCTTCTCAATGGATTGCTTCAAGACCATGCAGGCCTGTATCGCGGAGCGGTTTCCGGAAATCGTGCTGACTCTGACCGATGACGCGCTGGCCGAGCGCAAGGCCGCCCATCCGGTGCCCGTTTACGAGACTGCACGCCTTGTCCTGCGGCCGATCCGGCAGGACGATGCCGAAGCGCTTTTTCCGGCGCTCTCGGATGATACCAACATGACATACTGGTCGCGCGGACCGATGGAGACGGTTGACGAGGTTCATGACTATCTGGCCTGGAATGCGCCGGGCGAACACTGTCAGTGCTGGGCGGCCGAGCGCAAGGATGCGCCCGGAAAAGCGCTGGGCTGGGTCATCCTCATGGACAAGGCCGGCAATCAGGCCGAGATCGGATTCATGTTCCGGCCGGATGCCCAGGGACACGGCCTTGCCTTTGAAGCGGCCTCTAGACTGATCGAACATGCGGTCCATGTACGGGGCTTCCGCCGCATCTATGCGGATGTGGATCCCGAAAATGCAGCGTCGATCAAGCTGATCGAAAAGCTTGGCCTCATCTATGAAGGGCGGCTGAAAGGCAATTGGTCGACCCATATCGGCGTGCGTGACAGTCTGATCTACGGTATGGTCGTGCCTGAAAATGGCCAAAAAGCACCGCTTTAAACCAGACCGACATGTCAAAACCTGACCGGAATACCACTCGCCAGAAGGCGGCCAGACTCCGACCTGATGTCTGGGGGGGCAGCAGCCTGCCTGTACAAATCGCCCTGCGTGGATCGATCCTGATCTTTGCCCTGCTGGGCGTGCTGGGCGTATTTTTCTACATCGAGCAGATGCCGGATGGCGGGAAAGCCTGGGGCGAGGCCAATCTGGAAGAACCAATCCGGCTGTTTACCTCCGAACATATCCGCGCCTTGCGGGATGATCCCGAGGCCTGTCTCGCCGCGCTTGATGGCTCAAATATGAGCTATGAGAATGTCACGCCCCGTTCACCGACGCCGGAATGCCGCTGGCAGGCAGGGGTGCAAATCGCCAGCTCCAATCTGGATTATGCCGATCCTGAACCACCAGTGGCTTCCTGCGCGCTTGCCGCGGCGCTCTATATCTGGGAGCGCGAGATCGTCGCGCCGGCCGCCGCACGCCACCTGGATGCCGAAGTCGAGGAAATCCTGCATTACGGCACCTATAATTGCCGCCGGGAATACGCCTCTCAAGCAGGGCGCTGGTCGCAACATGCCGGAGCGAATGCGATTGATGTGTCCGGCTTCCGGCTGTCGGATGGCCGCATTGTCGGCGTTCACCGCTGGGACAATGGCGGTGCTGATGCGGCTTTCCTGACCGAAATACGCGACCGGTCGTGCGAGATATTCACAGGCGTTCTAGGCCCCGAATATAACGATGCCCATGCCGACCATTTCCATCTGGATATGGGGCCGTGGGAAATCTGTTCCTAATCCGGTGTGTGTGACCCATCGCCCTGCCCGCCAGTCTCACGCGGTGGACAGCCTTCTGACTCACGGCGGTCGACCATGCGATTGGCCTCGGAAATGAAGCCAAAACGCCCGTAATTAACCTCGGCGGCTTCCAGCCAGTTGCAGCCTTCATCCTGTGCTTCGCGGCGGAAGGCCAGCGTCGCCAGACGTAATTCCTGTTCGGCCATGGCGGGGATCTGTCCGGCCTCTTCATAAAAGGTCCGCGCCTGTGTCGCCTGACGTTCCGCTTCACTATAATCTCCGGCAAAAAAGGCAGAAAGCGCCAGCGCGTCATGCAGATAGGCGCGCGTGTCCGGCGGGACGCCACGTTGATCAATAATCCCGAAAGCGCGGGCGGCGTGTGCGCGAGCCAGCTCATCGTCCTGAGCCGAGGCGGCAATGCCGACCGAGAGGATCAGAACGTCGGCTTCGCTAGCCGGGTCCGGTATGCGCTCGGCTGCCGCCAGTGCTGCTTCGGCAAAGACACGCGCGCGGTCATGATCGCCCCGCCGCAGGGCCATCCAGCCTGCGTTGCGGGCGGCGCGTTCGATGGCTCGGATATATTGGTGCTGCCGGGCCTGATTGAGACTGCGCTCGTATAACCGGCCGGCAGCTTCCAGATCGCGTCGCGATTCCGCAACATTGCCCAGACTGGCCATGGTCATTGATGCCAGTTGTGGCTGACCGGCGGCCTCAAGCTCGGCGAGTGTCAGACGATACATGTCTTTGGCACGGTCAAGCTCGCCGCGCTGCAGGTAAATATTTGCCAGATTATTACGCGCCATAGCCTTGCCAAGTATGTCTTCGGCCGCTTCCATGAGACGGTAAGCTCTGTCGTAATAAGTCTCCGCACTCGCGGTATCACCGCGCGTTGTGGCGATCAGGCCGCGATTGCCAAGCTGTCGGGCGGATTGAACCAGGTCACCATTGAGATCGGCCAGTTCCAGTGACCGGGCATAATGGCCGTCTGCGGCTTCAAAATTGCCACGCCTCCAAGCCAACGCGCCCAGACTCGACTGGATGCGGGCCTGTTCTGGTTCGCTCTCTGCCGCGATGGCCAAAGCCAGCGCGTTTTGAATCAGGGCTTCGGCCCGATCATCATCACCCTGGTCGAGATGAACGCCGCCGAGACGGTCGAGGGTCCGGGGATCGTCCGGCGCCCGTTCGAGCGCGTTTTCATAGGCGGTGATGGCGCGTTGCGGATCGATCGCCTCTGCCAGCACGCCGATGGCAAACCAGAGCCCTGCAGCCGCCGCCGGGTCCCGGTGCCCAAGGTCTTGCGCGCTGTCCTCGAGCGCTGCGAAAGCGGTCTCCATATCGCCAGTATTCAGATCGGCAAGCGCACGTAAGACGTCGCGGTCACCGGACCGGGCCAGCCGGGCCGTCACCTGTTCCAGATCAGTATTGTCATGAAAATCACCGCCCTGGGCCAGTGAGGCAATTTCCAGATGTGCGGCGACCCCTTGCGCCAATGAAGCGGCTTCAGCATTGGACAAGGAGCTACCGCCCCGCACCAGGCCATCAGGATCGGTGATGACGTACAGGATTGTGGCAATGATGACGGCCATTGCTGCCACAGGGGCCCAGCGGCGCTGCAGAAAGGCCCGGGCGGGCGCGGTTACGCTTTTCAAAGAGCTCCAGAGTGCCATTTTGTCACCATAACCTTCCCGCGTGAGGCGAGCCAGCTTCCGTCAGCCTCGTGATATGTGTTAACTATAATTTGTGGCCTGAGGGGTGGCTGTCCATGTATCTGATGTATGTCGATGAGTCCGGGGATACCGGCCGGGAACCGGGATCGAGCCCGGTTTTCGTGCTGGCCGGGTTGATCGCGCCGTCCGGAAAATGGACAGAGATCGAACAGACCATGGTCGATCTGCGCAAGGATTTGGGTGCGCAATACGGGCTGAAGGCAAGTGATGAATTGCGTGGCTCGATGATCATGCGGAAGGGGCCCGGGGATGCCGCGCGGCGCGTGGCCCTGATCGAGGCGGCGCTGAAAGGCATTGCCGGCATCAAATCGGTGCGGGTCATTCTTTCTGCTGTCCGCAAGAAAAACTTGCCGCCCGAAACCGATGTCTTCCGGGCGGGATGGTCGGCTCAGCTCGGGCTTTTTGATGGATTTCTGGCCCGCGCCGGTGGCCGCGGGCGCGATAGCGGAGCTCAAGGCTTTGTCGTCGCAGACCGGACCCAAAGCGCCCAGCTCGACAAGCTGGTGCGCGCCTTGCGGCGGGAGCGGCCAGTCACCGAAACCTATGGATGGTTCCGCAGAAAAACCCGGATACACAACAAGCCACTGAAGCATGTTATAGAGCTGCCGCAACATCAGGATTCAAGGCGAAACCTGCTGATCCAGGCTGCCGATCTGTGTGCTTATGCGGTGTTCCAGAAGGAAAAACCGTCACTGGCGGTGAAAGCGAACAAGGGTGACGAGCGCTTTTTGAAAGCCTTGGGTCCGGCCATCGTCAAGGCCCCCGGCGCGAATACTGATGGCATCTTCATCGTCGAGAATGTCTGAAAACCGGTTCCAGACGTGCGAACGGGCGGCTCATCTGCATAGCGACGGCCGCCCGATCCTTGCTTAACCGTGTCTGACCTGCCGGTCTAACGCAGCTCGCTTTTGGATATTATCATACCCGAATTCGCACTCAAAGCGGTTTCCGGTATAAAAGCGCAAACCGGTCAGTACTGCCGCGGATAGATGCGTCAAAAACGGAAATTGTCCGCGGATCCTCCGGGTTGGACAGGATGCCGGATTCTCCAACCAGATAAAATCCAGCCGTCTCAATCTCTTCGCGCACGAAAGCCTCATCAATCCGGTGATAGTCTCCGACCACAGAATCCCCCGTGCCCTCTTCGGCGCTGTGGTCAACAACAAGGAAGACGCCGCCCGGCCTCAATGCGTTAAATATGGAGCGGTTCATGGCAATCCGGTCCTCCCGGGACGGCATTGCAACACCGTCCTGTTGCCATGCCTGATCATGATAGATCAGCATCATGAAAACAGCATCCAGCTCGTTGTCATAGCCCTCGAGAATGGATGGTACCGGGGAGACAAGCCGGATGACATTGTCCCGCTCTCCGGCCAGAGCGATAATGGCCTCATCGGTGGCCGGAAAGCTCTCGACGAGCCAATCCATATTCTCGGATATGACCTCGCCCTCCATGCCGACCGCGCTGGAGAGAATTCGGGAATAGTATCCGCTGCCCGCACCCAGATCCGCCACGCGCCAACCCGGCTGCACGCCAGCAAAGGTCAGTATTTCCGCAGGATGACGCCCCGCATCGCGCTGCATGTCGGCTTCCGGGCGGCCAGTATCATTGACGGCGGTGACGATATGCAAGGCCGGTTCGCCAGATCCTGTGGCCTCCGCGTAAGGATTTTCGGCGGCGGAACACGCAGCCACGGCAAGCAGTGCTATCAATGAAATTGCAATTCTCATGAATTGGCCCCGGATTTCTTGGCCGCATCCTCTCCGAATTTCGTACTTTCACAAGCCGTACGGCGTGCACAGTTTCGTGAACATTGGAGTGTGTGCCCCGGTGACTGAACTGAACCGCTTGCCAAGGGCAGATGTGACGCGTAGCCCTTTCTGTAATTATATGAAGGGGTATCGCCATGTTGTTGCACCAATCCTCCTGGCAGGAGGTCGAGGCTTATCTGGACCATTCAAAGGGCATTATCATTCCCATCGGATCCACCGAGCAACATGGCCCCAATGGCCTTCTGGGAACCGATGCGCTGTGTCCGGAAATCATCGCACATGAAGCCAGCAAAACCTCTGATTTGCTCATCGCGCCGACCTTCAATGTCGGGATTGCGCAGCACCATCTGGGCTTTACGGGGACTATCACTCTGCGACCCTCGACCATGATTGCCGCGCTTCAGGACTGGATCGACAGCCTCGTCCGGCATGGCTTTGAACGGATCTATTTTCTCAATGGCCATGGCGGCAATGTGCCGACCATCCAAGCGGCCATCGCCGAGAGTTATTCCAGCTGGTCGCTGGCTGGCGAGTCCTGCCCTTACCGGCTTCAGAGCCGCAACTGGTGGGATTTGCCAGGCGTGATGAAAGTCTGCAGCGCCATTTTTCCTGTCGGAGATGGCTCGCACGCCACCGCCTCGGAAGTGGCCGTGACCTATTTCGGATATCCGGAGTCAGTCAAACACGTCGAGATGACACCGAAGATCGCGCCTGAAGGCGATTTTGCGGATGCTGACGATTACCGGAAAACCTTCCCGGACGGCCGCATAGGCTCCGATCCGGCACAGGCAACACCGGAAAAGGGCGAAACCATCACCATGGCCGCCCGTGATTCTCTGATCACCGATGCGACCGCCTTCTTCCGGGCCAATGACTAGCCTTGAAGGAAAGATGACCGTCCTGCTCGGAGCCGCCTTCCTGGCAACTTGCAGCCCGTCATCGCCTGAGCCCGGTATTCAAACACTGGCGCATCTACCGGAAGCCGTGAGCAATAATGCGGTTGCCGCCGCGGCCGTCGAGGGCCGGGTGATGGCCTATTCTTTTGCCGGAATGCAC
>Ga0066644_10001214_pt1 | contig 14810 bp, 12 predicted proteins | sample CryGeyCG2114_020_FD_62735 | JGI IMG/M metagenome (GOLD analysis project Ga0066644, IMG submission 62735) | Groundwater microbial communities from aquifer - Crystal Geyser CG15_big_fil_post_rev_8/21/14_0.20 | ecosystem: Environmental > Aquatic > Deep subsurface > Groundwater | place: USA: Utah...
TACAATGAAGTGCCCATCGCGGTGGCCGACGTTTCGGCGACCTGCCACATGCCCGACGTGATCGAGGCGCCCTATCGCCCCGCCATGCTGGGCGAGAGCACCGATCACGAAGCGCCCGCGGTGCGCATCGGCGGCCCGTCGTGCCTCGCGGGCGACGTCATCGGCGATTACCGCATTCCCGGCGGCGCCGAGGTGGGCAAGCGCTTCGCCTTTCTCGACCAGGCGCATTACTCGATGGTCAAGACCAACACCTTCAATGGGGTCCAATTACCCAGCATCTACCTGTGGGACAGCGAGACCGACCAGCTCGAGCTGGTCAAGGAATTCGGCTACGAGACCTTCCGCGACCGGCTGAGTTGATCGCGCGGCCGACCTGCGGAACGCTCGGCCTCGCCAACCTTTGTTCCTGTGAAAACCGACAAGCCGCAGGCGCCGAATCCGCTTGCGTTCTTGCGCATATCCCCTATGTGCGCCGCTCCGCTGCCCCAAGGGGACTCGAACCGCAAGGCAGCCTTGTCTGAAACCTAACCGTTTTGGGGGTCCCTTGAGTTGCCGCATTTTCCTGACGCCCGGTCCGTAGTTCGCGCTCTCGCGCCCGACGAACCCGTAATCCTGAACCGCCCGCACGCTGCTGCGCGCGCGGCCCGTTTCTTCGTCGAGAAGTTCCCGGGCAAATCGCTCTATGCGGTCAAGGCCAATCCCTCGCCCGATCTCATCCAGATCCTGTGGGACAACGGCGTGACGCATTACGACGTTGCCTCGATCGCCGAAGTGCGCCTGGTGCGTGGCGTACTGCCCGATGCCGTGCTGTGCTTCATGCACCCGGTCAAGGCACCCAGCGCGATCCGCGAAGCCTATCACACGCATGGCGTCAAAACCTTCAGCCTCGATTCGGTCGAGGAGCTCGAGAAGATCGTCGAAGCCTGCCGCAACGAAGACGGCGAACCGGCGCAGGACCTGCGCCTGTGCATTCGCCTGCGCGTGTCGAGCGAATATTCCGAACTCAGCCTCGCGTCGAAATTCGGCTGCGACCTGACCGAGGCGCCCGAGCTGCTCCAGACCGCACGCCAACATGCCGACTGGCTCGGCGTGTGCTTTCACGTGGGCAGCCAGGCGATGACGCCGTTCGCCTATGTCCAGGCGCTCGAGCGCGTGCGCATCGCCATCGGCGAGGCTTCGGTGGTCATCGACATGATCGATGTCGGCGGCGGTTTCCCGTCGGTCTATCCGGGCATGGAGCCTCCGCCGCTGGAGGACTATTTCCAGATCATCCACCAGAATTTCTACAATCTGCCGATCGCCTACAACGCCGAGCTGTGGTGCGAGCCGGGCCGGGCGCTGTGCGCCGAATATTCGTCGCTGATCGTCAAGGTCGAGAAGCGCCGCGGCGAGGAACTCTATATCAACGACGGCGCCTATGGCGCACTGTTCGATGCTGCGCATGTGGACTGGAAGTTCCCGGTCCGCGCGCTGGAAGACGACCTCATCAAGCCAGAGATGGACTTCGCCTTCTACGGCCCGACCTGCGACGATGCGGACTACATGCAGGGTCCCTTCGGCCTGCCCGAGGACATCCAAGCCGGCGATTTCATCGAGATCGGCATGCTCGGCGCCTATGGCGCGGCGATGAAGACCGACTTCAACGGCTTCGGCGCCGCGGAGCGGATCGTCGTCACCGATGAGCCGATGGCGAGCCTTTACGACGGCAGCCGCCAGCGCCCGGCGGCGGACAATGTGGTGAGCCTGCGTTAACCCCTGGTGCCGGAACTTTGCTCACAGTCGTCGGTTGACGCAGCGGGGTGAGTAGGTTCCGGGGGTTAAATGGACGGCATCAAGCATGGTCTATCCGACGAGGTTGTTCGGCGCATGGGTATGCTGCCGAGCTTCTTCTCCGATGGGCCGAGTCCCTTGGTGACGGGGGAATTGTGGAAATTCGCCTGCAGCGCCTATCTCGACAATCCGCTTCCCGCCGAGTTCAAGGAACGGCTTTTCGTCTATCTGTCGCGCTTTTGCGAAGCGCGGTACTGCCTGATCCGCCACGTCGGTTTCCTTATCGGGGAAGGGTATGTCGCGGGCGATGCCGGCATTCAGCCCCACAGCGTAGACGACGTCATCGAGCTGTTCGACATCGCTCTCGATCCGGGTGAAACGGATGTCGAGGACGCCACCCGCAGGCTGACCGGCTTGCCCGCTGGAACTGCCGGGCTGGCACGCGGCAGCGAAATAGAGCGCGATATCTTCTACCTCGCCGGAAGATTATTCGAGAATCCGCGTAATTCACAGGAAATCCGGTTTGCGCTCTCTCATGCGCTGGGCGTTGACCGGTCGGAGTTCCTGCTGGCCTTGCTCGCATTCGTCCGGACTGCGCATTACTGGACCGTCCTGCATCCCGAGATCCGGACTGAACCGGACATGGAAGAGGTGATGGCAGAAAACCCACACCTGGCCGACCTGATGGTCTCAACGAATACCGGTGCCACGATGGATAGCGGGGCACGCAAGCTGGCCAGCGAATTTTCCGAACTCGTCGATCTGCGCCACGAGCGTGAACAGCTCAAAATGGCCATTGCCGAACGCGAGAAGGCGCAGGACAAGCTGGTGGTCCTCAACCGCGAACTCAACCACCGGGTGAAGAACCTGTTCGCTCTGATCCGCTCGATGGTGCGCCAGAGCGCGCGCAGTGAAGAGGATGGCAGGATCGATGCGGAAAAGCTTACCGCCAGGATCGACGCGCTGGGCCGATCACACGCGCTCACCATCGAGAATGAAGAACTTCAGCCCGTGCCGCTCAAGGGCCTGGTCGAGACCGTCCTTGAACCGCACAGCCAGCCTGGCCGCAGGATTTATATCGAGGGCAGCGATGTCCTGGTACCGCGCACAGCACTAACCCCGCTTGGCCTGATCCTCCACGAACTGGCGACGAATGCGGTGAAGTATGGCGGCCTGTCCATCGAAGCCGACGCGTCGGCCAAGGTCGAAATCTCCTGGGAACAGGTCGACGGCGGGGTGACCCTACGCTGGACCGAGGGGCGGGGTGGTATGGCCCCACCGGAAACGGTCAGATCGGGTTTCGGCAGCCGCCTGAAGCGGGCCTGCGCTACGCAGCTGGGCGGCCCGATGACGCGGACCGCCAGTCCCGACAAATTCGAGGTCGAGTTTTTCGTCCCGACGGTCGAAGATCGCGAACACGAGCCTTCGGGCGCTGGCGACATGGAAGGAATATCCTGATGAGCGAGAGGTTGCCCATAGGAGGGACTGGTTCTCCTGCCGCCGGTCCTGTCACGCTGGAAGGCAAAGACATTGTCCTTGTCGAAGATGAAGCGCTCATCGTCATGGATTTGGCAGACGAGATAGAGCGTGCCGGGGCGCGGGTAGTGGCGGAATGCGCCACTGTCGATGAAGCACTTGGCGCAATCGCAACGGTCCAATTCGATGCTGCGGTTCTGGATGTGGACTTGCGCGGGCGCGACGTCTTCCCAGTGGCCGATCGGCTGATCGAACTGGGCAAGCCTTTCCTGTTCCACACCGGACATGCCACGCGATACGATCTCGAGGGCCGTTATCCCGACAAGCCGGTTTGCGCCAAGCCGGTGGCCGGGGAAGCCCTGCTGCGCGTGCTGGCGGGGCTGGTCGGCTAAAGCCTAGTCCCCGAACCCTACGAAGCGCGCGGCTTCGGCCAAGCTCTTCCTTTCGCTCACCACGGCATTGGCGGGAAAGCTCTCGTCGGGCCAGCCCATAGCGACGGCCTTCATGATGACCTGATCATCGGGAATTCCGGCATGCTCGCGCACGACGGGGCTTTGCATGATGCCCTGCGAATTGATCACGCAGCCGAGCCCGCGCGACCACGCGGCGTTGACCAGCGCGGTGGTTACCGCACCGCAATCGAAAGGCGTGTCGTCGCTGCCCGACAATTCCTTGTCATAGGCCACGATCACGCAGACCGGCGCGTCGAACTGGCGGAACCCGCGCAGCACCCAGTCCTGGCGACCTTCCTTGTCGTCGCGCTCGATCCCCATCGCGCCGAACAATTGCTTGGCGACGCCGACCTGGCGTTCGCGGTGAACGCCGCCAAAGGGCTCGCCCCGACGGAATTCGCGGCTGTCGGGCACGCCCGCGAGGATGTTTTCCGTATTGCCCTTGCGGATCGCATCGAGCGGTTCGCCGGTGATGACGTGGAAATGCCACGGCTGCGTGTTCATCGAGGTCGGCGAGCGCATCGCCATGGTGAGGATTTCCTCGATCAGCTCGCGCGGTACCGGCCTGTCGAGATAGCCCCGGATCGAGCGGCGGCCCATCACCACCTCTTCATAGGTCATATCCGGACTGCCGCTCATTCTCGCTCTCTCCCTTGTTCGGCAGACAGGGGTAGCGCAGCGAATCGGGCGCGCAAAATCCCTTACGGTAAAGCGGGCAGGCAGGTGCCGATTGCTGGGCTGGGGAAGGTCCGGCAGTCGAGGAACACCGCCTCGCTGCCGCCCGCGCTCGCGGCGAGATAGCTGAACCGCAGGCTCCGTCTCGCGGCATCGGTCAGCGGCAGCGCGGCGGGAATATCCGCGCTCGAACTCCAGCCTTGCACCCGGCAATAGCCCTTGCCGCGACACAGGCCGCGCGCGCGCTCGACCAGTGCAGCGGGCGAATCGCCCGGAGCGACGAGCACGAAATGCACCCCCGCGCCGGGCGAGGGGGGAACGGTGGCGGCGGTTTCGGGGGGGCGCTCGACTGCCGCGCTGGTAATGCTGCGCACCGCCTCGCCGCTCTGCAGCAGTGTCGGCAAGGGATTGGCGGCGGCGACTGCGAGTGCGGTTTCGCGCAGGCGCAGCGGGTCGGGTTCGCCCCCGGCATAGCGTGCCGAGAGCGCGGTGCGGCTGCCCCAGAAGCCACGCCAGCGGAAGAACAGGTGCGCGCCGACCTGCGCCACCTTGTCGAGCCGGTCGCTCCACCAGGGATAGACGTAATCGGCGTGGAAATGGGTGGCATTGCCCACCGCGGGCTCGATCGCGCCATCGAGCAGGGCCTCTGCGCGGCGGCGTGCCGACGACCACGCCGTGTCGGAATAGCGTCGCGCCAGCGAACCGTCGCAGGTGAAGCTGAACTGGCAGCCGGTGGGGCGCTGCGAACCTTCGAACACCGCGCCGCAAACCGTCCCGGCGAAGGCGGGGTGGCGCACGCGGTTGAGAACGACCTGCATCACCGCGCGCTGGCCGAGATCGTCGCCGCCGGCTTCGGCCATGCCCGCCAGCGCCAGGCAGTCGCGCGCGCGGCTACGGTCGTCGGCGCTCCCGCGGAAGGTGAAGGGCACGGCTTTGCCGGGGCCGACCGAAGCGAAAGCCACTGCCGCATTGCGCGTCCGCGCATCGGGTTCTGCCAACTCCGACAGGACGACCGTATCGTCTCCCGCGGCAGGCAGATCGGGTACCGGGATGGCCGGCGCGTGGGTGGAGGTCCCGGTCTCCGGCGCTCGCGGAACGGAGGCCCGGTCATGCCCGAACAGGAACAGAAGCACGAAAGGCAACACCACGAGCGCGGCGAATGCCAGCAGCGGCAAGCCATCGTGCCCGGCATGCGGTGTCGAACGCGGATCGTCCATCTGGCCTATCTATACCGAAATAACCCGGCTGCCAGTGCTTGGGGAAGCCGGGGTCGGCGCCTGCTACGCCGCCTTGGCGAGGTCGAGGTCCATCCGGTCCCAGATCTCGACCAGCGCGGCGACGAGATCGTCCATCATTGCGGGCGAATGCGCCGGGCCGGGGGTGAAGCGAAGGCGCTCGGTCCCGCGCGGCACGGTGGGGAAGTTGATCGGCTGGACGTAGACGCCGTATTCGGCGAGCAGGATGTCGCTGATCTTCTTGGCGCGCACCGGATCGCCCACCATCAGCGGGACGATATGGGTGACGCTGTCCATCACCGGCAGTCCGGCATTGCGCATCTTCTGCTTGAGCAGCGCAGCGGCTTCCTGCTGGCCGTCGCGTTCGACGCTGCTCGACTTGAGGTGGCGCACCGCCGCGAGCACGCCCGCGACGAGCGCGGGGCTGAGCGAGGTGGTGAAGATGAATCCCGGAGCGTAGCTGCGGATGCAGTCGACGATCTTCTTGTCGGCCGCGATATAGCCGCCCATCACGCCGAAAGCCTTGCCCAGCGTGCCCTCGATGATGTCGATCCGGTGCGCGGCTTCGTCGCGTTCGGAAATGCCGCCGCCGCGCGCGCCATACATGCCGACCGCGTGGACCTCGTCGATATAGGTCAGCGCATTGTATTTCTCGGCGAGGTCGCAGATCGCGTGGATCGGGGCCACGTCGCCATCCATCGAATAGACGCTTTCGAAGGCGATCAGCTTGGGCGTTGCCTCATCTTCGGCCGCGAGCAGTTCCTCGAGGTGCTCGAGGTCGTTGTGGCGGAAGACGCGCTTTTCGCAGCCCGAATTACGGATGCCCGCGATCATGCTGGCGTGATTGAGTTCGTCGGAAAAGATCACGCAGCCGGGCAGCAGCTTGGCCACGGTCGACAGCGTCGCATCGTTCGAGACATAGCCGCTGGTGAACAGCAGCGCGGCATCCTTGCCGTGGAGGTCGGCGAGCTCTTCCTCGAGCTGGACGTGGTAATGCGTGTTGCCGCCGATATTGCGCGTGCCGCCGCTGCCGGCGCCGACATCGTGCAGCGCCTCTTCCATCGCGGCGATGACCTTGGGGTGCTGGCCCATCGCGAGATAATCGTTCGAACACCACACGGTGACCGGCTTGGGGCCATTGTGCCCGGCGAAGCAGCGCGCATTGGGGAAGGCGCCCTTGTTGCGCAGGATGTCGATGAAGACGCGATAGCGGCCTTCCTCGTGCAGCCGCGAGATCGCTTCGTCGAAAATCTGGTCGTAGTTCACTGGCGTATTCGCCCGTCGCTGCGCCGCCCGTCCGCGGCTGTCCAATGCCCTTCGCCCTAGTCGAAACGGTTGCAAATCGCCACTGCGATCTTTGCGAGCCATTCGCAGGTCAAAAGGCGCGCAATTCGCCGATCCCATAGGCCTCGAAGGCGGGCGCGAGGCGGCGAAAATCCTCGATCGGCCCGGTGGTTATGGCGAAGTCGGGCGTGGTGCGTTCGAAAACCTGCCCCTCGGTAAGCTGCGCGATCCGCCGCGCGATGCCCTGGGCCCCGTGGACGAAGGCGATCTCTTCGCCGAAGGCGGCGCGCAGTTCGTCCTCGAGCAGCGGGAAATGGGTGCAGGCGAGCACGATCGTGTCGATCTCGCGCCCGTGCAACTGGAGCATCAGCCCCTTGGCAGCCTCGGCCACATCCGCGACCCGCACGCTCTCCCCGCGCAGCTTGGCCTCGGCCAGCGGAACCAGCCCGTTGGTGCCGTGGCGCAGCAAGCGTTTGCCCACCGCGAATTCGTGCTCGAGGTCGTCGACGTATTTCTGCCGCATCGTCGCTTCGGTGCCGAGCAGACCGAAGACCCCAGTTTTCGTCATTGCCGCGGCAGGCTTGATTGCAGGCACGGTGCCGACGATCGGTGTTTCGAGCACGTCGCGGACCATGCCCAGCGCGATCGTGCTGGCGGTGTTGCAGGCGATACAGATCAGGCGCGGCTGGTAGCGTTCGGCCATCCGGCCGAGCAGGCCGGCGACGCGCGCGGCGATCTCGGCCTCGCTCTTCGCGCCATAGGGCAGGCCGGCCATGTCGGCGGCATAGATCACCGGGGCTTGCGGCAGAAGCTTGCGCAATTCGCCGAGCACTGTGAGCCCGCCGACGCCCGAATCGAACAGCAGGATGGGGGAGGAGGATGCGTCCAAAGTGGATTTTCCGTGCGGCCTGAGCTTGTCGAAGGGCCGTACTACCTTTTAGAGCGCGTTCAAGGAGGAAGGGCGCACCGCATGCCGTCCGCCCCAAGACCGGAGATTGCCGTGAACGAACTTTTTGCAGCACTGCTCGGCTATGCGATCGGCTCGATCCCGTTCGGGCTGCTCCTGACCAGGGCCGCGGGTATGGGCGACGTGCGCCAGATCGGCTCGGGCAATATCGGCGCGACCAATGTGCTGCGCACGGGCAACAAGGGGCTCGCCGCGGCGACGCTGGTGCTCGACCTGCTCAAGGGCCTCGCTCCCGTGGTCATCGCGGGCCAGATCTGGGGCGAGGTCGGACAGGCCTTTGCCGCGGGTGCGGCTGTGCTCGGTCACTGCTTCCCCGTCTGGCTCGGCTTCAAGGGCGGCAAGGGCGTGGCGACCAATGCCGGGGTTTCCTTCGGCCTCGCCTGGCCGCTGGGCCTCGCCTACGCCTTTGTGTGGCTGAGCGTGCTGGCGATCTTCCGCGTGTCCTCGCTTGCCGGCATGGCCGCCGTGGTCGCGGCGGCGGCGGCCGCGCCGCTGTTCGGCTATCCGCAGTTCTTCCCCGTACTGGCCGCGATCGCGCTGCTGATCATCTATCTCCACCGCGCCAATATCGCGCGGCTGATGAAGGGCGAGGAACCCCGGGTCGGCGGCAAGAAGGAATGAGCGGCGCGGGCCCGCCCGCGCTGTCGCAGGACGAGGCCTTCGCCCGCATCCGCCTGCTACGCTCGCCGCATGTCGGGCCGGTCAGCTACGCCATGCTGTTGCAGCGCTTCGGCAGCGCCGGAGAGGCGCTCGCCGCGCTGCCCGAGCTCTCCGCGCGGGGAGGGCGGCGATACCGCGCCTGCCCCGCCGATACGGTCGAGCGCGAAATCGAGGCGGTACGCATGGCGGGCGCCAGATACCTGTTCCACGACCAGCCGGGCTATCCCGCGCTACTCCATCAACTCGAGAGCGCGCCACCGATCCTCACCTGGCGCGGCGATCTGGCGCTGGCGGCGAAGCCCTGCGTCGCAATGGTCGGTGCGCGCAATGCCAGCGCGGCGGCGGTCAAGCTGGCGCGCGATTTTGCAAAGGGGCTGGCCGAGGCCGGTTTCATCGTCGTTTCGGGCCTCGCACGCGGGATCGACGGCGCGGCGCATGAGGGCGCCTTCCCAGGCACCATCGGGGTGATCGCCAGCGGGATCGACATTGCCTATCCGCCGCAGCATGCCGAGCTGCAGGAGCGGATTGCCAGCGACGGCCTGCTGTTCGCCGAACAGCCGCCGGGCACCGAACCGCGCGGCAGCCATTTCCCCAGCCGCAATCGCATCATCGCCGGGCTTGCCGCAGGCACGCTGGTGGTCGAAGCGGCAATCAAGTCGGGCAGCCTGATCACCGCCCGGCTCGCGGGCGAGGCGGGGCGCGAGGTCATGGCGATCCCCGGCAGCCCGCTGGAAGCGCGCAGCCACGGCTGCAACCATTTGATCCGCGAGGGCGTGGTGCTGGTGCAGAGCCCGGACGACGTGGTCGAATTGCTCTCGGGCTTCGCCGGCCAGCCCCGCTCGAGCTTTCGCGAGAGTGCGCCCACGTTCGATTTCGATCCCGGCGAGCTGGCCGATGCCGAACCCGCCGAGGTCGCCGGCCTGCTCACCACCGCCCCCGTCGCGGTCGACGAGCTTATCCGCCAGTCGGGCGATAGCCCCAGTGCGGTGCAACTGGCGCTGCTCGAACTCGAAGTCGCCGGAAGGCTTCAGCGGCACGCCGGAGGGCGCGTCAGCCTGGCCGGCTGACCTCCCGGAACGCGCTCGCAAGGGGCGATCCGGGCGACCGCAAGATTGACGCAAACATGCAAGCGCGCCTGTCGTTTCTGTCATATGCTCGGCCTTCGGGAGCGGACGATTCGGTCGGCTTCCCGTCACCAGATTTGAAAGCGGGCACCCCCCAACGGCGCTCGCGACGGGCCGCCTTCGTACCTCCTTACGGGCGGCCCGTTCCTTTTTTTGTCGCTTGACGGGCTTTGGACCCGGTCCCCATTTTCGCGCGTATACGCACGTACACACGTAAGGGACTGCCTTTTCCACCATGCAACTGGTCATCGTCGAATCGCCGGCCAAGGCGAAAACTATCGAGAAATACCTCGGCAAGGACTTCAAGGTCCTCGCCAGCTACGGCCATGTCCGCGACCTGCCGCCCAAGGATGGCAGCGTGCGTCCCGACGAAGGCTTCGCGATGGACTGGGAACTCTATCGCGACAAGCAGAGCCGCTTCAAGGAAATCGCCGACAGTGCCAAGAAGGCCGACCGCCTGATCCTCGCGACCGACCCTGACCGCGAAGGCGAGGCGATCAGCTGGCATGTTCGCGAGCTGCTGCAGAAGCGCAAGGCACTGCCCAAGGACGTCGAGCGCGTCACCTTCAACGCGATCACCAAGCAGGCGGTGACCGATGCGATGAAGGCGCCGCGCGATCTCGACCAGGATCTGATCGACGCCTATCTCGCGCGCCGCGCGCTCGACTATCTCTACGGCTTCACGCTCAGCCCGGTGCTCTGGCGCCGCCTGCCCGGCGCCAAGAGCGCAGGCCGGGTGCAATCGGTCGCGCTGCGGCTGATCGTCGATCGCGAGATCGAGATCGAACGCTTCCGGGCCGACGAATACTGGTCGATCATCGCCAAGCTACAGCACGACGGCACCGAATTCGATGCGCGGCTGGTCAAATATGACGGCAGCAAGCTCGACAAGCTGACGCTCGGCAATGAAGGCAGCGCCATGGCCGCCAAAGCGGCGGTCGAGGGTGCGAACTTCACCGTCGAAGAGGTCGAGGCCAAGCCCTTCAAGCGTAATCCCGCGCCCCCGTTCACCACTTCGACGCTGCAGCAGGAAGCCGCGCGCAAGCTGGGCTTTTCGGCGAGCCACACGATGCGGCTGGCGCAGTCGCTCTACGAGGCCGGCGCGATCACCTACATGCGTACCGACGGTGTGAGCATGGATGGCAGCGCGATCGCTGCCTGCCGCAAGGCCGTGGCCGATCGCTATGGCGGCCACGCGCTCCCCGATGCCCCGCGCATGTACAAGACGAAGGCCAAGAACGCGCAGGAAGCGCACGAGGCGATCCGTCCGACCGATTTCAATCGCGACCGCGCCGGCTCGGGCGACGAGGCCAAGCTCTACGACCTGATCTTCAAGCGCGCGATGGCTAGCCAGATGGCCGCCGCCAGCCTCGAGCGCACCACCGTCACCTTGCGCGATCCGACCGGGCGGCACGAGCTGCGCGCCACCGGCCAGGTGGTCAAATACCCGGGCTTCCTCGCGGTCTATCAGGAAGGCCGCGACGACGCCGAGGATGACGAGGACGGCTTGCTGCCGACGATCTCGAAGGGCGATGCACCGCTCAAGCGCGGGGTCGAGGCCAACCAGCACTTCACCCAGCCGCCGCCGCGCTTTTCCGAGGCGAGTCTCGTCAAGCGGCTCGAGGAACTCGGCATCGGCCGTCCCTCGACCTATGCCAGTACGATCCAGACGCTGCGCGACCGCGCCTATGTCCGAATGGAGAAGAACCGCTTCTTCGCCGAGGAATCAGGGCGCCTGCTGACCGCCTTCCTCGAACGCTTCTTCCCGCAATATGTCGCCTTCGACTACACCGCCGGGCTCGAGGACGAGCTCGACGTGGTCTCGGACGGCAAGGAAGACTGGAAGACGCTGCTCGAGGCCTTCTGGCGCGACTTCAAGCCCAAGACCGAAGAGGTGATGGAGAAGAAGCCTTCGGAAGTAACCGAAGTCCTCGACGATTTCCTGTCGGACTACCTTTTCCCCGAGCGCGCCGACGGCAAGGACCCGCGCCATTGCCCGCTGTGCGAGAGCGAGGGCCGCGAAGGGGGCAGGCTGGCGCTGCGCGGGGGCCGCTATGGCGCCTTCGTCGCCTGCGCCAACTATCCCGAATGCAAATACACCCGCCAGTTCGCCAAGCCCGGCGGGGCCGACGGCGAGGATGGCACCGATGATGGCGTGATGGGCGAAGATCCCGAAACCGGATTGCCGGTCGAGCGCAAGAGCGGGCGGTTCGGCCCCTATATCCAGCTGGGCGAGGGCAAGGAGGCCAAGCGCGCGAGCATTCCCAAGGATCTCGACGATTTCGATCTCGGATGGGCCCTGAAGCTGCTGAGCCTGCCGCGCATCGTCGGGACGCACCCGGAGACCGGTAAGGAAATCGAAGCCGCAATAGGGCGTTACGGCCCCTATCTCCGCCACGATGGCAAATACGGCAAGCTGCAGAGCACGCGCGATGTGTTTGAGGTAGGCATGAATCGTGCGGTCGACATCCTTGCGCAGGCCGCCAATCGCGGCGGCGGGCGCGGCAAGGCCGAACCGATCAAGACGCTGGGCGAACACCCGACCAGCGGCGGCGAGATCAAGGTCATGCCCGGACGCTATGGCCCCTATGTGACCGACGGCACGACCAATGCGACGATTCCCAAGGACGTGAAGCCCGAGGACGTCACCGAGGCGCAGGCGATCGAGCTGATCGACGCCCGTGCGGCCAAGGGCCCGGCGAAAAAGAAGAAGAAGGCCGCGCCCAAGAAGAAGGCTCCCGCCAAGAAGAAGCCAGCGGCGAAGAAGGCCCCGGCGAAAAAGCCCGCAGCGAAGAAGGTGGCCGGCTGATGGCGAAGGACCGCTTCGAGCGCCACAAGCAGCCCTGGACCGGCGAGGAAGCGGGCCAGCTCCGCACGCTCGCCGCCAAGGGCAAGGGGCTCAAGGAAATTGCCAAGGCGCTGGGTCGAAGCGAGGAATCGACCAAGGACTTCGCCAAGAAGAACAAGATCGGCATCGCCAAGAAGCGGTAAGCGAGCGCTCGGCCCCGACTCGCGCGGTTCCGCCATCTGGCTGGCCGCCGACGCCAGCGCAAAGCGGAGCGAGCCGATCAGCGGCGATGACGCCGGAGGTATTAGCCAGCGCGAAGGAAGCCGATCTGTAAGACCCGATCAGGGGTCGCACCCGGGCCCCCTTAACGCTTCTTTTGGCCTTGCGTGCCACAATCCTGACATGCGTCTGGCAACCATCACAAATGCCGCTTACGGCGCGACGGTCGCGCTAACCGTCGTATCCGGCGTAATGATGCTGCTGGCCTCGAACGCGCATGATCGCGAGCGTGCCGCGGTCGAACAGCGCTATCAGCTCGACAAGGCGACCTCGCGGCTCGGCATCGACATCTACGCCATGAGCGAAAATGCGCGGCAATACGTCAACACCGGCGACGAGACCTATGCCATCGTCTACCGCCGCGACGAGGAAGAACTGGCTTCGGTCGAGCGGCGGATCGAACACATCGGCGAGGCCGGCGCCTCGCGCGCCGAACTGGCCACACTGGCCGAGGCAATCCGCTGGGCGGATTCGCTGCATGACGAACAGGTCGAGGCGATGGCCGCCTACCGGCAGGGCGACGAGGAACGCGCCCGGCGGATTCTGTTCGGCCCCGAATACGAGCGCGAGCTCAACCGCGCCGAAGTACTGGTCCAGCGTTTTCAGGACCTGCTCGATGCGCGGATAGCGAGAGTGGTCGAGGACGCGGCGGCGGTTGCGGCTACCTGGAAACTGCTCGCGGAAATCGTTCTTGCGGTCACCGGTCTGTTGTTCCTTTGCGTCCTGTATTTCGTGTTCAAGCGCCGTGTCCTGCATCCCGTGGTCCGGCTGAGCGATGTGGTGAGCAGGCTTGCCGAGGAAGACTACGCGACCGAACTACCCGAAGTGAACCAGATCGACGAGATCGGCGATATGGCGAAAGCGATCCGCGTTTTCCGCGAAAACGGGCTCGCCCGGCAGCGCCTCCAGGCCGAGCGCGATGCCGACACTACTCTACGCGAACTGCTGTCGCGCATGACCCAGCGCATGCAGAGTTGCGATACGCTCGAGGATTTCAAGGATGTGGTGCGTCGCTTCCTGCCCGAGATCGATCCCGGCCGTGCGGGGCGGCTGTACTTGTTCGACGAGCATCGCAACGCGATGGTCGAGGCTTGCACCTGGCAGGAACCGGTTCATTCACAGGGGGAATTCGCGCCGTCCGCCTGTTGGGCGCTGCGACGTGGTCTGCCGCACCGACCTGCGAGTGGCGGAGTCGATGTGCCTTGCCAGCATCTCGCATTGGCTGAGGGGCAGCTTCCCGATACGCTTTGTCTACCGCTGATGGCGCAGAACGAGACGCTGGGCCTGCTCTACCTCGAAGTCCGCGCAGACCAAGCCGGGGTGGTCCCGACGCCCGAGAACTACATCGACATGCTCGCCGAGAACATCAGCCTGTCGCTCGCAAACATCAAGCTGCGCGATGCGCTGCGCAGTTTGGCACTGCACGATCCGCTGACCGGATTGCCCAATCGTCGCAATTTCGAGCGTGTCATGGAGGGCTTCCGCGCGGGCCAGGCAGATGGCTCGAGGCAGTTGAGTTGCCTGATGTTGGATGTCGATCACTTCAAGAACCTCAACGACCGTTTCGGTCACGCGGCAGGCGATGAAGTGCTCCGTGAACTGGCCGGGGTCCTGCAAGAAGCGACGCGCGAGCCGGAATTCGCGTTCCGCTACGGAGGTGAGGAATTTGGCGTACTCTTGCCGGACCTCACCTGCGAGCAGGCGGCCATCCGGGCCGAAGAAATCCGTTCGAGCATCAGCGATCTGGACGTCCAGCATGCCGGCAAGATGCTCGGCAAGATCACTGTGTCGGTGGGCGTTGCCAGCGTGCCGCAGCATTGCGACCTGAGCCGACTGGTCCAGACGGCCGATGCCGCGATGTACCGAGCGAAAAAGAGTGGGCGCGATTGCGTCGAAGTCGCACGGATTCGCGAAGAGGGTTTGCAGCTCCGCTCGCAACGGGGGTGAACGCGAACGCCTGCGCTCCGCGATGCGTTTCATAGGGTGTCATCACGGGAGGCTCGAGCGGGCAACACGCTGGTGTCCGCTTCCGTTTCAGCCTGCCAGTGGCATGGTGGCTACAAACCCGCGTACCCCACCGCCAGGCTCACCGAAAGGACC
>Ga0066644_10001216_pt1 | contig 14807 bp, 19 predicted proteins | sample CryGeyCG2114_020_FD_62735 | JGI IMG/M metagenome (GOLD analysis project Ga0066644, IMG submission 62735) | Groundwater microbial communities from aquifer - Crystal Geyser CG15_big_fil_post_rev_8/21/14_0.20 | ecosystem: Environmental > Aquatic > Deep subsurface > Groundwater | place: USA: Utah...
CGTTACCACCTCCGATAACGGCGACATCTTGGTCAGCAAAGAGTGGTCCATCACAAGAAGCGCAGTAACTAATACCTTTATTTTCAAATTCTTGGGCTCCGGGGACATCAAGCTTTTTTCTCGTGCTTCCAGTGGTGACTAGCACCGTCTTGGTTGTATAAGAATTAGTAGTTGTTTCAACTACAAAATTTTCGCCAGATTTCAGTACTCCTGCAACCCTGTCACCGGTTTTGATTTCTACTGTTCCATCAGTATGCGAACGCAGGTGTTCTTCAAGAGCTTTGCCAAAGTCTACGCCTGAAATGCTTTTGACCCCAATCCAGTTTTCGATATTCAGAGACTCGGTACTCTGACCTCCGAAAGATTCTGTAATCAAAAGAGTTTTGAGTCTTTTGCGCGCGGCATAAACCCCCGCGGCGACACCAGCCGGACCACCGCCAATAATAATTAGATCAAACATTCACTTATTCTACTTCAATTTTGAGCGTCTGAGAAATGCCGGCACTGCGCTCCAGTCGTCGTCACTGTCTTCTATAGGGGGTGGGGGCGTTTGTTTGATTTCTCCTTTCTTCTCAACAGTTACTACGGGTGACTTAGGGGCATCCTTATGTATCTGGGGTGCAGTATTAAAGATTTTTCCCTTGGTTACAGAAGAATCATCATCATTACTGAAACCCTGAAAGAGTGATGCAGATTTCTTAGAAAAGTTTTCAGAGAAATTGGAAGCAATGACGGTAATTTTTATTTCACCCTTTTTGAGTTGGTCGCTACGGACAGTGCCGAAAATAATTTTAGCGTTAGGGTCTACTGATTCGGTAATCACCTTAGCGGCATCTTGAATTTCAAACATAGTAATATCATCTCCGCCGGCAATCGAGAACAATACACCCTTAGCGCCATTGATAGACAGTTCAAGCAGGGGGGAACTGATAGCGGCCTTGGCTGCGTCGACCGCGCGATTTTCTCCGGACGCTGAACCAATACCCATAAGAGCCGCTCCGGCATTTTCCATAACCGAGCGGATATCTGCGAAGTCTATGTTAATGACGCCTGGAGTAGTAATAATATCTGAAATGCCCTCAACCGCTTCCTTTAAAATATTGTCGCAGATGGCAAAAGCGTTCTTAGCGGTCACATCTTTTTCTACTGTTTGGAGTAAGCGGTCATTGGGGATAACTATAAGAGCATCAACAGCTTGTTTAAGCTCTTCAATAGCTACATCTGCTATTTTCATTCTCTGCGAACCCTCAAAAAAGAAAGGTTTTGTGACGACCGCTACCGTAAGACATCCATTCTCTTTAGCAGTGCGGGCGATGACTGGAGCGGCTCCGGAACCAGTACCTCCTCCCATACCTCCGGCGATAAAGACCATATCTGCGCCCTTAAGCGCCTCCTGCATCTCTTCTTTGGTTTCCTCAATGGCGCGTTTACCAAGCTCGGGATTCATGCCTGTACCGAGTCCGCGAGTTAGGTTTTTACCTATATGAATCTTCTTTTTAGCCAAAGAATAATGAAGATCTTGCACGTCTGTGTTGGCGGTGATGAAATCAACCCCCTTAACCTTGGAGTTGATCATGTGATTTACTGTGTTTTTCCCTGAACCACCAATACCGATAACTTTGATACGGGCGAATGATTCTACTTCTGGTTTAACTTGTGGCATGCTCTTTAATTAAATTTTAGATGGGCTCATCTTACCAAAGGCCAGAGAAAAGGAAAGCAATTGACTAATTAGAAAGATCGTTTCCTCATTTTACGGTAAAAATTGAGAAAACCAACGAGAGATAATTCTTCCCCAGCGTTTCCCACCCTCGGTGATCATGGAGGCATTTCTAATACCTATCGAGTGTTGTTCTTCGCCAGCATTAAATCCGACCAAAGCAAGACCGCATGCAACGGCCCAAGTGCGATCTTTTATTTTACCCATTGTCGTATTACCGAAGTGAACCTCGGCAAGTTGAGAAGGAAGTTTGAGAGATTCTTCCGCAATATTTTTTATACCAGAAATATTTGCGCTACCGCCAGCGATGATGATACCCGCTGGTAGTAGGGCGTTACGATTTATGGATTTGAGGTGTGTTTCTATAAGTTCGAAGAATTCACGAAGTCTTACTTTTACAATCTCATCAACTTTTTTTCTAGAAAATGTCACACTTCTATCGGTTCCAAGCTTTATATTTTCTGCAATTTCTGGCGTTACCTTCAATCCAAGAGCTAAATCATTGGTGATATCGTTTCCTCCCATGGGGAAGACCTCAAGAGAGATGAGGTTGTTGTTCTCAAAGACAACTATAGCCAGCGTTTCTGCTCCGATGTCTGCAAGTATGCATCCTGCTCTTTTTTGTTTCTTAGAAAGAGTCACAAAACTAGTGGCCACTGGTTCTGCGACGACATCTATAACTTCTATTCCAACTTCTTCAACTGTGTTTATAAGATCAGCGAGGTGATGTTCAAGACAGGTGATGAAAAGCGCTTTGACTTCAAGCTTCTGCCCCTTGAGACCAAGCGCCTGTCCCCACACGGGATTACTGTCTATTTTATATTCAATAGGAACAGTGTTGATAATTCGTTTGTTTATTAATGCAGGTTTTGGTATAGCATTTTCGGCCGCTTCGAGAGCAAGACTAATATCCTTATCAGTAATTTCTAGATCGGCTCGAGAGATGACTGTCGTGCCGTTTGTCACAATACTACCAAGACCTATGCCTCCGAAAGAGACATAAGCACGCCTAACCTTGATTCCTGCAATTTTTTCCGCACGTTTGATAGCCGTTTCAAGGCCTTTAGCCGCTTCAGTTGGGTTTGTGACATAGCCTCGATACACACCTCTAGATTCACTCGAGCCGGTCCCTACAATTTTTGCGACAGTGTGTCCTTGTTCAAGTAATCCTTCGGCGATAACCACCTTGATTTCAGAGGTCCCTATGTCGATACCTACTATAATTTGACGCGTCATTTAATAATTTTTTTTCCCTTCGCTCCATTGTAGTCCCATGCTTCATTCCTTTCAAATGCAGAAGTCCGTGGATAAAGAGAAAAGTGACAAATTTTCTGTAAGGCATCTGGAATTTCCCCATCTCTTTCTTTGCGGTGATTAGGTCAATGAAAATTTCCCCAGATTTTTTTGAAAGAGGAAAACTCAATACATCCGCTGACTTATTCTTCCCTCGGTATGTTCTATTGAGTCGTTTTGAGAAAATATTATCTACAAAAACAAGGGAGAGTTCAAAGTCTAGTCCTAAAACAGAGTTCTTGAGATTAGTAAAAGGTATAGAAAACCTGCCTGCCGGCAGGCGGGCAGGGGCTGTATTCATATTAACGGCGACGAGTGAATTTTCTTACCTCGACTATTTTACCAAGTTTTATAAGCTCATTAGTGATTTCTTTCTTCTTGATGTGGGCAACAGTTTTGGCTCGTCCAGTGTTGCGAGATGGGGTGCGGAGGGTATAACGCTTGGCGCGAACTCGTGGTAGTACTCCAGACGCTTGGACGCGCCTAGTGAAGCGTCTGAGGACGCTTAAGTTATTTTCATTTGAACCTTTGATGACCTCAATGTTTATCATGTCTATATATTACGTATGGCACTCTAACACACTATATAAAGGGAGGCAAACAGGAGTCACAGAAAAGATTAGAGAGAAATGTGTTTGAGATAATAAGGCAGGTTAGAGATATCGACGGTGTCTTGGGCGCGAGTACTTACGTTTCTAATCGTGACGGTGTTGTCTAGGGCCTCTTTCTGTCCGATGATAATGAGATAGGGGACACGTAAATTTTCTGCATTTGAGAGTTGGGTAGTAATCTTATCCTTGCCAATAAAGTGGTGCATAGGTATATGATGTTGGCGCAGGAGTTCTATAAGAGAAAGAGTTTTTATCTTGGCTTCTCGGCCGAGTTGGATTAAATAAAACTTAGGCTTTGGCAAATTTTTGTATATTTGTCTCTTGGTATTTCTTTCTGGTCCATGGAAGATATTGATTCCTATCATGGGGATTTCTTTTCTTAAACCTAGAAAGCGACCTAGCCGTGAGTAACGGTAGCCGACGGCTAGAGTGTTGTCTTCTTCACTTTCTGTATTTTTAATTGCGAAGATGGTGTGTGAAGAATGATTCCGATCTCCCACAAGTTCCGGTGTCAGTCTAAACTCTATACCCAAAGCTTCTATGTATTCTAGGACTTCTTTGAAATAAGCTCGACTTTGGACAGAAAGGAAAGTGATAGAGGATGGGGCTGTATTTGAAAGCAGGATTGTTTCCGGCGTGTTCAGTTTGAAAATATCAAAAACGTTTTCTTTTATAATCCGCCTTAGTTCGTCAGGAAGATTAATATTTGATTTACGCACATAACCCAAGAGTTCGCGTTCATATGCGTTTATAGATTCTTTGTCTCCAATGCAATTTATATCTACTCGCAAATTTTTGTACCCCTCTTCCGAGAGAATGGAGAGTGCTGTGCGGATTAGTGTCGCTTCAGCTATACCTGAAGAGGAGCCGATAAAATGTAGAGCGAAACTACCTAACTTTTTTCTAACAGCCGGCTTTTCATAAATGAAGGCTATGGGATGTGAGAGGGAAGCGAAGTTTTGTTCCATGTATGTTCGCATGACAGCCATCTTCTCTGCCGCATCATAGTAAGGGTGGTTACCACAATCTTGAGTCAATTCGATATCGTGCTTAGTTATCTTTGGCGCCACGATAGGCAAGAATCCAAAGTAAGCTCCTGTAACAAGGGCCTTATCAAATTTGTTCAGCTGTTTGCCTAATCCGCTATGTTGATTGGCAGTCATTGAGAATTTTTACTTATTTCTTCTACAAACTTCGAACTGTCTCCCGGTATAAGTGTCGGAGGAAGAAGGCGGATAACCGGACGGCCAATGATATTGGCTTCAGGCACCGGTCCCCACATTCGAGAGTCTGCGCTGGCCGCTCTATTATCTCCTAAGACAAAATATTCTCCCTCTCCAAGCGCGTAGGTGGAGCTATCTAGTTTGGCGAGTTTTACATAGGGCTCGTCTAATGCAAACCCCTCTGGATTTAGAGAGTTGATAATTGTAACTTGGCCATTATTGATAGAGACAGTTTCATTGGGTAAGCCGATAACGCGTTTGATGAAGGATTTCTTGGGATCTTTAGGATATTTGAAGATAAGCACAGAGCCGCGTTCCGGGGTATGGAAGCGGTGTGAGATTTCATCGACGATAAGATATTCTCCAGATTTAAAAGTGGGGTCCATAGATGAGCCCTCCACTATGAATGGTTGGGCGATATAGATACGAAAGGGCACCACGATCAAGAGGGAAAGCAAAATAAGTTTCGCGAGCTCTTTCCAGAAATTAGGATTCATAATTTCTTAAGATTGTATTATCTAACTTCATTTGACACAATAGTGATATGTATATTGTTGTAGGTTTAGGAAATCCAGGAGAAGAATACAACCACACACGCCACAATGTGGGTAGGATGGTTGAAGATTTTGCTTCTACAAAAGTAAAGGCTAAAGCAAAATTTATTTTTCTTGAGACTTTTATGAATAAATCTGGTTCAGGGATAGTCAAGTTTGTGAAAAGTAAATCCTCAGCTAACAAATTAATAGTTATTCACGACGACCTAGACCTATCTCTAGGCACATTGAAGGTCTCTTTTCGTAGGGGCTCTGGTGGTCATAGGGGGGTTGAATCTATTATCCACGCACTAAAGACAGAAGACTTTATCCGTCTTCGTGTTGGCATCTCACCATCTACCCCAGGAGGCAAACTTAAAAAGCCCAAAGGCGAGAAGGCAGTCCTGGCATTTATTTTAGGCAAATTTAAATCTTCTGAAGAGTTGGTTTTGAAAAAAATATTCAAAACATCTTCCGAAATTATTGAGACAATAGTTTCAGAAGGTCGAGAGATGGCAGCAAACAAGTTTAACTAGTTTCTAATATTTTTTTCTACTTTTCGACGAAGGCGAGAGCCATCTTCTGTTCTTTTGGGTCAAAGAGAGTTATTTTGAAACTGTAAGCCTTACCCATTTCAAGTTTTTCCCTTAGTTTTTCTTCCGAACCGAATTCTGAAACATGCACAAGACCAGCCACCCCTTCTTCTATAGAAGCGAGGGCGCCGTACTTGTTGAACTTGATGATGACCCCTTCGACGATGGCGTCTTTCCTGTATTTCTTCTCAGCTTCTTTCCAAGGATTATCTTTCAGAGCTTTTATTGAGAGAGAAATCTTGTCATCTTTTATCTCAATAACTTTTACTTTAACCTTCTCTCCTATTTTAAACATTATTTTTGGATTCTCGACGAGACCCCAGTCAATTTCTGATATGTGTACCAACCCTTCCAAACCTTCTTCAAGTTTAATAAAGATGCCGAAGTCCACCAGACCAGTCACTTCACCTACAAGTTCATCACCAAGAGCATAGTGTGCTACGATGTTTTCCTTATCTTTGGTATCAGGACTTTTCTCAGAGAAAATCAGCTTACCCTCCTTGGGACTGGCGTTGATGATGGTGACTGGTAGTTTTTCTCCCACGAGTTTTCTCAATTCGTCTAGGATTTTATCCTTGTCCCCATCTGAGATGCGTGGATAGTGTTCAGGTTTAAGTTGTGAGGCAGGCAAGAAGCCAGAGATGCCTTGCCAGTTGATGATAAGTCCGCCCTTATTGGCATCTGTGATTTGTAATTCGAAAATGCGTTTGTCACGAATAGCTTCTTCGGCTTCGCTCCAGACAAGCGCTTGGCGGGCTTCTTTTAGAGAAATTTCTATATAACCTTCTTTGCCTCCAATCCCGACAACTTTGCCGGCAACGATGTCGCCCACATTTATTTTTTTGATAATATCTCGGGCGTTTATAAATTCGCGCCCATAGATAATGCCAGTGCCAAAAGGAGGCAGATCTATATAGACCGCACCTTTATCAATACTAATAACCGGTCCCTCCACAAGTTCGTCTATGGATGGGGGATTGGGAAGATTCGTTAAGAACGCGTCAACTTCGATATTGTTTGTAGTCAATTTTATTTACCGTTTTCGGTCCTCAAGGTTTCAGAATGTTTGCCAGACCAAGGAGGGGTAACGAAAACGGGGGTTAATAACTTGTCCGTCCGTAGCTTATAGCGAAGGAGGAAGAACCTCAATAAGTTATCAAAAAACGCTGGTAAATGCAAGTGATTTATGATAAAATACTCCTATGATAGTCACTTATCACGGCGCAGAATGCTTCAAAATCACCCAAGGAAGTGTCACTTTGGCATTCAATCCCATATCAAAGGATTCCAAGTCGAAAACAACTAGATTTGGAGCCGACGTTACCCTAGTGACAACCAATCTGCCTGATTTCAACGGTGTTGATCAGACTTCTCGCGGGGACAAATCTTCTTTTGTTATAAATGGTCCTGGTGAATACGAAACCAAGGACGTGTTCGTAAAGGGCTTCCTTTCTGAAGGCCCAGGTAAAAAAATAAATACTATTTATCTCGTATCCTTTGAGGAAGTTAACATTTGTTTCTTTGGCGCGCTTGCTAATCCGATCCTCCCCGAAGAAATACAGGAGGCTATGGAAAATGTTGATATGTTATTTGTGCCTTTAGGGGAAGGTTCGACACTTGACCCGACGTCTGCCTACAAGCTGGCTGTTTCTATTGAGCCAAGCGTTATTGTGCCGATGTACTACACTAAACAAGCTTTGGGGCAGTTTATAAAAGAAGGTGGCAAGGCTAATGTGGAACTTTTGGACAAATTTGTGGTAAAAAAGAAAGACCTAGAGGGCAAGACGGGCGAAATAGTGGTTTTGAAAGAAGAATAATTAGTTTATATTAAACAACATGGGAAAATATTTAAACGAGCTTTACAAAAAACCAGATCATCACAAAAGGCGTTTTGCCTTACTATCTTCTGCCACCATCACTCTATTTATTTTTGGCGTTTGGTCTCTGGCCACCTTTGGTATTAGTGATACGAAGACTATAGCGAAGGCAAATGAAGAAGTGGGTCCTTTTCAATCATTACGCATGAATCTTGCGTCAAGTTTTAATGCTCTCAAAAGCAGTCTCGGGGAATTAAAAACCGGAGTCGAAGCAATAGATCTTGAGGCCGAGTATACAGATATGAGAGACGGAGCCCTTGAAACTTATGGAGAATAAAAAGGAAGGAAATAAAATACTTCCCCGCACTATCACGGCGGAGATGAAGGAGTCGTTTATTGACTATGCCATGTCGGTTATTACCGACCGCGCCCTACCTGATGTACGTGATGGTCTTAAACCAGTGCATCGTCGAATTCTTTATGCGATGAATGAGATTGGTCTTAATGCGAGTGCCAAGACTAAAAAGTCGGCTACTATCGTGGGAGATGTCCTTGGTAAGTACCACCCGCATGGTGACTCCTCTGTCTATGAGGCCATGGTCAAGATGGCGCAAGATTTCTCCATGCGTTACCCCTTGGTTATTGGACAAGGTAACTTCGGTTCCATAGATGGAGATAGCGCTGCCGCCTATCGTTATACAGAGGCGAAAATGTCTCGCATTGGCGGTGAGATGCTCAAGGATATAGACAAGGATACTGTAAACTTCCGTCCCAATTATGATAGTACGAAGTCTGAGCCAACAGTTCTCCCTTCCGTCGCTCCGAATTTATTGTTAAATGGCACCTTGGGCATCGCTGTCGGTATGGCCACCAACATCCCTCCCCACAACCTAGTGGAGGTGGTTGATGCCTGCATTTTTCTGGTTGACCATGGTTCGGCCACAACAGAAGATTTATTGCAGTTTGTGAAAGGTCCTGATTTTCCAACTGGAGGTATCATTTTTAATGAAAAAGATATTCATCATGCTTATGCTACTGGGCGTGGACCGGTGGTGGCTCGTGGTGTGGCGGATATAGTGGAAAGTAAAGCAGGCCAATTTCAAATTATTATTACAGCTATTCCTTATCGAGTAAATAAGTCCGATTTAATTACAAAAATTGCCGACCTTGTTCGGGAAAAGAAGGCAGAAGGTATCAAGGGTTTGAGAGACGAGTCTACTAAAGATATTCGCATTGTTATCGATCTCAAAGGGGGCAGTCAGCCACAGAAAATTTTAAACACTCTGTATAAACATACTCAACTCGAAGAGACTTTTCATTTCAACATTGTAGCTTTAGTAGACGGTGTGCCACAGACTTTGTCGCTCAAGACAATGTTGGTAGAGTTTCTTAAGCACAGGGAGAGTGTTATCAAACGTCGCACCGCATACGATCTTACCCGCGCCGAAGAGCGTGAGCATATCTTATTTGGTTTAGTTAAGGCTCTCGACAATATAGACAAGGTGATCAAACTTATTCGCGCTTCCAAGAGCGTTGATGATGCCCGAGCGGGGTTGATGAAAGAATTTAAACTTTCCGAACTTCAGGCTAGCGCTATCCTAGAGATGAAGCTTCAGAAACTTGCTGGTCTTGAACGCAAGAAGATTGAGGATGAACTTAAGGAGATCCAGGCTTTGATAAAAGAGTTTAAAGAGTTACTTTCATCGCCCGCCAAGATTCTAAAGGTAGTTAAAACGGAACTTGGAGATATCAAAAGTAAGTACGGAGACGAGCGTCGTACCAAGGTAATAAAGGGCGGGGTTAAAGCCCTTTCTGTCGAAGATTTGGTGCCAGAAGAAGAAAATGCCCTAGTTCTAACCTCCGGTGGTTATATCAAACGCACTAATCCAGATGAGTACAAACGTCAGAAACGTGGAGGGGTAGGAGTGGTGGATCTCGATACCAAAGAAGAAGATTTCGTAACTAATTTCCTGACCACAAGCACTCACGCCGACCTGCTTTTCTTCACCGACAAAGGTAAGGCTTATAAGATAAAAATGTACGACATACCAGAAGGCAAGCGCGCTACTCGAGGTAAGTCTGTGATGAACTTCATCTCGCTTTCAGATGATGAGAAAGTTACTTCTATTCTCGCCATACCAAAAGAAGAGAAAAATATAGAAGGCGCATTGTTTATGGTCACGGAAAATGGTACTTCTAAAAAAGTCTCTGCCAAAAGTTTCAAGGATGTGCGGTCTTCTGGCATTATCGCCATCAAACTTTCTAGCGGTGACCGACTGATATCTGTTGAATTAGTTGAGAAGAACGATGACGTTTCTATTGTAACCAAGAAGGGACAGTCCATCCGCTTCAAGGAGTCAGCAATACGCGAAATGGGTCGTGGTGCCGGAGGAGTAAGAGCCATTAAGCTCGACAAGAGAGATTTGGTTGTCGGGGCTCATACTGTAAAACCAGATTGGAAGTCCGGACATCTTCTAGTTATCTCTGCCAATGGTTATGGCAAGCGCACCCTTCTTTCTGAATACAAGGTACAAGGCAGGGGAGGTACAGGTATTTTGACTTCCAAAGTCACGGCAAAAACTGGTGTAGTTATCGCTTCACAGGTAGTGAACGGCCAACAAGGTGAAGTTATTGCTATTTCAAAAAAGAGTCAGGTCGTAAGAGTCGATCTCAAAGAGATTCCAATATTAGGTCGTCAGACTCAAGGTGTCCGTATTATGAAATTGAGAGACAATGATTCGTTGGCATCCCTCATTTGTTTCTAGAAGTTATCCGTTGTCACCAGTCTGCTTTTTGTTACAATATATGAGTACCTATGTCTAATTTCCAAACTATTCTACTTGTTATTTTTGGAGTTTTCATTGTCCTTGGGGTTTTGGTTTTCTCACTTTATCGCGGGTCTGGCGGCGTAAGTGACGTTACTGTAACTATTTGGGGAGACATTAGCTCCCATGAGTTTAATGACTTGCTGAAATTGCAGTCTTTGAAACAGGAGGAGATTCCCAATATACGCTACGTAGAGAAATCAACTGAAAATATTGATGCCGAATTTACCGAAGCCCTTGCGCGAGGTATTGGCCCAGATCTAATCATCATTTCTCAAGATAGGTTTTTGGAAAACAAACCAAAACTTTCTGTCATCCCTTATGGAAGTATTAGCGAACGCGATTTCAAGGCTACATATATTGAAGAGGGTGAGCTCTTCTTGGACCAGACAGGTATCTATGCCCTGCCTCTTTCTATAGACCCACTGGTGCTCTATTACAATAGAGACGCGCTTTCTTCCGCCGGTTTGGCCCAACCGATATCATATTGGGACGAAATATATGCCGTTGCCCAAAATCTTTCCAAAAAAGACCCTGCCGGAAATATTATTTCCTCCGTCATAGCCTTGGGTGAAGCAAAAAATATTCCTCATGCCAAAGATATTCTCTCATTATTGTTTCTTCAAGCAGGGACACCAATAACCGGTTTCGTTGGCGATGATTTACGCGCGCAGATCTCCTATAACTCAGGACTTCCTACTGTGCCCGCTGTCTCGGCTCTAGATTTCTACACGCAATTTTCTAATCCGACTAAGACTTATTACAGTTGGAATCGTTCGCTTATAGATGCCCTTACTCACTTTACTGCTGGTGATTCTGCTTATTATCTTGGATTTGTTTCAGAGTATCGAATTATCAAAAACAAAAATCCCAATCTCAACTTTGGGGTCTCTCCGGTACCACAGTCAAGAGTCTCTGGTAAAACTACTACTTTCGGACAAATGAAGGCCGTAGCCATATCGCGCGGGTCTAAAAATCCTACCGCCGCATTTATTGTTGCTACTAAGCTTGCTTCAAAAGAGCTCACTTCCGCCCTTTCTAGCATACTTGTTTTGCCACCGCCAAGACGCGACCTCCTATCTATTAGACCCACTGATGCCCTCTGGCCGGTATTCTATGATGCTGCCTTGCAGTCCAACGGCTGGCTTGACCCCAATAGACTGGCAACTAAAGTGATTTTTCAAGAAGCGATAGAGTCCGTTACTAGCGGTCGAGCGAGAACTACAGAGGCAATAAACGAGGCTAATAAGAAAGTAGAGGCACTAATAAAATAAATGTAATTTACATGGATAATGGTATTTGGAAAAAACTGATAGTTTGCGAAGGGGCGAATTGTAACTTTAATGACCTTGTCACTCTTGCTCAAAATCTTATTACGGATTTAATTATCATCTCCACCTTTCTCGCGGCCATCGCCTTTGCCTATGCGGGGTTTATACTCTTAGTTTCTGGCGGTAGTGAGTCCCAAAAGACTAAAGCTAAAGAAGTTTTTAAAAAAGTGCTTATCGGTTACCTGTGGATACTCGGAGCATGGCTTTTGGTTTACACTATAACTAGTGTCTTGCTTGACCCAGAATATTCTATCTTAGGCGCACCATAATTATGAAAAAACATTTAACACGCATCTCAACTCTCTTTTTCACCTTTGTTCTTGTTTTTATAGTAGGCGGATTCCTTTTTCCTCAAACTACTAGAGCTGTGGAGTGTACTACCCCAGGTTTTCCAGCTGGGTGCACTCAACCTAATATTATTCTTCCCCCGACTGATCTTGGTGGCACAAACACAGCCGACCATGGTTCTAAAAACACAACGGACCCCGGCTCTACAAACACTACGAATGGAAACGGTTCTATTACTCTCAATAATCCTTTCAATGGAAGCGATTCACTCTTTGAACTTCTTAAGAGCATTATGAATAATATTGTTCTTCCTATAGGTGGGGTTCTTGCGGTTCTTGCCTTCATTTACTCTGGCTTCCTATATGTCACAGCACAGGGTGATGAGTCACAACTTAAGACTGCCCACAGAGCCCTTCTCTACACCTCCATAGGTACAGCGGTGCTTCTGGGTTCTTGGGTTCTCGCCAATGTTATTTGCCAGACTATTGGATTATTAGGTGGACCGGCGTGTGCTACATAAGACCAAATGACCACAGAACCAACCACTTTCAGCGAGCTTGTAGATATATTCCTTGATGTGATATATACGGCCTACCCTGTAGTTATTGGTCTTTCTATTGTAGTTTTCCTCTGGGGTCTGGCTAAATTTATTTTCCGCGTTAGTGGAGATGAGAAAGCGGTAGGGGAAGGAAAGAAGCTTATGATTTGGGGAATCATTGCTCTCTTCATAGTGCTGTCACTCAATGCGATACTTAGTTTTTTCTACACAGATATTGGTTTCGGCGGTTCTTATGGTTTACCACTCTTAAAAGAATAATTAATAAAAAGTGAAAGTGAAAAAATACCTTAATGTATCAATAATAGTACTTCTTCTCTTGCCGACCGTAGCCTTTGCCGCTCTTACGGGGGTAAAAGATTTAATAACTTCAATACAGGGGCTTATAAATCCTTTGCTTTCTCTAGCGGTGGGTCTTGCCCTTGTGGCTTTCTTCTGGGGTCTGGCTAAATTTATTTTTCGCCTTGGTGGTGACGAGAAGGCGGTTGAAGACGGGAAAAGAATTATGAAATGGGGGCTTATTGCCCTTTTTGTCATGGTTTCTGTCTGGGGGATTATAGAGCTGATTCAACAGGACCTTCTTGGACTTAATAGTGGTAGTACTAGTAGCGGGGTTGGTGGTCGTTATACTGGTCCATCCGGTCCTCCTCAGTAGAAAATAGTGGTGGATAACTGCATTGCGTATCAAGTCTATAAGGCTTAATATATAGTTATACCGTTTAGGTATATTAGTAAACATTAAATTAAATGAATAAAGTTATTTTAGCCCTTCTAGCGCTAGCTCCAACCTTTGCCTTTGCTCAAAATCTAGGTAATTTGGACACCCTTCTTGATTCTATAGGCCAATTGATAGGCGCTGCGCTCCCAATTGTGGTAGCCCTTGCCCTTCTGGCTTTCTTCTGGGGACTTGTTAAATATATCTTCGCTCAAGGCAACGAAGAGTCTAAAGCTGACGCAAAGAAGATTATGATTTGGGGCCTTGTCGCTCTATTCGTGATGGTTTCTGTCTGGGGTCTAGTTCGATTCATAGGAGAAGCGGTAGGCGTTGATCAGGGTGGGGATATAGAGGTTCCAACAGTTCCGGGAGTTTAATCAGAACCAAATAAGTTCTAATGAATATCGAAGAGTTTCTAGGCAAGATTAGTCAGTACATACTGAACCCGTTAATTCTCCTTGCCTTTGCTGTGGCCTCCCTCGTTTTCTTCTGGGGGGTCTTACAGTTTATCGCTTCAGAGACTTCTGATGACAATCGGGAAAAAGGTAAAAGGAAAATTTTCTGGGGTCTTTTCGGTATGTTTATCATGATTTCTGCCTACGGCCTGATTCGTCTGATTACGGGTACCTTCGGTATTACTCCGGGCTATCCTATTAACTAAGTAATGGAACGCGAGAAAGATGGGGAAAAAGAGGAGGGGAAAGATAACGAGAGTGACAGAGAGGAAACAAAAATAAGTGTAAAGAAAATTATCTTTTGGGTTCTTGCCATACTTTTTGTGATAATTTCTGTCTGGTATTTGTTCCGCTTCGTGGTAGACTTTTTCGACAAAGGAGGCGGTGGTGGATTTGAGACTCCTCAAGTCCAGCTTAATTAGTTTTCTAGATAAGAAAAAACACCCCGACATCATGTCCGGGGTGTTTTAGTTTGGTTTATTCAAATTCATCTAGACAGTGTCACACGAACGTTCTCATCTGAATCTGTCAGAGATTTGAATCGCGCCCAATTAACAGGGTTGGGCACAAAATCTGATTTTTCGGGAGTAAAGTGGTATACACCACTTTCCGTCATCATTGCAATCCTTTTTTGCGGTCCGATTGCCCGATGGTCGACGGTCATACTTCCCTGATACCTATACACCTTGGACCACTCGGGGCCTACCGTTACAATGAAGGTTCTTTCTCCGTCTGGCAGACCTCCCAAGGCAAGGAGTTTCGGTTCCCAGCAGTGCCGTGTGGCCTGCCAGTCGCTTAACTCATTTCGCCCGTAGAGTATACGAGCAAACTGCTCATTACCCTCCTC